>OLGA01001649.1_pt1 | contig 17110 bp, 13 predicted proteins | sample 1604881 | NCBI WGS metagenome assembly OLGA01 (sample SAMEA3888896, study PRJEB22519) | human gut metagenome | biome: human gut; feature: human-associated habitat; material: faeces | place: Denmark | collected 2009 | reverse complement strand
AAGTTTACCCAGGAAGGCCTATTGCCGCAAAACACATTTACCAAGCCATACCATACCTTTATGGGATGGGCATCTGTACCAAACGGCGAGGTCGTCTATATCGATAGGGCCAATGTCGTGGAGGCGGCGGATACTGAAGGCGCGGTCATCAATTTATATGCCGTATGGCAGCAGAATACCGTGACCGTGACGCTGAAGGACACCGAAAACTATGTCTGGAGCAACAACACGGCTACGGCGAAGACCTTTGATTTTGTGATCGCCAAGGCACCGGTCACCGTCACCGTCAAGGACAAGAGCGCCTACACCTATGACGCGGCGCCCGACCTCTCCAAGCCCGAGCTGGACAAGGATTACACGGTTTCCGGTCTGATCGGTGAGGACAAGCTGACCACCGCGCCCACACTGGCCTACGACCCGGCCGCGCCCGACCTGACCAAGACCGGCGAGGCGGCTAAGATCACGGCCAGCGGCGCAAGCGTGGGTGAGAATTATGAAATCACTTATGTGGACGGCAAGCTGACTGTTACCTCCCGTCCGTCCTCCGGCGGTGGCGGTTCCAGCAGCTCCGGCGGTGGCGGCGGCTCCAGCAGTTCCGACAAGCCCTCTGCCAGCACCGGCAAGACGGAAACCACCACAAATCCCGATGGCTCCGTTACCAAGACAGAAATAAAGTCTGACGGCACGGTGACCGAAACCACCACCAACAAGGACGGCAGCACCACCAAGACCGAAACCAAGCCGGACGGCAGCAGCAAGACCGAGGTCAAGGACGCTTCCGGCTCTACCGGCACGGTGAAAACTGACAAGAACGGCCATGCCACGGCGGAGACCACCCTCAGCAGCAAGGCCGTTGAGGACGCCAAGAAGAACGGCGAGACCGTCAAGGCTCCCGTTGAGGTCGAGGCTTCCCGCGATTCCAACACCGCCCCCACCGTCAAGGTCGAGCTGCCGAAGAACGCGGGCGAGACTGCGGTGGAAATTCCCGTTTCCAACGTGAAACCCGGCACGGTGGCGGTTCTTGTCCACGCGGACGGCACCGAGGAGATCGTCAAGAACTCCCTGCCCACCGAGGACGGCATCCAGCTCACCATCAACGGCGGCGCGACCGTGAAGATCGTGGATAATTCCAAGGGCTTCATCGACACGCAAGACCACTGGGGCAAGGACGCCATCGACTTCGTCAGCGCTCGCGAGTTGGTGAACGGCATCAGCGCCACGCGCTACGCGCCCGACGCCACTGCCACCCGCGCCCAAATGTGGACGATTCTGGCTCGGCAGAACGACGCGGATCTCTCCGGCGGCGCCAACTGGTACGAAAAGGCGCAGCTGTGGTCCAAGGACAAGGGCATTTCCGACGGCAGCAACCCCAGCGCCACCATCACCCGCGCCCAGATGGTCACCATGCTGTGGCGCACCATGGGTCAGCCTGCGGCAGGCGGTGCGGCGAACTTTAACGACGTCCCCGCCAACAGCTACTACGCGCAGGCCGTGGCCTGGGCCGTGGAAGGCGGAATCACCCAGGGCGTGGGCGGCGACCGCTTCGACCCCAACGGCACCTGCACCCGCGCACAGATCGCAACATTCCTGTATCGGCTGTATCTCAGCAGATAAGAAACCGGACGGTAGAGAGCCGTCAGCAAAGCGTATATAAAATGGAAACCGCAGGGCGGCTCCTTCACGGAGTCTCCTTGCGGTTTTCTTATATACAAGTCGGTCATAAAGTTGCAAAAGTCGACATTTAATGGCATTATGCGGCATTTATCGTAGACCATTGTAGAACGATTACATGACACAAAGCGGCAGTTATCGTGTATGATTGAGTTACGGAGGATACGGATGTTTTCAAAGATTTTCGACCTTACCATCGTACACCCGGCAATCTCCCACCAACCCGCTTTTGCGGCTGAAACAGAATATCGGGGTATTCCTAACGGCTGGATGAAGAATTGTTGAATCCAGCGCATAGCATAGGTCTTACGCAAAAAAGACTTGCCACTGGCCGAGAGGCCCGCCTGTGCTGCCCTTTCTCTGTTTTGATCTTCAAATATCACATAGGAGGGGTAACAATGCCTTTGGTTTATTATGTGCCTGAATATGAGCGGGACGCGGAACAGACCCCGTTGGACGCCGAGCGTCTGCTGCGCCTGCTTGGTGTTACCGGAAAGCTGTCTGGTTTCCGCTATGCGGTCTATATGGTTGAGCAGGTTCGGGATCAGCCGGACAATGTGCTGCTTATCACGAAGCGCCTCTATAAGCAGACGGCGGATCATTTCAACACCACGCCGAGTTGTGTGGAGCGCAATCTCCGCACGCTGATCCAGAGCTGCTGGAACCAGCTCGACCATGACTTTCTGAATGTGATCGCCGGTACGCAGCTGCGCCAGCCGCCGACCAATTCTCAGTTCATCGACATGATGGCCGCTTACCTGCGAAACTGATTTTCGCGGAGAAAGGCGGCGCACTGCCGCCTTTCTCTTTTTATCCCTGCGGAAATGTGGCTCAATTTGAGACATATTTCGACACGGTTGCCATTCGGCACAGGCGCATCAAAGGGTGTGTCTGTGCGGGCTGGCGACAGCCTGTGTTCACTGTCCATAAGCAGTAAACTGTTTGCACCTTGAGAAGTGAATGACCGTCCAAATCGGATATGTTTTTCGGTGAAGCAGTGCATTTGCGTGCCAAGAAAATCAAAACGCCGCTGAAAGTTGTGCAGGGGTAGGAACGGATTTGGGGAGAACGGCCTCCTTATCAAGACCATATCTGCATGAGGGTATGGTCTTGCAATTTTTACAATACGGAGGAATGGATCGTGAATCAGAAGCAGTGTTCAGAATGCGTATCGACGCACGAAACGGCGCAAACGCAGACGATCTTTGTGGATGGCTGCAAGGTTACAGTCCGGTATTCCGGCCATAAAAACCCCGATGCCATCCGCGGAATCAAGGAAATCCTTCTCACAAATATTGCGAAAAAAGCGTAAAATTTTGCACTATTTGATGAAATATGAGATAATAATGGTGTAGAGATGCACCTTGAAAATTGAAACAAGGCCATATACACCGTTCCAAAGATTGTTAAGAACAACAGGAGTGATGTATATGTTAGAAAACTTAATGGCTGATTTGCGGCGTGTTTATTGCCTGTACCGTGTTTCGACGCTGGGACAGGTTGAGAAAGATGATATTCCCATGCAGAAACAGTATTGCCGCGAGTTCGTCGGGCAGCATCCCGGCTGGGAAATCGTCAAGGAATTTTCGGAAAAAGGTGTTTCCGGGTTTAAGGTCTCAGCGAAAGACCGGGATGCCATTCAGGAAATTCAGCGTGACGCCTTGCAGAACAAATTCGATATTCTGCTGGTATTCATGTTTGACCGACTGGGACGCAGAGAGGACGAAACGCCTTTTGTTGTGGAGTGGTTTGTCAAAAACGGTATTGAGGTGTGGAGCGCCAAGGAAGGGCAGCAGCGGTTTGATACTCATGTGGACAAGCTGCTGAATTATATCCGTTACTGGCAGGCGTCCGGCGAAAGCATCAAAACCTCTGTCCGCACCAAGACCCGAATGGAGCAGCTGACGCAGGAAGGTCATTTTACCGGCGGCTGTATTCCGTTTGGTTATCGTCTGGAACATAAGGGACGCACCAATAAGCGAAATCAGGATGTGGGCGATCTTGTGATCGACCCGGACGAAGCAGAAATCGTGAAACTGATTTTTCAGAAATATCTCTGCGAAGGATATGGAGCGCAGCGCCTTTGCCGGTATCTTGCCGAACAGGGTATTACAAACCGAAAAGGACGCAACATACCGACTACTTCGATCAACCGCATTATCAAAAATCCCATTTACACCGGGGTCATCCGAAATGGAGACAGCCAATCAGAAATGCTGCCAGAACTTCAAATTATCGATGCAGAAACTTATGAACGGGCACAGCAAATGATGGAGAAGCGTGTGACCCATCACGACGATGTGCCGCTCAACACCAAGGGACGGTCTTTGCTGGTAGGCAATGTCTACTGCGGACACTGCGGAGGCCGTCTGACGCTGACTACCAGTGGGCGAAAGCGTGTCCGAAAAGATGGGACTATCACGCGGGAAACGAGAGCAAGGTATCAATGCCACTACAATGTCAGGCATCCCGGCGAATGCGATGGCCAATCTGGATATGGCGTAGAAAAGCTGGATAAATTGGTAGACCAAATCATTCGTATCCAGCTTGGGCGCATTCAGAACTCACCATCTCAAGAACTGATCGAAAAGCAGCAGGCCAAGGAGGTTGAACTCGTCAGGTCCAGACTAAACCTCTTAAATGAGCAGTATCGGCAGAAGCAGCGGGAGTATCAAGACCTGCGCGCTGAGACGATCAAGGTCATCCAAGGCACCAGCCGCTTGAATGCAGACCTGCTGAACAGCCTTGTCAGCGAGACTACGGAACAAATCAAACAGCTGGGAGTACAAATTCAGACCACCACAGCCGAGTTGGAAGAAACCGTACAGACGGCCAGCCAAGTGTTGCGGGAATATGACCAGCTGATAAGCTGGGCCGAGATGTATGACCACTGCACCTTTGAGGCAAAGAAAATGATCGTAGCCAAGTTTGTCAAGGCCGTTCGTGTGCGGCGTGATTATGAGATCGACATAGAGTTCAATGTGTCGTTTGAGGAATTTCAAGCATTGTATCTGGAGGGGGAGCCGGAAGATGCAAAAAGACCCGGAACAAATACAATTCTGGCGATGGAAACAAAAAAATAAGGCAAGCATGACGCTTGCCTTATTGCTGGTGGACCCAAAGGGATTCGAACCCTCGACCTCTCGGATGCGAACCGAACGCTCTCCCAGCTGAGCTATGGGCCCGTGTATGAAGTTTTTGGTGATGTGAACTGTTTGCCCGCAACTGAGTTGGACTACCGGAAAAGAGGTGCTATAACCGAACCGCTTCTCCTCCCAGCTGAGCTACGCCCCCATACAGCCCTGTTATTATAGCAACATTTCCTGAACTTGTAAAGGCCTTTTGCGGGAAAAATCAAAAAAAGATCGGCCTGCGCATACAGCGGCGGCCCGGAATGACTCCGGGCCGCCGTTGCCAGATTATATGTAGGAGTGCTCCACCTGAATCACGGGGACATAGTGGCTGTCAAAGGTACGGATGAGGGCCCGGAGCTGCCGGGCTACCTCGGCGTCCTCCAGCCGGAAGCCGAAAGGCGTTACCACGTCGAAGATCAGATTGGTGTGGGTGGGGCCGGGGACCATGCGGAAATCGTGGATACTGAGGGCCGGATCGATGCAATGGGCCAGCTCTGTGATCTTATTCCGGAGGGCAACGGTCGTGCTGTCATCCGTGGCGATGGGGTCCATGTGGATCACCGCCTCGCAGCCCAGCTTCCGGTGCAGCTCCTGTTCGATGTTGTCGATGGTGTCATGAATCGTCATGACGCTGCCGGTGGCCGGGACCTCCGCGTGGAGGGAGATCATCACCCGGCCGGGGCCGTAGTCATGAACCACCAGATCGTGAATCCCGGAGATCTCCTTGTGGGCCATCACCAGATTTTCGATTTCTTTAACAAATTCCGGCGTGGGGGGCTTTCCAAGCAGGGGATCGATGGTGTCCTTGGCGGCGTCTATGCCGCCCTTGAAAATGAGCAGTGCCACCAGAACACCCACCCAGCCATCCACCGGGAGCTGGAAGTAATGGCCGATCAGGGTGGCAACCAGAACGGCAGAGGTGGACATGCAATCTCCCAGCGAATCCGCTGCTGCCGCCAGCAGCGCCGGTGCGGAGAGTTTTTTGCCGAGGGAGCGGTTATACATGGCCATATACAGCTTCACGCAGATAGAAGCAGCCAGAATCCCGATCACCAGCCAGCTGAACTCCACCAGAGCGGGGTGCAGGATCTTATTCAGAGACTCCTTGGCCAGTTCCACGCCCATCAGCAAAATCAGCATGGATACCGCCAGACCGGAGAGGTACTCCGCCCGGCCGTGGCCGAAGGGATGGCCTGGGTCCGGCGCTTTGGCGGCAATGCGGAAGCCCAGCAGCGTGACCACAGAGGAACCGGCATCAGAGAGGTTGTTGAAGGCGTCCGCCGTGATGGCGACGGAGCCGGAGAGGGTCCCGGCAAAGAACTTGCCCAAAAACAGCAGCAGGTTCAGCCCGATCCCAACAGCGCCGCAGAGAATACCGTAGGCCGTCCGTAGCTGAGCGGGGCTTTTCCCGTCGCTTTTGCAGAAGAAACGGGCCAGAAGCGAGATCATACAGTTTTACACCTTTCTTTTTGAGAATAGAAGGAGACGGTCACTTCCCGCCGGGAATGACCAGCTTCATGTGGCAGCAGAGATCGTCCAGATCCCGGTCGGTGGCGGCGCTGAGCCGCAGACGGGCACCGCAGTCCCGGCATGTCAGCTCCACCGCGTCCCGGCGGATCTCCATGCTGTAATCGTGGCTGCCGCAACCGCAGGTGATACCGTTGGGCCGGGCGGCGATGTCCTTGAGCTCCGAGAGGAATTCGTACATGATCACATTGTCGGTAAAGGCCTCCGCCTCGCCGCTGTTCTCCTGCGCCTTTTCCTTGGAGATGGCAATGCTGGCCTCCCGGAGGTGATGTTCCACTGTGCCCTCGTCGCCGATGAAGCAGCAGAACTGCTTGCTGTCCGGGCAGCTGAGGGCGGTGGCGGCGTGGAGCATCCGCTCCGGCGGACAGACAGCCTCGTGGGTCTGGCCGCAAACGCCGCAGGGCACCAGAATGTGATAGTTCTGGCCGTCATAGTTCGTCCGCAGGACACTGCCGCCGCAGGAACATTCGATCTCGGCGTCAGACGCTTCCAGCGCAAATACGGAGCGGGCACCCATTACCTGCGCACCGCATTTCGGGCAGATATAGCCCAGAGTTCTCATATCGTCAGCCATAGAGGGCCTCCTTGCATGATTGATCAGATTTGGATATCCTGCGCGTGGGGCAGGTGAGATTGTGTATAGAGGAATACCTTGTCACCCGCCAGCAGCTTCAGGCCGCCGTTGGGGATCAGCGTTCGGTTTCGGCGGCGGACCATGATGATGACCGTCTGTCGGGAAATGTCCAGATCCCGGAGCGGGTGGCCCACCCAGGGATGATGTGTCTGAAGGACGATCTCCTTTAGCTGGATGCGGACGTCATCCTCATAGACGCCTGCCCCCAGCACAAGATTGTCACCGGGGAGGAGCACCACATCGCCCCGGGGAACAATGATGTCCCGTCCCCGCTGGACGGCGGCGATGATGACACCCTCCGGCAGGCCCAGATCCCGCAGCGGGGCATTGGCCCAGCGGTCCCGGGGGGTCAGGTGGATGCGGATGAAGTGAATGTCCGCCTCCGTGCCGTATTCGCTGATCCGCTTGATGCGGGAATACTGGTCCACGAAGCCGGCAGAAATGATACCGGTGGGGATCGCCACCATGCCCACGCCCAGGAAGGTGATTAAAATGCCGAAGATCTTGCCAAGGGCGGTGATGGGGTAAATATCTCCGTAGCCCACCGTCAGCAGGGTGGATACCGCCCACCAGATGCCGGAAAAGGCGTTGGAAAACACGTCGGGCTGGGCGTCATGCTCCAGCGAGTACATACAAAGGCTGGAGGCGGTCATCAGCACCAGAATGATAAACACGGAGGAGAGAAGCTGCTGGGTCTTGCTGGTAAGGACCTGGGTAATGACGTTCAGGGAATCGTAATAGGCGTTGATCCGGAACAAGCGGAAGATCCGCACCACCCGGAACATCCGGAAGGCCACGGCCCCGGAGGGGAAGAAAAAGGGCATGTAGTAAGGCAGAAAGCTCAGCAGGTCCACAATGCCTGAGAAAGAAAAAATGTATCGGCAGACGGCCTTCCATTCCTTCAGATTGGGATGGTGGTACTTGGCAGTCCAGATCCGCAGGACGCAGTCCACCGCGAAAAAGGCCACGGTGGCAGCTTCAACCCGCAGCAGCAGCGGACCGCAGGCGGCCTCTGCCTCGTCGAAGGTGTAGGCAATGGTGACCACCAGGTTTACCAGAATGACCAAGGTGTAGAAAATGTCATAGGCGCGGCTGATGAGATCGTCCGCCGTACCAATGTCAATAATGGTGCAGATCCGGCGGCGCAGGGACTCAAGAGACCTGAAATTCGGCATAACCGCCTCCTGATGTGTAGGTAGACGGTACGCTGCCTGACGTGTACCGTCGGGAAATGTCCTTATATTATAGTAATATCCCCTCGGAATGTAAACAGATTTCTTTATTTTGCGGAAAAGAAGCGGGGAATCCGGAGCGTAGGAGGATGTTCCACTCCGGCGCGGCTGGGGGCACTTGACACAGAGTTTACAAAAAAATCACAATTACTGCCTTGCAAACCTTCAAATGCAGACGTATAATCAGGATGAAAATTGAGAAAAGGAGGGATGTGCAATGACGATGAACAAGTTCATGGCAGATGTGGATGACCTGATTTTTGACGGTCAGGAGCAGAGCCACAGCGAACGGTAAAACCGGAAGAACCACGCCGAGAGGGCGTGGATTTTTTTATGCCTTTTTGAGGGTGCCAAAAATATCGACTACGCGTAATCGTTTTTCTGAAATTTTTCGTAAACGTTTGAGAAAAAATCACGAAATTATTGCTGATTTGACATATATTGAAAGAAAACATGGCTTAATATATATAAAAAAATTTGATAATTCGCATATTTTATGAATGTTAAATGAAAAATAAAGACGAAAATTTAAAAGCTTTCAAGGAAAAAATTGGGCAAAACGTAAAACTTATTTAAAGTGATTTGCTCGTTAGGTAAATTTACTTGAAAAAAACGCGCGGTGTTGTTAGAATGATACAGCAAAGTTAGACACTCAATTTTATACAAAACGTTTAAGGAGTGGAAGGAATGGAAAACATCATTTGGGTAGTTTTGCTGTGCGCGGTTCTGGCTCTGCTGTTTGCTGCATGGAAGACCTCTGTGGTCTCCAAGGCTGACGCCGGTACGGAACGGATGAAGGAGATCGCGGGAAACATCAGTGATGGCGCCCGGGCATTTCTCTTCGCGGAGTACAAGATCCTGGTCATTTTCGTGGCGGTACTGTTCGTGCTGATCGGCCTGTTCATCACCTGGCTCACCGCTGTTTGCTTCCTGATCGGCGCGGTCTTCTCTGTGTGCGCCGGTTATGTGGGTATGAACGTGGCTACCAAGGCCAATGTCCGTACCGCTGCCGCCGCTAAGTCCAGCGGCATGAACAAGGCTCTGGGCGTCGCCTTCTCCGGCGGTTCCGTCATGGGTATGTGCGTGGTTGGCCTGGGTCTGCTGGGCTGCGCCGCCATCTATGCCTTCACCGGCAACGTGGAGATTCTCACCGGCTTCTCTCTGGGTGCTTCCTCCATCGCGCTGTTTGCCCGTGTGGGCGGCGGTATCTACACCAAGGCTGCCGACGTGGGCGCTGACCTGGTGGGCAAGGTCGAGGCCGGTATCCCCGAAGATGACCCCCGGAACCCTGCCGTGATCGCTGATAACGTGGGCGACAACGTGGGCGACGTGGCCGGCATGGGCGCTGACCTGTTTGAGTCCTACGTGGGCGCTCTGGTGTCCGCGCTGACTCTGGGTGTGGCTGTGGTCGGCACCTTCAACGGCGCCGGCGCTCTGTTCCCCCTGATCCTGGCTGCCGCCGGTATCGTGGCTTCCATCATCGGCTGCTTCTTTGTCCGGGGCGATGAGAATTCCAACCCCCATAAGGCTCTGAAGATGGGCTCCTATGTTTCCTCCGCCATCGTGGTGGTCCTGTCTCTGGTTCTGAGCAATGTGTTCTTCGGCGGTATGGCCCAGGCCATCGCCATCATCGCGGGTCTGATCGTGGGCCTGATCATCGGTATCGTCACCGAGATCTACACCTCCGGCGATTATAACTCCGTGAAGAAGATCGCCCAGCAGTCCGAGACCGGCCCCGCTACCACCATCATCAGCGGCATCGCCGTGGGCATGATGTCCACTGCCGTGCCCATCCTGCTGATCTGCGTTGGTATTTTCGTTTCCTATCAGGTTGCCGGTCTGTACGGCATCGCTCTGGCTGCTGTCGGCATGCTGTCCACCACCGGTATCACCGTGGCTGTGGACGCTTACGGCCCTATCGCCGACAACGCCGGCGGTATCGCCGAGATGAGCGGCTTGGATCACAGCGTCCGTGAGATCACCGATAAGCTGGACGCCGTGGGCAACACCACCGCTGCTATGGGTAAGGGCTTCGCCATCGGCTCTGCCGCTCTGACTGCTCTGGCTCTGTTCGTCAGCTATGCGCAGGCTGTTGGCATTGGTGATGCCGGCATCAACATTCTGGATTCCCGCGTGACCATCGGTCTGCTGATCGGCGGTATGCTGCCCTTCGTGTTCTCCGCTCTGACCATGGACTCCGTGTCCAAGGCGGCTTACAGCATGATCGAGGAAGTGCGCCGTCAGTTCCGCACCATCCCCGGCATCATGGAAGGCACCGGCAAGCCCGACTACAAGTCCTGCGTGGCCATCTCCACCACCGCTGCTCTGAAGGAGATGCTGGTTCCCGGCGTCATGGCTGTTCTGGCTCCTCTGGCAGTTGGCCTCCTGCTGGGCACCGGCGCTCTGGGCGGCATGCTGGCCGGCGCTCTAGTCACCGGCGTTCTGATGGCCATCTTCATGTCCAACTCCGGCGGTGCTTGGGATAACGCCAAGAAGTATATCGAGGACGGCAACCACGGCGGCAAGGGCAGCGAAGCTCATAAGGCCGCTGTTGTGGGCGACACCGTGGGCGATCCCTTCAAGGATACCTCCGGCCCCTCCATCAACATCCTCATCAAGCTGATGACCGTTGTTTCTCTGGTGTTCGCATCCATCTTCTCTGCCAGCGGCCTGCTGTAAGAGAACTGTCAGAGTTCAACAAGCTTTTCAGACCGGGCTTCCGTTCATGCGGAGGCCCGGTTTTTATTGCCTGCCGGATCGCGGCGGAAGAGCATAAGCATTCCATATTCTTTTTTAAGGTATGGTGACGACCCTTGACAGAGTAATCGTTTGCCGATATAATATGAACGAAAAACCGTCAAAATGCCGGGCCAGCTCTGGAAAAACCGGCAAAATTCGGAACGAATAGAAAAGGAGAGCGGACAATGATCTATTCCAGCGAAGTACAGCGTATGTGCCCGGTGGCCAAGGGCGCGTATCACGGACCGGCCCCCATCCCTGAAGAAGGAAAGTGGGTTCAGGCCAAGGAAATCAAGGATATCAGCGGTCTGACCCACGGCATCGGCTGGTGTGCTCCTCAGCAGGGCGCCTGCAAACTGACCCTGAACGTGAAGGAGGGCGTCATTGAGGAGGCGCTGGTGGAGACCATCGGCTGCTCCGGTATGACCCACTCCGCCGCTATGGCATCTGAGATCCTCATCGGCAAGACCCTTCTGGAGGCACTGAACACCGATCTGGTGTGCGACGCCATCAACACCGCTATGCGGGAGCTGTTCCTGCAGATCGTCTACGGCCGCAGCCAGACGGCTTTCTCTGAGGGCGGCCTGCCTGTGGGCGCTTCTCTGGAGGATCTGGGCAAGGGCCTGCGCTCTCAGGTGGGCACCATGTTCGCCACCAAGGAGAAGGGCCCCCGCTATCTGGAAATGGCAGAGGGCTACTGCACCCGCGTGGCTCTGAACAAGGACAGCGAGATCATCGGCTATGAGTTTGTGAATCTGGGCAAGATGATGGAAGCCGTCAAGAAGGGCGTGGACGCCAACGAGGCACTGGAGAGCGCCAAGTCTCACTACGGTCAGTGGGACAGCGCCGCCAAGTACATCGATCCCCGTCAGGAATGAGATAAGAGGAGGAATTGGAAATGGCTCTGTTTGAAAGCTACGAGAGAAGAATCGAGAAAATCAATTCCGTCCTGTCTCAGTACGGAATCTCCAGCGTGGAGGAGTGCCGGGAGATCTGCAAGGCTGCCGGCTTTGATCCCTATGAGATCGTGAAGGGCATCCAGCCCATCTGCTTTGAAAACGCCTGCTGGGCCTACTGTGTCGGCGCGGCCATCGCACTGAAGAAGAATGTTCAGACCGCTGCCGAGGCCGCCGAGGCCATCGGCATCGGCCTCCAGTCCTTCTGCATCCCTGGCTCTGTGGCTGAGGACCGCAAGGTGGGTCTGGGCCACGGCAATCTGGGCGCTATGCTGCTGCGGGATGAGACCAAGTGCTTCGCCTTCCTGGCGGGCCACGAGTCCTTCGCCGCCGCCGAGGGCGCCATCGGTATCGTCCGCAACGCCAACAAGGCCCGGAAGGAGCCCCTGCGGGTGATCCTGAACGGTCTGGGCAAGGACGCCGCCCAGATCATCAGCCGTATCAACGGCTTCACCTATGTCCAGACCCAGTTTGACTACTACACCGGCGAGCTGAAGACCCTCCGGGAGGTGGCCTATTCCGATGGCGAGCGGGCTGCTGTCCGCTGCTACGGCTGTGATGACGTTCGCGAGGGCGTGGCCGTCATGCACCACGAGGGCGTGGATGTGTCCATCACCGGCAACTCCACCAACCCCACCCGGTTCCAGCACCCCGTAGCCGGTACCTATAAGAAGGAGTGCATCGAGCAGGGCAAGAAGTACTTCTCTGTGGCCTCCGGCGGCGGTACGGGCCGCACTCTGCACCCTGACAACATGGCCGCTGGCCCCGCTTCCTACGGCATGACCGACACCATGGGCCGTATGCACTCCGACGCTCAGTTTGCCGGTTCTTCCTCCGTCCCCGCTCACGTGGAGATGATGGGCTTCCTGGGCATGGGCAACAACCCCATGGTCGGTGCGACTGTGGCTGTGGCCGTTGCTGTTGCTGAGAGCAAAAAGTAAACGAAAAATCCTGAAACAATAAAACAATAGGGACTTTTCTGGCAAAAAAACACCCGTTTCTTTACGAAACGGGTGCTTTTCTATCATTAAGTTCAGGAGAGCAGCATCTGGTCATTGCTCAGGGTCTTGCCGGTGCCGGCCTTGAACCGGTGGATCAGATCCTCTACGGTCATGCCCGCCCGGTCAGCGCCGGAAACGTCCAGCACGATCCGGCCGTCAGCCATCATCAATGTCCGGGTCCCCAGTTCCAAAGCCTGCTGCATGTTGTGCGTTACCATCAGACAGGTGATGTTCCCCTCCGCCACGATCCGCTTCGTCAGCTCCAGTACCTTTTCCGCTGTGCCGGGGTCCAGGGCGGCGGTATGCTCGTCCAGAAGCAGGAGCCAGGGGGGATTCATGGTCGCCATCAGCAGCGTCAGCGCCTGCCGCTGGCCGCCGGAGAGCAACCCTACCGGATGATTCAGCCGATCCTCAAGTCCCATGTCCAGAAGGGCCAGCCGGTCACGGAAACGGGTCCGGTCCTTCTGGGTCAAGCGAGAAAACCAACCGCCGTTTCCCGCTGCCAGCGCCAGATTTTCCTCAATGGTCATATTGGGAGCGGTCCCCTTCAGGGGATCCTGGAACAGACGGCCAATCCGCTTTGCCCGTTTGTATTCAGGCAGAAAGGTCATATCGTGACCGCCTACGGTGATGGCGCCATCGTCCACATAAAAGCTGCCGGCGATGGCGTTGAACAGGGTGGACTTGCCTGCGCCGTTGGAACCGATCACCGTGACAAATTCTCCCTTGTTCAAGTGGAGAGACAGGTCCGTGATGGCCTTTTTCTCATTGACGGTGCCGGGATTGAAGGTCTTGGAGATGCGTTGAATGTCCAGCATGTCAGTTCCCTCCCTTTCCGGCGGCCAGCTTCCGCTGCTGGAAGGCCGCCCACTTTCGGATGCTGGGAGCTGCAATGGCCAGAGCCACGATGACGGCCGTCAGCAGCTTCAGACACTCCACCGGTACAACCTTGGTGTAAAAGACAACGGCGTAGATAAACCGGTAGATCACGGAGCCTATCATCACCGCCAGCACGCCCTTGGTAACGGTCCGGCGTCCCAGAACCGTTTCACCGATGATGAGACAGGCCAGGCCGATGACCACGATGCCGGTGCCGGAGTTGATGTCCACCGTCTTTTGATACTGGCCCACCATGGCCCCGGAAAGGGCTGTCAGGGCGTTGGATACGCACAGTCCTACCGTGACGGTGAACGCCGGGTTCAGGGACGAGGCCCGCACCATGTCGGGATTATCGCCTGTGGCCCGGATGGAAAGGCCCATGCGTGTTTTCAGAAATGCCAGCAGCAGCACGCCTGCCAGAATGGTGACGGAAGCCGCCAGCAGCAGCTCGTACCAATCACTGCCGATGCCGCTGTCCCGCAGAAGGGTGAAGATCGTGCTGCCTCCCAGCAGGCTCTGGTTGGCCTTCCAGCCCATCGCCATCAGATTGACGGTGTACAGGCCCGTGTTGGTGACGATGCCCGCCAGAATGGAGGGAATCCCCAAGCGAGTCTGCAAAAAAGCGGTGACGAATCCGGCGCAGCTGCCCGCCAGCATGGCGGCAGGAATGGCCAGGATCGGGTGTCCCCCGGCGGCCAGCGTGACAGAGACCGCCGCCCCAAGGACAAAACAACCGTCGGTGGTCATATCGGCGATGTTCAAGATCCGGAAGCTCAGAAGCAGGGCCATGGCCACCAAAGCGTATAAAAAGCCCAGTTCCAGAGCGGTTTGTGTGATCATCAGCAAGAGAATGCGCTCCTTTCATGCCGCTGCCCCCGGCAGCAGGCCGGGGGAGCGGGGCGGGGAATTTGACTGGATCAGTCCTTGGTGGTGGTGACCTCTACCACCTCGCCCTTGCTGTTGAAGCAGGCGTAGTCGGCCTGCTTGCCGATGAGGGCACAGGTGTCTGTGTTGACGGTGATGATGCCGCCGTCCATCAGGTAGTAGTCCTCCATGCCATCCATGCCCTCGGTCATGTCGGTGTAGGCCAGGTCGGCAGTCTGCGTACCGAGGTCGGTGTAGTTCACGCCGCAGGTGGCATAGGCGCCGTTGCGGACGAAGGAGTCAGCGCCGGTGTAGTGGGGGATGCCGTTTTTGGCAAGATCTTCATAGATAGCCAGCTCTGCGGCCATGATGACGTTATCGGTAGGAGTAAACACGGCGTCCACACCGGCAGCGATCAGGGCGGAGGCGGCAGCAACTACTTCATCGTTGGTATTGGCGGTCTGTTCAACGTACTCGATGCCCTTAGTATCCAGATAGGCCTTGGCGTCGGCAATGGGCTTGGCAGAGTTGGGTTCAGACAGGGAGTACAGCAGGCCGACCTTTGCGGTGTTGGGATTCTGGGCGAACATCATATCCATGATGAAGTCGGTATTCAAGGCGTCGCTGGTGCCGGTGACATAGTCGATCCCGGTCAGCTTGGCGGTCTCCGGGTCGGAGACGGCGGCGTAGACCACAGGGGTCTTGGTCTCCTCGGCGGAGAGGGCGGCGATCTGGGCGGCGGTGGTGGCAATGGGGATGATGGCATCCACACCGTCGGCAATGGCCTGGTCGCTCAACTGCTTGAGAATGGTCTGGTCGCCCTGGCCGGAGGTGACCTCGTATTCGATCTTCACATTCTTATCGGCGGAGATCTGATCCAGCTCCGCAGTGACGGCGTTGGCGATCTCGTCCAGAGAAGCGTGGTCCAGCTGCTTGATGATGGCCACCTTGTAGGCCTTGGTGTCGGCAGCGTAGCCGTGCGCAGATGCGATCTGCTTCATCTTGTCGAAGAAGCCGTCCGGCGTATCGTTCTCGTCGAACATGCCGGCGAAGTCGGCGAGGATCGCCTTTGCGTCCTCGGCGGAAACACGCTCCGGCATGGTGTAATCCGGCCGGAACAGCTCGTCGAACATGAAGTCCATGTAGCCCTTCGCGTCCGACCACAGCGCAAGGTCCTTGCGCGGCTTTTTGCCGCCGCGGCCGATGGCGAGGTATGCCCTGGAGAAGGCCGGGTCGCGGGTCAGCAGGGCGTTAAACTCCTTGTCGTTGACCGCGCTCCACTCCGCAACGTAATCGTAAACCTGCTCGGCGGTCATGCGCGAGATGACGTTCTTGGAAACGTCGCGCAGCTTTTCGATGTCGAACAGCGCGCCCGAGCCGCTCATCTTCTTGGTGGTGAACGGGAAATCGTTCATCGGCAGATCCGGATTTGCGCGGCGCCACTCCTCGAAGTTGGAGTTCAGGAGCGTCATCAGATACTCGAGCACGGCCGGGACCGGGTAGCCCTCCTGCGCGTAGAACGTCAGCGCGAGCTCCGGGTCCTTGCGCTTGGAAAGCTTGCGCTTGTTGCCTTCTTCGTCCAGCTTCATCAGCTGCGCGGCCGTGTGGGAAGAGGCGATGCGCAGTCCTACTGTATTATGGTGAACTGCTCGAGCGCAAAGACGGCGGAGCGCAGGCTAAAGATTTTAAATGAATCCAATGACGGATTCCGGATTGCAAGCGAGGACTTAAAACTGCGGGGGCCGGGGGATTTCTTCGGGATCCGTCAGTCCGGCGAACTGCAGTTTGCACTTGGCGACATCTATCAGGATGCTGCCGTGCTGCGGGATGCATCGGAGGCGGTCGGCGAACTGCTCGGACATTTCCAGCGTGGCACTTAAGAGTGTAAGCACGTCCTGTTTGTTTCTTGGCATAACAGCCATTTTCGGGATATCTGCGCCATAGTCCTGCATCATGCGAAGACGGCGCACGATCTCATCCTTCTCAGGAGTTGCGTCAAAATCATGGTTGGAAGCGATGACCTTTACACCATAGCTGTGTGCTTCCTGGATCATGCTTTTTACGATCTCCTCACCTGTGAAGGCTTCTACATCAATGAGATCTACATAGCCGCTTTTTGCGACAGCCATGTTGAGTGCTTTGTAAGCTTCGTTGGAGATCGCTTTTTCTCCGCCTTCCTTTGCAGTACGGAAGGTGAAGAGAATCGGAGTGTCCTTTAAAACGGTCTGGAGATCTTTTGCCACATCCAGAACCTTGTCTGTGTCAAAAACGTCCTCAAACCAGTCAACACGCCATTCCACAACGTCTACGGGGATCCTTGCGAAGGTCCCTGCCTCAAGGAGGATATCATCCTTTGTCTGTCCCACGATCGGGACACAGATCTTCGGTCTTCCCTCTCCGAGTGTGATATTTCTTACCTGAACTGTTTTCATAATGGTCCTTTCCGATACGGATGGGATTTTATCAGTCATCG
>OLGA01001645.1_pt1 | contig 17136 bp, 17 predicted proteins | sample 1604881 | NCBI WGS metagenome assembly OLGA01 (sample SAMEA3888896, study PRJEB22519) | human gut metagenome | biome: human gut; feature: human-associated habitat; material: faeces | place: Denmark | collected 2009 | reverse complement strand
TGCAGGACATCATTGCCATTCTGGGCATGGACGAGCTGGACGAGAACGACAAGCTCACCGTCGCCCGCGCCCGCAAGCTGCAGAAGTTCCTCTCCCAGCCCTTTGCTGTGGCCGAGAACTTTACCGGCCTGAAGGGCAAGTATGTGCCCCTGCAGGATACCGTGCGCAGCTTTGCCGCCATTGTGGACGGCGAAGCCGACGACCTGCCGGAGTGGGCTTTCTTCAACGTTGGTACGCTGGAAGATGCCCGCCAGAAGGCAGCGGAAAAGCTGGCTGAGGAAAAGGGCGGTGCCGTCTGATGAACAAGTTCATGCTGAACATCACTGCGTCCAGCGGTGAGTACTATCAGGGCGATTGCGAAGACCTTGTGCTGCCCATCAGCGATGGTGTGTACGGCATACAGGCCGGACATAGCCCGGTGCTGGTGGCCATCCACATGGGTATCCTGCACTTTGAGGTGAACGGTGAAAGCCGGGACATCCTGGTAGGCGACGGCATTGCCGAGGTGACGCCTGCCTACGTGATGGTGCTGGTGGACAGCGCCGAGCGTCCGGAGGATATCGACAAGAACCGTGCCGAGGCTGCCCGCATCCGTGCCGAGGAGCGTTTGCAGCATCAGCAGAGCATGCATGAATATTATCAGAGCAAGATCGCGCTCGACCGTGCGATGCAGCGCCTGCAGGCCGCTGCAAAGTACCGGCGCTGAGAAAGAGCCGCGTCTGCCAGGACCAGATCTGAAAAAAGAGCATCATTTGTATCCATTGAGGGTGCAAAGTGATGCTCTTTTTTGTTGCAGGCTGTTCCATGGAACGCAGCTTTCGTGTATAATAAAGTCAATGCAACCCCGCGTGTTGTGCGGGAAAGGAGGAGGTTTTCCATGATCCAATTCGGCCTGCGTCTGCATGACGCGGAAAAGCTGCCCGTTGAACAGGTGCTGCCGCTGGTGCGCCAGAAAGGCTTTACCTGCGCCCATGTGGCTCTGAGCAAATCCTTCAAGGAGCTGCCCTGCACCCCCAGCGCCCTGACCCCCGGCTATGCGCTGTATCTGCGGCATCTGTTTGAGAAAAACGGCATCGATATTGCCGTGCTGGGCAACTACCTGAACCTTGCCCACCCGGATGCGGATGCCCTGCACGCCATTCAGGAAAAATACTATGCGCACATCCGCTTTGCAAGCCTGCTGGGCTGCGGCATGGTGGGCACCGAGACCGGTGCGCCCAACGCGGAGTACAAATTCTGTCCGGAGTGCCGCAGCGATGCAGCCCTTTCTACCTTTATCAAGAACTTCAAGCCGGTGGTGCGCTGCGCCGAGCAGTACGGCGTGACCATTGCCATTGAGCCGGTGGTCAAGCACATCGTGTACGATGCCAGACGCGCCCGCACCGTGCTGGACGAGATCGGCAGCCCGAACCTGCAGATCCTGTTCGACCCCGTCAACCTGCTGAACATGGAAAATGTGGACCGCCGCGAAGAAGTGTTCGCCGAGGCCATCGAGCTTCTGGGCAAGGACATCGCCATGATCCACTTTAAGGATTTCCTGCGCAAGGATGCGGGCGGCCAGCTGGCTGCTACGGGTGCAGGACAGGGCGGTATGGAGGACTACCGCACCATCCTGCGCTTTGCAAAGCAGGAAAAGCCCTATATCTTTGCAACGCTGGAGAATACCACCCCGGAAAACGCGGTGGAATGCCTGAACTACCTGAAAAAGCAGTACGACGAGTGCTGAACACTTTATAACAAGAAAAACATCTGCAAGCTTTGCCCGGAATGGGGCAGCTTGCAGATGTTTTTTGTATCAGATGAAGTTTATGGTTCGGCCTTTTACAAATTGCAATTAAGAAGTAGTTTCGCTGAAAATGCCCAGAGCGAAAGCGGAGGACATTAAGATCATTCCAGATCCAGCTTATGCTCCATCAGCCAGCGGGTCAGCAGAAAGTATCCTGCGGCAAAGGCGATGCTGACCGCCAGCCCGAACAGGGTGGTGAACGCACTGGGCGCAGCAATGGAGATGTCCACGCCGCCAAGGGTGGGATAGGAAACAGCCTGCAGCATGTCGGCACTGCTGACACCGGAGCTCAGCCAGTTCTGCAGGAAGGACAGCAGGAAAAATGCCAGAATACCGGCCGGGACCATGTGCTTTTTGAACTGGTGGCCGATCATGCATGCGGCATAGATGCACAGGATGCTGGACACCAGTGCCACCAGCCCATTCAGCGTTTCAAAGGCCAGCCAGAGCCACCCGGAGCTGCCGGTCATGCAGAAGATCTCTCGGAAGATCTCCACCACTTTCTGCCACAGCTCCGGCAGCTGCTGCAGGGCCGCGCTGTTCAGAGACAGAGCCAGCAGCATCACCGCAAAGGAGAAAATACCCACGATGCTGCTGCAAAGCATCCAAACCACGCTGGAGATCAGCTTGGAAAGGATGAGCTGGCTTTCCGTCACCGGCAGGGTGTGCATCAGGTAGCCTTCGCGGCCCAGCAGATTGCGGGTGAAGCGGGTCACAATGGTCATCACGGACACCACTGCCACCGCAACGGCTACGACCATGTAGGCGAACAGCAGCAGAGATGCAAAGTCGTCCTTGGAAGAGCTGCGCAGGGAAAAGCCGCTCAGCACTGCCAGCGCAACAAGGGCCAGATACAGCCCGCCGTAGGTGCGGCCGGTGGCCTTGAATTCATATTTTAACAGCTGTTTCAGCATTTGAATACCTCCCGGAAATATGCATCCACGCTCATGCCCTCGGTCTCGCGCAGCTCTTCGGCATTGCGGTGGGCGAACACCCGGCCATCCTTCAAAAAGACGGCTTCGTCCAGAATGGGCTCGATATCGCCGATGAGGTGGGTGGAAAGAATGACGGTCGCATCCCGGCTGTAGTTGTTCAGGATGGTGCTCAGGATGTAGTCCCGGGCGGCAGGATCCACGCCGCCAATGGGCTCATCCAGCAGGTAGAGCTTTGCGGCGCGGCTCATGGCCAGGATCAGCTGCACCTTTTCCTTGCTGCCCTTGGAGAGGGTCTTGAGCCGCGCCTTCGGTTCCAGTTCCAGCCGGGCCAGCATTTCGTTCGCCTTGGCAGGGTCAAAATCGGCATAGAATTCGCGGAACATTTCCACCAGCTGCTCCACACGCATCCAGTCCGGCAGCCAGTCGGCGTCCGGCAGATAGGACACGATGGCTTTGGTGTCCGGCCCGGGGGTCATGCCGGCGATCCGGATGCTGCCTGCACTGGGCTGCAGCAGACCGTTCGCCAGCTTGATGAGGGTGGTCTTGCCGCTGCCGTTGGGGCCAAGCAGCCCCACGATGCGGCCAAAGCCGATGTGCAGGTCTACATTTTCCAGTGCGGTCTTATCCTTCTGGTAGCACTTGGTCAGTGCTTCACAGCTCAAAAGTTCACTCATTGCGGTCCTCCTTTGCGTCCCAGTGTTCCAAAAGCGCGGCGGTCTGTGCGGGACTGTAGCCGATGCCGCGCATCTTTTCCAGAAAATCCGACGCCAGCGTCCGGGCGGTGTCGGCGCGAAGCTGTTCGATCAATGCAGTATCCTCCGTAACATAGCGGCCTGCAGTGCGTTCGGTGCGCACCAGCCCTTCCGTCTCCAGCTGGGCAAGGGCCCGCTGCATCGTGTTTGGGTTCACCCCGGCGGCTGCGGCCAGATCACGCACCGAATCCAGATGCCCGCCCGGCGGGTAGGTGCCGGCCAGGATCCGGGCCTTGAGCCGTTCCACAAGCTGGGCATAGATCGGGCGGCTGGCATCAAACTGTTCGCCCATGGTATCATCTCCTTGTCTTGCTGTATTAAGCGCTTGATACAATAATACACGATCTGCCCCGCTTGTCAAGCCCTTTTGGCAAAAAAAGAAGAGCTGCTGCGAAAAAAATACGCAGCAGCTCTGAAAATCAGAACAAATTTACTCCAGCACCAGCAGCAGGCTCATCTTGAACTTGCCCTGTGCGGTCACACTGTGCAGGACGTTCTTGTCAAAACGGAAGCTCTGGCCTGCGGTCAGCTCGTAGTCCTGGCCCTCGTAGCCGATGATGGCCTTGCCCTCCAGTGCGGTCAGGATGGCGTTGCCGGGAGCACGGTGCGGGGGCAGGCCGGTGCCCTCGTCAAAGGCCATCAGCACGAATTTCATGTTGTCGGTGTGGGCCAGGTCCAGGTTGGCGATGCTGCCCTCTTCGTAAGAGATCAGATCCCTTCAAAACGATGCAATCTGTCCAGAAAAAATGAGGATGATATCAAAATTTACAGAGATTTCATACAATTCTTCATTGCAAATTTTTTGACGATGTGTTATGCTGAAACGTAGAGGAACGCCGCCGGAAAGGCGGCTGCAAACAGATTTGGAGGATTTGTATTATGGCTGACCGCATTGTTCTGAATACCATCTCCTACCACGGCCACGGTGCTATCGAGAACATCGTTCCCGAGCTGACCGCCCGTGGCTACAAGAAGGCTTTCGTCTGCTCCGACCCCGACCTGATCAAGTTCGGCGTCACCAAGAAGGTCACCGACCTGCTGGATGCTGCAAACTTTGCCTATGCTGTTTACAGTGAGATCAAGCCCAACCCCACCATCGCCAACGTGCAGGACGGCGTGGCCGCTTTCAAGGCTGCTGAAGCTGACTGCATCGTGACCATCGGCGGCGGCTCCTCCATGGATACCGCAAAGGCCATCGGCATCATCATCAACAACCCCGAGTTTGCGGATGTCCGCTCTCTGGAAGGCGTTGCTCCCACCAAGAAGCACGCGGTGTTCACCATCGCTGTTCCCACCACCGCCGGCACTGCTGCCGAGGTCACCATCAACTACGTCATCACCGATGTGGAGAAGAAGCGCAAGTTCGTCTGCGTGGATACCAACGATATCCCCGAGATCGCCGTGGTCGATCCCGATATGATGTCCTCCATGCCCAAGGGCCTGACCGCCGCCACCGGCATGGATGCTCTGACCCACGCCATCGAGGGCTACATCACCAAGGGCCACTGCGTCATCTCCGATATGTTCCATCTGGAAGCCATCAAGCTCATCAGCCAGAGCCTGCGCGGCGCAGTGCAGAACACCCCGGAAGGCCGCGAGGGCATGGCTCTGGGCCAGTACATCGCCGGCATGGGCTTCTCCAATGTGGGTCTGGGCATCGTGCACTCCATGGCACACGGCCTGTCCGCTCTGTACGACACCCCGCACGGTGTGGCCTGCGCCATCCTGCTGCCGGTGGGTCTGGAGTACAACAAGAGCGTTGCCGGCGAGCGTTACCGTGCCGTGGGCAAGGCTATGGGCGTTATGGGCATCGACGAGATGAACGACGTGGAAGCCGCTGATGCTACCATCGCCGCCGTCAAGCAGCTGAGCGCAGACGTGGGCATCCCGGCAAACCTGCACGGCATCCTGAAGGAAGAGGACATCCAGTTCCTTGCTGAGTCCGCTTTCGCAGATGCCTGCCGTCCCGGCAACCCCCGCGACACCAGCGTGGAGGAGATCGTGGAGCTGTATAAGAGCCAGCTGTAAGCTGTAAAAAATGACCCTGAGAGCCGCTGCACCGTGCTTGTGCAGCGGCTTTTTTAACGGAAAAATGTTTTTAATTGCATCATTCCGGGCAGACTGCGGTCTGCCCGGAATGATGCGTTCGTAAAATGAAAACGCACGCCAATTGTAACATTTTTCTGCTGTCCTCTTGTATAAACCGGTACAAGCGAGTACAATCAGAGCATAAAAACAGAAGGCGAGGAAAGCGCGATGACACTGAATTTCTACACGCTGGGCGTGCTGTATCTGGTCTATTCCTTCCTTGGGTGGGTAGGGGAGACCGTGGTGGCTACCTTCCGGGGCAAGCGGTTTGCAAACCGCGGCATGGCGGCGGGGCCGTTCTGCTTTGTGTATGGTACTACGGCCATCCTGATGGCAGTGGGCTTTGCAGATATGCGCACAAAGCCGGTGGTGCTGTTCGTGGCCTGTATGCTTACGGCTACCGTGGTGGAGTGGCTCACGGCAAAGCTGCTGGAGCGGCTGCACAACCGCAAATGGTGGGACTACTCGGATAAAAAGTTCAACCTGAACGGTTACGTCTGCTTACAGTACTCGGTGCTGTGGGGTGCGCTGGGCATGGTGACCGTGCTTTGGGGCAATGGGCTGCTGCTGCGGCTGTGCGCCCTTGTGCCGGACTGGCTGCTGCATCCGCTGGTGTGGGCTGCGCTGGGCATTGCGGCGCTGGACCAGCTGGGCTCGGCGGTTCTGGTGGGGCGGTACGCGGCGCAGCACCCGGTGCTGGAACAGCTGAACCAGAAACTGGAGGCGCGATCCGATACCTTGCGCCGCCGCATTGCCGTGTATGTGGAAAAGCGCATCCAGCGCGCCTACCCGGCGGCAGCCCACGGCAGTGCAGAAGGGGAAAGCCGACTTCCTCAGCGCGGCAGACCTGCTGTGGCTGTTTGTCATCGGGGCGTTTCTGGGCGACATGGTGGAGACCGTGTTCTGCCGCCTGACCGCCGGGGTGTGGATGAGCCGTTCCAGTCTGGTGTGGGGGCCTTTCAGCGTGGTGTGGGGGCTGGCGCTGGCCATGGCTACCGTGCTGCTGCGGCAGAATCAGGATAAAAGCGACCGCTATCTTTTTGCCTTTGGCACAGTGCTGGGCGGCGTATATGAATATGTGTGCAGCGCTGTTACAGAGCTGCTGTTCGGTACCGTGTTCTGGGATTACAGCAAGTTCAATCTGGGCGGGCGCATCAACCTGCTGTACTGCTTTTTCTGGGGCATTGCGGCGGTGATGTGGATGCGCTACGGCTACCCGCTGGTGCTGAAGCTGATGAAAAAGGTGCGCAGCCATATCCGTCCGTGGATGACAGCAGCGCTGGCGGTATTCATGGCGGTGAATATGCTTACCAGCGCGCTGGCACTGGCGCGGTACGATGCCCGCACCAGCGGCGATGCGCCCAACGGCCAGCTGGAAGTGTTCCTTGACGAGCATTTCGACAACGCCCGCATGGAGCATATTTACCCCAACGCCAAAAAAGTGACCAAGGCAGAATAAATCCCATATTTTCCCTTGTGCTTTTGCTGGAAAACAGGTATAATATTCTCTGGATAAAAGGGAGTAAGGGGCGTACTTTAGTTGAAAAACGGGTGCGCTGTGCTGCAGCGACACCCCCGGCAGAAATGCCCGATGCAGTACCGGATGCTTGAGACTTTTATCACATTTTCCCGTTTTGGGCTGGATGTGATAAAGGTCTTTTTTTGTGCCTCTGCCGCTATTATTAAAAAGGAGAGATATTATGCTGATCCCTGTTCTGTTATTTATCGTGGGTCTGCTGTGCCTGATCAAGGGCGGCGACTGGTTTGTGGACGGTGCCACCGGCATCGCCCGCCGCTTCCATGTGCCGGAGCTGCTCATCGGTGCCACGGTGGTGTCCATCGGTACCACCCTGCCGGAGGTCATGGTGTCCACCACCTCTGCCCTCACCGGTCACGGCGAGATCGCCTACGGCAACGCCATCGGCTCGGTCATTTGCAACGCTGCACTGATCGCCGCCATCACCATTGCGGTGCGCCCGGGCGAGGTTGACCCCAAGAGCCTGCGCACCCCGGTGGCCTTCTTCTTTGTGGCTGCCGCTTTCTATGCCGGTGTGGCCTACACCACCGGCTCCTTCACTCGCCCGGTGGGCCTGATCCTGCTGGCCATGTTCGTGGCTTACATCGTGTGCAACGTGCTGGCTATGAAAAATACCCCCGCCCCGGAAGAGGAAGAGCAGGCTGAGGAAGGCTCCTTTGCCAAGGAGTTGGGGCTGCTGGTCATCGGCGCAGTGCTCATTGCTGTGGGCGCTGACCTGCTGGTGGACAACGGCACCCTCATCGCACAGGCGCTGGGCGTGCCGGAGTCGGTCATTGCGCTGACCTTTGTGGCACTGGGCACCTCGCTGCCGGAGCTGGTCACCGCCATCACCTCGCTGGCCAAGGGTCACGGCGCGCTGTCGCTGGGCAACGTCATCGGTGCAAACGTGTTCAATCTAGTGCTGGTCAGCGGCGTGTCTGTCACGCTGGCACCCTTCAGCATCCCGCAGAACTCCACCATCGCAGGCATGAACGCCTCGCTGGTGATGGATATCCCGGTCATGTTTGCCGTGATGCTGCTGCTCACCCTGCCCGCTCTGATCAAGGGCAAGCTGAGCCGCCCGCAGGGCATTGCACTGCTGTGCATCTATGCCGCCTTCTGCGCCGTGCAGTTCAGCATCTGATCTGTTGTAAACGTAAAATATTTAAGGCTGCTGCACAGGGTTTTGTGCAGCAGCCTTTTTATGTAGGACGATTCTGAATGCGCTTCGCGTTCGCTTTGCGCATATTCAGTGGAAAAGATATTTTGGGTTTTGGAGTTCTGAAAAACCTGCGGGCTTTTCAGAACTCCTTTTTCACAGGAGGGATATAGAGGTAAAGGACAGCCGCGCGGCGGGGGCGCTGCAGAACGAAAGTCAACTTTTGAAGATCGACCCGGAGCAAGAGCCTTCACCTCTTCCGGGGAAGGGAATGCCTCTTGTGGAAAAGGAGTTTCCCTGTTGACGGGGGATATTGCAAAAGGCCGCAAAACCCGGAACTTTTCTGCAGCACTATGGCTCAAAAAGTTCCGGGTTTTATACAATATATATTAGAATATATCAGAGTATCGTTTGGCGACAGTTCTGCATTTATTTATGCGAACTGCACACAGTTTACTTCCACAGGAAGTTCTCAGCGGCGTTTGCAAAGATCAGCTGCCAGCACTCCCAGTCGTGGGCTGCGGGTACCTGCAGGTAGCTGTAATCCAGACCCAGCTTGCTCAGGTTCTCACCGAAGGTCTTGACGGGTGCCAGACCAAAGTCCCAGTTACCTGCGGCCAGCATGATCTTAGGCTTCACGGTCAGAGAGGACAGATGGCTGCGCACGCTCTGGCTGGTGATGCCCTCGACACCGCCGAAAGAGCCATCCACATTTGCATAACTCCAGATGCCGTAATAGCCAAACAGCTCGGTGTGGTGCATCAGCATATTGCTGGTGGTAGAGCCGCCCATGGACAGGCCCGCATATGCGCGGCCCTCGGCGGTGGTGCTGACGTTGTAGTGGCTCTCAACGTAGGGCATGATGTAATCGATCTGGTCGGTCTCGATCTCGGAATACTTCCAGTTGGCGCCGGAGTGACCTGCGCCCTGACCGTACTGCTGATTGTTCATGGTAACAACAATAAACGGCTCGGTCTTGCCTTCTGCGATCAGGTTATCCAGAATGTTGGCCACAGTGCCCTCATTCATCCAGCGCAGCTCATCGCCGTAGATATCACCGGAAGTACCATGGGACAGGTACAGCACCTTATAAGGCTCGGCGCGGTTTGCATCGTAGCCAGCCGGCAGGTACACTGCCAGACCATGCTCGGTGGCGTCTGCACCCGTGTAAGATACGGTCTGCACGGTACCACGCTTGTTTGCATCGGCCTGCGGCAGTTCCACAGAGCGGTCTGCCCAAGTGCTGGTGCCCTGCTTGTCGGCATCATACGGGACATAGACCATGCTGGACAGGCTGCGGATGCCGGTAGCTTCGTTGATCATCGTCGGATTGCTGGGGTCGTCCAGACGGGCGATCTGGTCGCCGTTTTCAGCGGTCACGCGGAAGTTATAAACGAATGCACCACTGGACAGCGGCATCTGCACACCCCAACGGCCATCGGCAAACTTTTCCAGCTCCACATAGTAGGTGGTGTCGCCGTTGCCGCCTGCGGGAGCCAGACCTGCCGTGTAGTTGTACGGCGTAGTAGCCAGCGAAGCGTCAATAGCGCCCGCCTTGCCGCCGTCCGGGTCAAACAGCATAAAGCAGTCGCTGTACAGTTCCACCTTGGTCAGCGGATTCTCTGCCGTATTGATGGTCAGACCAGCTTTTGAGGTGTAGCTCTTCTGCTCCTTGTAAACAAAAGTAACAGTGTAGCCTGTGGGCGAGTTTTCGTCCTTCTCGACCGTAACACCCGGGGCGTACTTGGCATAGACGCTCTTGTTGAACAGCTTGATTTTGACGTTCTCTGCCCAATCTGCAACAGCAGAAGCCGAGATGCAGTTTTCTTCCGCTGCCGGAGTTGCAGCCACAGCGGCGGTTGCTCCGCTCAGTGCCATGGACAGCACCAGTGCGGAGGCAATGGTGGTTTTGAGGATACGTTTCATGTTTTTTCTCCTTTCCAGATTTAACGATGTTCTTTTAAGCATCTGATATGGTTTGCGGCATTCTCCTCTCTGTCTGAAATGATATCGGTTCAAGATCTTGAATGTTCCGAAATTTTTCTGTTTTTTACCTGCACCCGTTCAAGAGCACAAAAGCACAATGCACAATTCTACTCGTCATTATGAATGTATTTTGTTCATTTTTTGCCTTGTCGTGGAACTAATATATCACATTTTATCCGCCGTTTACGTTGCCTTTTGTGATTTGATTCTTGCAAATTGTGACATGCTGTCCTTGCCGTAACCAAAAACAAAACAATATCTGCTTGCTGCCATTGTAGGAGCAACACTGGCTCCCCGAGGGGTAAAAAAAGTGGGTCAGAAGCGCCCACAGGCGTTTCTGACCCACAAATAGAACGATATTTTTGTTTTACAGCTGGCAGGCGGTATCGTAGCCGGTGCGGATGGCGTTGGAGATATCCGCAGCCTTGCCGGCGGCATCGCCAATGGAATACACCGGGATGCTGGCAGCTTCCAGCGCAGCAGCGTCAAATTCGTTGGAGCGTGCGCCCATAGCCAGCACGATGTAATCGCAGGGGATGGTCACCTCTGCGCCGTCCTTGTTCTCGCAGACGACGGCATCCATGAGGAACTCCTTGACCTTGTGGCTGGGGTACTGCTCCACGCCGTAGGTCTTATAGTTTTCCAGCAGGGTGGGCAGAATGGTGGAGCTCTCGCCTGCGGCGATCTTGTCCATCATCTCGATAACGGACACCTTGCAGCCGCGGGCAGCCAGATACTCTGCGGTCTCGCAGCCCACCATGCCGCCGCCGATGACGGCAACCGTGCCGTACACCTGCTGCTCACCGGCCAGAACCTTCCATGCATCGGCCACGTTCACGCTGTCGATGCCGGGGATGCGGGGTGCGGCGCTGTGTGCGCCCACAGCGTTGATGACGGCCTCGAAACCGGCATCCTTCAGCTGCTCTGCGGTGCGGGTCTGACCCATGCACAGGTGCACACCGGCGTTGCAGACCGCGTGGATCAGGTCCTGTGCGGCGCGGCGCATCTCCTCCTTGCGGGGAGGTACGCAGGCAATGTTCAGCTGGCCGCCCAGAGTGGTGGTCTTTTCAAACAGGGTCACGTCATGGCCGCGCAGCGCTGCCACACGGGCGGCTTCCAGACCGGCAGGGCCGCCGCCGAGGACGGCGATCTTCTTTTTCTGCGCTGCGGGCTGGATGCTGCGGGTGTTCTCGTAGCCGTTCTCCGCGTTCAGCACGCAGGAGAGGAACTGACGGTTCTGGATGGCATCGGTGCAGCCCTTGTTGCAACTGATGCAGCGGCGGATATCGCAGGCCTTCCCGGCAGCGATCTTGGTGCCCCAGTCGGGGTCTGCCAGCAGCGGGCGACCCACGGCAACCATGTCGGCCATGCCGCTCTCGATGACACGCTCAGCCATTTCGGCATCCACGATACGACCCACGGCGCTGACCGGCACATTGACGGCCTTTTTGATGTCCCCGGCGATTTTGACGAAGAAGCCGTAGGGCTGTACGCCCATGGGAGGAATGGTGTCGGCCATGTTGCCGGTGTGGTTGGCCTGCGCAACGTGGAGCATATCCACGCCGTCCTCTACCAGCCACCGGGCAAACTGCACGGCGTCGGCTTCGTCAATGCCGCCCTTGCCGCGCTGCGGGGTGACGATGGACAGCTTGTAGTCGATGACCATATCCGGCACAGCCTTGCGGATGGCGCGGGTCAGCATGCGGGCAAAGCGGACGCGGTTCTCCAGACTGCCGCCGAACTTATCGGTGCGGTGGTTCATGCGGGTGGAGCACAGGCAGCCGTTCAGGCGGTCGCCGTGGATCTGGATGACGTCCACACCGGCCTTCTGTGCACGCACTGCGCAGGCGCACATCTTATCGATGATGGCCATCAGCATCTCCTCGCTGACCTCATCGGTGAAGAACATCATGTCGTGATGCAGGCGCTGACGCATCTCATCAAACTTTTTCTGCATAAACAGACCGTTGATGACGTCTACATCGTACTCCGGGTGGAAGAGCTGGACGCCCAGCTTGGTGCCGTAGGCGTGTACGCTGTCGGCCAGTGCCTTGAAGGCAGGAATCTGGCTGTCGTCAAACAGCTTGGGGGTGGGAGAAAAGCTGTTGATGGGTGCCACATCGCCCATAACGATGTAGCCCACGCCGCCCTTTGCCAGACGGGTGTAGAAGCCCATGTCCTGCTCGCTGATCATGCCGTTTTTCTCGTAGCCGGTGGTCAACGGGGGGAACATGATGCGGTTTTTAAAGGTCTGTCCGCCCACCTCGATGGGCTGCAGAATTACGTTTTGCATATAAAAGCCTCCTTGCAGATATGCTTTGCTTTACAGATTTGCTTTGATGAATGCTGCGGTCTTTTCCTCCACGGCGGCACGGGCTGCCAGCGTGGCAAAGTTGTGGCCGCCGCCTGCAATGGTGTCCACCTCGGGTGCGGTGTACACCTGTGCGTAACGGCTGCAGGTGCCCTCGTCCACCAGACGGTCATCATCGGCGCGCAGCAGCAGCACCGGGCCGTTGTAGCCCTTGGCCTCGGTAAAGGGGTCGGGGTGCTTGGCCATCTCGTAGTTAAAGGCCATCTTGTAGCACAGACCCTCCATGTCGGTGTAGTCCTTGCCGGTCTGCACAACGCCGTCGGCGCGCTGTGCGCAGCCAAACCACATCCCGGCGCCCGGGCACAGCAAAATCAAGCCGTGGGGCTGGATGACCGGTGCGCAGGAGGCGGCAATGTAGCCGCCCATGCTCTGGCCGGAGAGGAACAGCTTTTCGCTGTCCACATAGGGCTGCTCAGCGGCCCATGCAAAGATATCCTGTGCATCGGTGTGCAGGCCGTCGAAGCTCATATCCTCGAACTCGCCGTCGCTCTCGCCGTTGCCGTAGAAATCGAACCGGGCGCTGCCGATGCCCTGCGCTGCCAGAGCGCGGGACAGATGGGTGTACATGGACTTGTAGCCGCTGCAGCTGCCGGCAAAGCCGTGCAGATGCACCACAAAGGGTACCTTGCCCTCGGTGTCGGGCAGGGTCACGATGCCACGCAGGGTGTGGCCATTGCGGTTTTTAAACTGAACCTGTAAGATCTTCATGGTTTACTTGCTCTCCTTTGCGGCGCGGCGAGCCTTCAGCTCGGTCAGCATCTCAGCAGTCTTCTGCTTGGTCAGGGGGTAGACGAAGAACAGGATGGCAACTGCAATGCCGTAGCCCAGAAAGTAGACGCCGGTGTAGCTCTTCCAGATGGCGTTCACAACGCCTGCGGTCTGCACAGCGCCAGCGGTAACGTTGTAGCCGATGGCACCCAGCACAAAGCTGGACAGGCTGCCGGAAATGGCGCTTGCAAGCTTGCGGAAGAAGGAGTAGGTGGAGTAAACGATGCCCTCGTTGCGCTCGCCGGTCTGCAGCTCGTGGTAGTCGATGGCGTCGTTGACCATAGCCCAGATCAGCACCTGCATGCCGGAAGCGCCCAGATAGCAGATACCGTTGATGACGATGAAGGCCACAGGGTTGTGGACGGGGAAGAAGAACAGGATGCCGAACACGATGGCGGCAAAGCCAGCGCCCATGCAGCACCACTCCTTCTTGCCGAACTTGTTGGCCAGAGGCTGGGTGATGGCAAAGGACAGCACAGCGTACAGCACGCTCAGCATACCGGAGACAGCCTGAATTTTAACGTTGCCGAAGAAGTCCTTATACAGGTAGGTGTTCAGACCGTTGACCACGGAAGCACCGATCATGCCGGTCAGGCTGAAGAACATAACGCCCAGCAGAGCCTTATTGTGAGAGATCTCCTTGAGCACATGCAGGTAGTTCAGCTTTTCGCCCTGCGGACGCTCGGGCACTTCCACGCGCTCCTTGCACCATACGCAGGTGATCTGCAGGCACAGCAGACCCAGCATAGCGCAGATGCAGGCCAGCATCAGGAAGCGGCCAGCCACGGGCTGGTTGTCCACATACAGGAACAGGGGGCCGACCATGACCATAACGGTCATGAAGATGGTGCCGCCAAGGCTGCGGTAGCGGGACAGTGCGGTGCGCTGGCTGACATCATCGGTCATCACGCTGGACAGAGTACCGAAGGGCACGTTGACGCAGGTGTACAGCGCCTCGTACAGAACGTAGGTGACGAACATGTAGGCCAGACGCAGGCCGTAGTTGATATTGCCTACATTGACAAAGCCAAGTATGCACAGCACTGCCATGGGGAAGGAGAAGGCGCGGATCCACGGGATGAACTTGCCGCCCTTGGTGGCCTTGCGGGAGTCCACCAAGGCACCGATGATGGGGTCATTCACGGCGTCCCAGATCTTGGTGATCAGCAGCAGGATACCCACGTGGAAGGGGTTGACCTGCAGGATCAGGGTGTAGAAGATCGACAGATACATGGCGCGGTACTGCTCGGTGAAGCAGCAGCCCAGATCGCCCAGCGTATAGCCGATCTTGTCCTTCATGGAGAAGGGTCGGATGGTCTTTTTCTGGTCCATTGTGTTTTATCCTCCTTAAAAACAGTGAAACCACGAGACTTTTCGCACAAGTCTCTTTTTTACGTTTACATTATACGTTAATTTTTCATCAATACATATCCAAAAAATGATTGAAAACTATCGCAAATTGATGTATTATGCAATTATAACAGTTGTATTTTTCTGTTGTGTACAACAATTTGTTATATATGACAGTTTTATGGAGGACTTTTTGGTGAATTATACAGCCAAGTGTTATCTTTTTGAGCAGAGCGCCGTCCGGGAATTTTATTCCGGCGCGTATTATGATTTGTTTCTGGTCATGCGGGGCAGCGGTGTGTTCCGGTGCAGCGAGGTGGTGCTGCCCGCACAGCAGCAGAATCTCATCATCTTCAAGCCCGGTCAGGGCGGCAGACTGGAATACGCCGGTGCTTACGGCCCGCTGGAACTTATTCGGGTGCAGCTGTCCCCCCAGACGCTGGCGCAGCTTTCGGACGCAGATACCGACCTTGAAAAAAGCTTCAACGTGGTGCCCTCCCGGCAGGTGGCTGTGCGCCCGGACAGCCAGATCTATATGCTGCTGAAAAACCTTGCCCGGAAGCTGCTGATGCTCCCGCAGGAGCGCACCCAGTTCGGTGCAGCGGTGTTCGAGCACGGTATTTTGCAAATGTTTGTGGTGCTGGCGCTGCGTGCCTGCATCCATGCGGAGTTCCACACCGCATCAGTCAGCCGCCACTACCTGATGCTGGACGAGGTGTTTTTGTTTATTCAGGCGCACCTTACCGAGGAACTGACGCTGGAGCGGCTGGAAAAGGAGTTTTTCGTCTCCCGGGAACATATTGCCCGGGAATTCAAACGCCAGACCGGGCAGACGGTGCACCGCTATATCGTAAAGGCGCGGTTAGACCGCTGCTGCACCCTCATCGAGCAGGGGCTGCCCATCACCGAGGTGTACAAGACCAGCGGCTTTGGCGGTTACAACCACTTTTTCCGCGCCTTTAAAAAGGAGTACGGCATGACCCCCAAGGAGTACTTCCACACCACCCGGCAGGACGCCCGGGGATGAATCTGGCAAAAACAGCGCCGTCTGCGCCTGTGAAAAAAGCCGCCCGGGAAGATCCGCAGATCCTCCCGGGCGGCTTGCTTATCCTATTTTTTTCCTTTTACTTGCAGTGGGTGAGGCAGTTCAGCGCCATCACAACCAGCACGAGAAAGCCGATGACCAGCAGGATACCGGTCATGCCGATGGGCATACGGTGAAAGAAGTCCGGCCCCGGTATAGCTGCTTTTATAAGATCCGGCATCCGGGTGACTGCGATGGGCAGTCCGGCTATGGTGTTTCTAAACTGGATTCTATTGTAGAAGAAGTTGTCCGGCAGATCTTCGCGCAGTTCCGCGAGGTTTCCCGGAAAAAGCTGCTGGAATCGGTCAAGACCAACGATGCCGCCCGCATCCAGAAGAAGGTCAAGAAAATCCAGAAAGACTTGGAAAGCAAGCAGAAAGAACTGGACGACCTGAAAGCCGAAACCATCCTCGTCATCCGGGGCGTAAGTGCCTTGGACAAAGAACTGCTGGGCACACTGGTAGCCGAGGCAAGAGAGGCTCTGGAAACTCTGGAAAAGCAGCTCGTGCAGGCACAGGAAGAATACGAAGAAGCCACCAAAACAGCAAAGCGTAGTAACTACATCAGCAACGAGCTGTTTACATGGGCGGATGTTTACGACACCGCCAACCACGATGAACGCCGCGCCATTTTGCAGCAGTTCATTAAGGAGATTCGCGTCCGAAAAGACTATGAGATCTCGATTACGCTGAACGCCAGCTTCAACCAAGTGGAGCAGCTCAAGGCTGTATCAACCTACGATGGCGCGGAAATTTTTGAAGAAATTTCCGAGAAGGGGGCATAAAAGCGATGCGATTGCCCGCAGAACTCTGCAAAATGCAAAGAAAGAAGCGTGAAACCGATAGATTTTCAAAAAGTACATTGATGACCCCACCCGGTTCGCATCCGACTTCAGGGTTCGGAGCCTGGCACGGTCTGCCAAAGTTTTTTAGGCATAAAAAACGCCGCATCGTACAAAACGATGCGGCAAATTGGTGGACTCGAAGGGGATCGAACCCTCGACCTCTCGGATGCGAACCGAACGCTCTCCCAGCTGAGCTACGAGCCCATGTTGTTGACTTAATTACTATACCGCAGCAGGGGAAAATTGTCAAGCTGGTTTTGAAAAAAGTACGCAGATGTTGTTCAGCCTGAAAAAGCGGCAGGAGAACGCCGGGAAAACGTGATCCCGGAAGTAGGCAAAGGCCTTTATCATGCTTACCCGGCCAAGAATATTGTGCCGGATGCAAAGCAGAGGTATGAAAACATGCTGCGGCATTTGCGGGCATAAAACAATTTAGGGCAATACCGCACAATTCCCGCCTTACGGCTTAAGCACCGCTCCGGCAGCTGCGGCACGGC
>OLGA01001640.1_pt1 | contig 17151 bp, 14 predicted proteins | sample 1604881 | NCBI WGS metagenome assembly OLGA01 (sample SAMEA3888896, study PRJEB22519) | human gut metagenome | biome: human gut; feature: human-associated habitat; material: faeces | place: Denmark | collected 2009 | reverse complement strand
AGATTGTCCTTGTATGGAAGCTCGACCGCTTTTCCCGTGACCGTTACGACAGCGCACACTACAAGCACATTCTGAAAAAGAATGGTGTAAAGGTTGTTTCTGCGAAAGAGCATATCTCCGAAGGTCCGGAAGGAATCATTCTGGAAGCGATGCTGGAAGGCTATGCCGAGTTCTATTCTGCCGAGTTATCAGAAAAGATCCATCGTGGACAGAAAGAGAACGCGCTGAAAGGGAAAAACAACGGCGGTGGCGTTCCGCTCGGCTATCTGTTGGACAAGAAAGCACAGAAGCTTGTGATTGATCCCGTGACCGCACCATTAGTGGTTGAGATATTTGAAAAGTATGCTGACGGCAAAACGGTTCGTTCCATTGTTGAGGATTTCAATGCCCGTGGGCTCAGAACGAAGAAGGGACAACCGTTCAATATCAATAGTTTCAGCGCTCTGCTGAAAAACCGCAAATACATTGGCGAGTATCGTTATCAGGATGTTGTAATTGAGGGCGGCGTTCCTGCTATCGTTCCGGAAGACCTGTTCAACCGTGTGCAGGAACGCATGGAGAAGAACCGCCATGCTCCCGCAATGGCAAAAGCAAAAGAGGACTATCTGCTGACAACAAAGCTGTTCTGCGGCAAGTGTGAGCGCATGATGGTTGGTGAAAGCGGCAAGAGCCATACCGGCGCTATGCACTATTATTACAAATGCAGCGGTGCGAAGCGCCTGAAGGATTGCGACAAGAAGGCTGTTCGCAAAGACTGGATTGAACGTGTTGTTGTCCGCCTGACCATGCAGCGCGTCATGGATGAAGAGAAGATTAACAGGCTCATCGATGCAATTCTTGTTATGCAGGAGCAGGAAGACATAACAACCCCTGCGCTTCGCTCACAGCTTGCGGAAACCGAGTCCTCCATTGGAAACATTCTGAAAGCAATCGAGCAGGGCATTTTCACGCCGTCCACTAAACAGCGGCTTGATGAGCTGGAAGCACGAAAAGAAGAAATCCTTGTGAATATCCAGACTGCTGAACTGCAAAAGCCAAAGCTGACCCGCGAACAGATGACGGCATGGTTTGAGCAGTTCCGTCATGGCGATCCAGCAAACCGTGATTTTCAGAAACGCCTGATTGATACATTTGTAAACGCCGTGTATGTGTTCGATGATAAACTGGTCTTGACCTACAACTATCAACATGGGACGCAGACGATCTCGCTTGAAGAGATCGAGTCGGCGTTGAGTTCGGATTTTGATGGGGCTACTCCACCAAAGAAAGTCCACTGTAAGAGATTACGGTGGACTTTTTCTTATCCTTTTACGGCACCGATGGTGATGCCTTTCACAAAATACTTCTGCACGAAGGGATAGAGCAGGACGATCGGGCCGGTGGCTACGCAGGTGAGGGCGAATTTCATGGTCTCGCTGGGGGGCGATTCCGTACCCGTATCTACGCCCAGAGCGATCAGGCGGCGGATCTCGTCGGCTTTGTTCAGAGTGCTATAGAGGTAATACTGGAGGGTATAGAGCCGGTAGTCGTTGATGTAAAGCATACAGCGGCATATCGCTGCGGCCTGCGGGTATGCCAGCGCCAAATAGTTCGGGCGCAGTTTTAAGGCGCATGAAAAAATGTCCCCCGGTGAATTTCGCCAGCAGGGGAAGCTCTGCTAAGCGAAGCCGGGGCAAATGACCCGGGGCTTTTCGGGGAGAAGTTTTGAGCGGTTTTTGGGAAAGAAAAATCTCCCGCAGCTGTGACTCTTTACAGCTGCGGGAGATTTTTTGCGTCAATCCCAATGGAGCATGGAGGCGATGGCTTCGCCGTAGACCTGTGCCATGCACCAGAAGCCTAAATCGTTTGGATGACAGCCGTCGATGGTGCAGCTGTCTGGGGTGATCCCCATGGGGGAGAAACGGGAGAAGACCTGGCTTCCGTCTAAGAACAAGACGTTTTGGTCGCCTTTCGCCCGGGCGTTTTCATAGGTGGTGCGGATGATCTGCCGGCGGCGTTCCTGTTCGGCTTCTCCGTCCGGGGAGATCGCCGGGTCGGTTTTGGTGGCGAAAATCACCGGGAGGGTGGGATTTTTCTCCCGGATGATCCGGAAGAAGGGCTCGTGAGTGGCGGCTAAGTCCTCCGGAGTGTCGGCGTTGTGGTCATAGTCCATGAAGAAAAGCTCCATGGGTTGAGAGGCGATGTATTCCGCCATGGCGGTGTGGCCTTTCGCACTGCCTGACCAGCCTAAGTTCCGGTAGTCGCAGTTGAGGTTTCGGGAAAGGAAGCCCTGATAGGAGTTTCCGGGGCGGGAAGCGTTTCCGCCCTGAGTGATGGAGGAGCCGTAGAAGAGGATGGGCTTTTCGTTCCGGTAGCCGGGGGCGGGAAGGAGCTTTGCATCCGGCTCCAGACCAATCAGAAGCTGGTCCACGCAGTCGTAAAGGGGAAAGTTGATGGTGATGTCCCGCAGCGTCCGATCCGGCAGCCATATCATGGAGTCGTAGCCGTGTTCCATGTCGATGGGGGGCATGAACGAGCGGATGTAGCGGCTCACGCCGTTTTCCGTGACATAGAGATCCAATCCGGAGCTTCCCAGCAGCGCCTGATCCGACATCAGGCATTTCCCGGGCATTTTCACCCGGACGGCGATGCGGGAGGAGTCGGTAAGAAAGCGCACCCGGCCGCCGGCTGTGTTCCGGTGAAGGGCGTAGACGCCTTCGCTGCAGGCTTTTGCTACCGATTCCGGGATCCGGCGGAAGGGATCCTCCTCACTTCCGGGGAGAAGGCCGTAGACGTGGAAAGGGGCGTTTCGGACATTAGAAAAGAGCAGGTTTTCGCCGTAAAGGGTGGCTTTTACCGCCCGGTTGGGGTCGATCTGATCCAGATGGTACATAACATTTCCTTTCGTCAGGGGTGGGATAGGATTTCATTGAAGGCGGTTTCGGCAAACCACTGCTGCACCGCCCCGGTGTAGTGGACGCCGTCGCCGCAGAACAGGCCATACTGGTCGTCCTGCGGGTTCCAGCCGGGAAAGTCCTCGGCGGAAATGAGACGGGTATCCGGGAAAAGGTGGGTCAATTCTTCAAAGGTCTTGTTGATCCGGTCGATGTTTCCGGGAGGCTCGCCTTGGGCGGCGGATCGGCGCTTGCCTAAGATTTTATAGAGCCTGAGTGGGAAGGAACCGCCGGCGGCTTCAAAAAATCCGTTGAAGATGCGGACGTAAAGCTCCGTCAGACCGGTGAGCTCTTTGGGGTCAACACCGGTCTCCTCTTCGCCACCCAGCCAGTGGAGGGCGAGGATCCGGGGCGTTTTCCCTTGATTCCGAAGATCACGGACAACGCTTTGCAGCACCCGGCAGGCCAAGGGGTAAAGGGCAAGATCCACCGTTCCCAGAGGGCCGGGGATGAGGACCTTCGGATGATCGGGGTTCCACATAAAGGAGCGGGTGACCCCCTGGGCGCCGACGGAAATACGGATGATCCGCAGATCGGGAAGGGGAGGGCAGCGCTCCTGCCAGAGCTTCGCAAAAAGGTTCGGAAGGCAGAGAGTGTGCTCCTGTATTTCTCCTAAATTGGTTCCGTCAGAGGTATAGTGCGTCCAAACGGGCTGCAGAAGATCGTAGGACTGGTTTTCCGGCTGGCGCAGGCCCCAGACGTTGGGGAGGGGGGAGGTGATCCGCTCGTTTTCCGGCATGGGTTGGGCGTGACCATGGGCGTTTGACTGCCCGAAAACCAGAAGGATCGGGACATCGGAAGGGGAAAAGGTCATACGGTTTCCTCCAGAGGAATGCGGCGGACGCTGTCCCGTATTACCACCTTTCCGACAGGGATCGAGAGGTTTTCCGGCAAGGAAAGCTCCCCGGAGACCCGATCCAGAAGAAGGGTGATGCTGGCGGCAGCCATTTCTTTTTTGTCGATGTGAACGGTGGTCAGCCGGGGGGTGACGTAATTGGAAAGGAGAATGTCATCGATGCTGATGAGGGAAATGTCCTCAGGAACATTTAAGCCGTGTTGCTGGAAATACTGCAGACAACCGATGGCGATGAAGTCACCGGTGCAGAAAATGGCGGAGGGGAGCTTACCGGTATTGGCCCAGTAGCTGCTCCGTTCAAAAGAGATCTTATCGCTGTTGGGGGAGGTGACCATCCATTCCGGATGGTAGATGCAGCCGCCGTCCCGGAGGGCATACTGGAAGCCGCGGAGGGTGTTCTGCATATATTTGGGGCTTTCAAAGCCTAAGTAGCCGATCTCTCGGTGGCCGTTCTGGATCAGGTAGCTGGTCGCTACATAAGCGGCCCTTTCATAGTTGGTATAGACGGAGGGGACGCCGGTCTGAGGCTCGTGGGCGTCTGAGATGACGAAAGGAATCTCGAACCGGCGGATCTTCTGAAGGACCTGTGCAGGCGGGGCGCCTAAAAAGATCACGCCGCAGGTATCCCGGTGCTCTAAAATTTTAGGGAAGAGCACGTCTCCGGATTCGGTAAGCTGATAAAAAGAATAGACCAAATTACAGCCGACCCGGTCGCACTCCGGGATCAGTTCGTTGGTCAGCTCTACATAGAACTGGTTGCTCAAGTCCTGATGCTCTTTGTCCAGCAGGACGGTGATGTTGTCGGAGCGGTTGAAGAGCAGGCGGCGGGAATTGGGATTGGGAACATAATTGTTCTCCCGGATGATTGCCTGAACCTTTTTCCGGGTGCCCTCGCTGACGCCGGGGCGGTTATTCAGAACGATGGAAACGGCAGAAGGGGAAACGCCGGCCAGTTCTGCAATGGTCTTGATGGTCATTTTGGGCATAAAATCCCTCTCTTTCCAAATATCCGCTAAAAGAATACAGCTTTATTATAAAACGTTTGAGCTGAGAAATCAATCGTTTTTTAAGAAATCTTTTCCAATTTCCGAATAAAAAATATTTTTTGCAAAAAACCATTGACAAAACATGGGAAATTGTGATATAAAATAGGTAAATCACCCAGCGCACCAAATGGTTGTGCGTGCTAAAAGCGTTTAGCTTGGCGTTGGATTTTAGTTATCTTTTTTCGAAACAGCGAGGTCTTTTATGGAAAATGCAAAGTGGACACGTCCGAGAACTTCAAGAATTTACCTGCATCCGCCGCTGGCGGAACGGCTTGTCGTGTTGTATCCGGACTTCAAGGTGACGGATTCCTCCCTTCTGGACAACGGCACCCATCTGAGCCAGCCCGGAATCGGGTTCACCCTGCTCCACGGGGAGGAAATGGAAGCCTTCGATTACGAAGACACCTTCTTTTCTCCGGTTTCGGACGGGCTTCCCATTTATACGCTTCATAATAAGGTGGAGAAAAACTCCAATTGCTGTTCGGTCATGCTGGAAGCGTTTGACACCTTTGACCGGAAGCCTGCCACCTGCTTCAAGGTGACGGTGAAGAACGAGTCCTCCGTTCCCTTTTCGGATTGTCTGGGGCTCCTTTGCCGTTCGGGGCAGAGCGACGCTTATATGACCCAGCTTCACATGGAAGGCTATGCGCCTTACGTTCCGAACCTGAAAAACTGGTACATGCTCAAACGCACCTGGGAGCAGACCGGAGAGACCTCTGCGGCGGCGGAGGATGGCTCTGTGTTCCTGCAGTTCCCGAAAGAGGCGTCCTTCCGCTGGTTGAAGGACGGCCCGAAAGGCCACCTGTTTGAAGCAGCCGACTATTTCCGAATGGATTACACCCTGCAGCCGGGAGAGAGCCTTTCCTTTGTGGGAATGTTCCGCCACGGCGAGACAGAGGCGTTCGATTACGAGGCTCTGAAAGAAGAGACCATCCGGAACTGGAAGAAAATTCAAGCGAATATCGAGACTTTCCCGGATACGGATAATCCTTTTTACCGGAATATGTACCTGCAGCTGCTGACCCAGTGCTGCCAGATGCTGGCGCACTATGAGGGAAGCGATCTGGTGGCCACCCGGCAAGGGGATCTGGGGCGGTTCATCTGGCCTTATGAGTCGGCGGTGGTGCTGACGGCGCTGGATCAGGTGGGACTCCGGGAGCATACCGGCGATGGTTACCGGTACTTCTGCGAGCGGTGGCTGGTCACCGAAGGGGAAGACAAGGGCCGGATCCAGTCCGGGTGCGGCGCTTGGGAGAACTTCACCGGATCGGTGCTCTGGGGCGTATCCGAACACCTGAAATACAGCAAGGATCCGGAGGAGCTGGAATATTTCCTACCGAAGCTCAAGATGATGCTCGATTGGATCCAGCGGCGGCGGACAACTCCTTCTACGGGGTATCCGGGGATCTTCCCCAGCGGGAAGGGCAGCGACTGGCCGGATGTGGCGCAGTTCTGGACCTTCACTGACAGCTACAACGTAAAGGCCGTCAAGAGCATGGCCGAGATGCTGGATCAGTACGGACGGGAAGAAGCCAAGGAAGCCTGGAAGATCTATGAGGATTATTCCGACAGCATCATCAAGATCCGGGACGAGCTTTATAAAGGCCATGAGGATGATGAGATGTACCTCTTCCCTCACGAGCTGGGCGTTCCCTTTGAGGACAGCCAGACCTACAGCTACTACACCGATGGCGCACCCATGCTGCTGGAGACCGGATTCATCGCACCGGACAGCAAGATGCGCAAGCAGATGGAAGCCTTCTTCCGCAACCGGGGACAGTTCGAGAAAGGGCTGACCGGGTTGATGACCAGCTGCGACGGCGCTTACGACGGGGCATATCACGGGGGCTACGGCGATGTATGGTACACCATGCAGAGCGAGTGGTTCTGGATCCCCACATGGTTGGCGGCCGGCGAACAGGAAAAAGCCGATGAGAGCATGGAAGCCCTGATGACCTACGGGTTGACGCCGGAGTTTGTGGTATCGGAGCGGTACTGCTCCATCAATAAATGGTACGGCCCGTGGCAGCCTAATGGCAGCGGCAGCGCCCGGATGGCGAAGCTGATGCTCCTTTATTTCGGTGAGCGCCGGGCAAAGGAGGAAGATCGATGAACATTCTTGCATTTGCAGCTCATCCGGACGACGTAGAGGAGATGTGCTTCGGCACCCTGATGAAATACCATGCGCAGGGCGACCAGATCTACATCGTTCTTTCCACCAGCGGGAACATCGGCTCCAACTGGCACGACTCCTGCGAGGAGCTGGCAGCGATCCGGGAAAAGGAGCAGCTGGAAGCGGCAAAGCCGCTGGACGCCAAGGTGAAATTCCTGCGTTTTGACGACGAGGGGCTGCAGGACACCCCGGAGACCCGAAAAGCATTTTTGAACGCCATCCGCTGGGCTAATCCTGATGTGATTTTTACCCACAGCCCCAAGGATACCAGCACCGACCACGCCATGACGTCAAAGCTTATCACCGAGGTGCTTCTGGTGGTGGGAGGGAAGCTGGTTCCCACGGAGGAGGAGCCGATCACTAAAGTTCCCTCCGTCTTTTTCTGGGACATTCCGGCGGGATTCAAGTTTGATCCTCAGATCTTCGTGGACATCAGCGACGTGATGGAAGAGAAGATCGCCGCCATCGGCTGCCATCAAAGCCAGATGGCGTGGATGGAGCACTTCATGAAAGACGACTATCTGGAAACGATGCGGGCTCAGTCGAGATTCCGTGGGTTCCAGTGGGGATGCAAGTACGCCGAGGCTTTTGAGGCGTATCAAATTCAGGGATTCGTGGCCGATTATCGGCTGATTCCAAGATAAACTCTGTCGTTTAAACCCTATCAGTTTAAGGAGGATTCTCATGAAAAGCAAACGGTTTCTCAGCATGGCTCTGATTGCAGCATTGGCGACTTCGATCGCTATGACCGGCTGCGGCAACAACGGCGGAAGCTCTTCCAGCGGTACTGCCTCCAGCGGCAGCGATGCCGCCCCGCTCTTTACCTATGACGGGAACAGCGCACCGGTGGTCAATTCCGACAAGCCCATTAAGATCACCTGGCTGGCTCAGACTCCCATCGTAGACGAGAACAAGACTCAGGTTATGCAGGAGATCCAGAAGGCTTGGGGCGACAAAATCGAGATCGAGTGGGAACTGAAGGAATGGTCTGAATATTCCGAGAGCGTCGGTCCCCGTCTGAACGCCGGCGGCGATCTGCCTGACGTTTGCGCCGTTCCCGGCGGCTTTGACGCCAACGGCCTTTACTGGAAATCCGGTATCTTCCAGGAAGTCAGCGAGTACTATGAGAAGTACGGCTACAACCTGAAGAAGAAGCTGGACAACGAGTATCCCTCCGTAAAAGAGCGGCTCATCAACTCTGACGGATCCATGTATTACTTCCCCTCTTTCTCCATGGACAAGGATTACGGCATCAACATGATGATCAACGGCAAGTGGCTGGACGCTCTTGGACTGAAGCAGCCGAAGGACACCGAGGAGCTTTATAACGTCCTGAAGGCCTTCAAGGAGCAGGATCCCAACGGAAACGGACAGGCCGATGAGATTCCGTTGACCTTTAATCCCGGATATGAAGTCCTCTTCTCGCCCATTTACGGTCTCAACCTGCAGGACAACTTCATGCAGAACGACAAGGGCGAATGGGAAGTTGCCTGGACCAGCGACCTGGCCAAGGATTACATCACTTATATGCACAAGCTGTATGAAGATGGTCTGCTGGATCAGAGCTGGTCTACCAATGACGGCACCAGCGTTGGTACGAAGGTTGCCAACGACACTGTGGGCATGACCATGGCCTGGAGCTGGTCTGTCTCTTATGAGTACAGCGCCTCTTACGACGAGTACGACGGAACCAAGGGCATCTTCGATCTGCTGGTTCCCGTGAAGGCTCCTAACGGCAAGCAGTACTATGAGGGCGTTGACGCTCTGGGCGGCGTTTACGGCATCACCCGGGACTGCAAGTACGGAGATCTGGTGTTCGCCATGATGGACTACCTGTATCAGGATGATATGGTGAAGCTGGCCAACATGGGCATTAAGGGCGTTGACTGGACGGAAGAAGCGGACGGCACCATCGTTCTGGATGAGGCTCTCTTAAACGATGAGGCTCATGTCAACGAGTTGGGCACCAACCCCCGTATTGTTCCTTTTGATCAGAGCGTAGTCGCCATCGATCCCCAGTTCCCCAAGTGGCACCAGGAAGAGAACGCCGTCATCCGCAACTACGTCGAAGCTCCGCTGGTCTGGTCCCCTGTCAACGATGAGGACACCGCCATCTATGAGCAGTACTATACCGACGTGAAAAAGTACTGGTGGGAAGAAATTACCAAGTTCGTCGCCGGCACCGAAAGCCTCGATAACTGGGATTCTTACGTTCAGCACTGCAAAGACATGGGTCAGGACAAGCTCCTGGAAGTGTTCTTAAATTCTCAGAAGTAATCCATTGGTCTTATTTTAAGCGATCTGAAAAGGGGCGGCGTCTTTTGCGTCCGGACGGCCGCAGGGATGCCGCCCCCTCTCTTTTTTGAAAGGTGGCCTTGCTTATGACCGGTTCACAGAAAAGCTGGAAGCAGCGGTTTACGAAAGCGGTGAGGCGGGATAAGAACCTGTACCTCATGTTCCTTCCGGTTTTCGTCTGGTACATCATTTTCTGTTATGTTCCCTTATACGGCATCGTTCTGGCTTTCCGTGATTTCGTTCCGGGAGCAGGCGTATTCGGCGGCCCGTGGGTGGGCTTCAAGTATTTCCAGCAATTTTTCTCCACGCCTTATTTCTGGCGGGTAATCCGGAACACCATCCTTATCAACATTTACTCGTTGCTTTGGGGATTCCCGATTCCTATTATTTTCGCAATCTGTATTACCGAGATGAAGAACAAGGCAGTCCAGCGGACGGTGCAGACCGTTTCCTATCTGCCGTACTTCATTTCCACCGTGGTTGTCTGCGGTATGATTAGGCAGTTCCTTGCAGTAGACAACGGCGTTATCAATCAGATTATTGTGGCGCTGGGCGGAAACTCCATCGATTTCCTGTCCGATCCCAAATGGTTCCGTACCGTTTACATCGCTTCGGACATCTGGCAGGGCTTCGGCTTCAGCTCCATCATTTATATTGCCACCATCAGCGGCATCGATCCGCAGCTTTACGAAGCGGCGGAGATCGACGGCATTACGAAGTTCCAGTCGGTGCGGTACATCACCATTCCCGGACTGATGCCTCTTATTATGATGCAGCTGCTCCTTTCTCTTGGAAGCATTTTAGGTGTCGGCTTCCAGAAGATCTATCTGCTCTATAACAACCTGACCAAAGAGGTAGCAGACGTTATCTCTACCTATACTTATGAGCGTGGTATCGTCAGCAACCAGTACAGCTACTCCACGGCAGTCGGACTGTTCCAGTCCGGAATCGGCTTTGTCCTGACTTGGGCTGCCAACAAGGCTTCCAAGAAGGTCACGGATTACGGCCTGTGGTAAGGGGGAACGGAAAATGAAAATCAAAAAACGCTGCGCATCGGATCGGGTTTTCTATTTTCTGGTGTGGTTTCTGATTATCTTTGGCTTTTTCATTACCCTGCTGCCTTTTATGTATGTCATTTCCGTATCCTTCAGTGACGTTCATGCCATCAACCGGGGTCAAGTGGGTATCTGGCCGGTGGGGTTCAATTTGGACGGATATAAGCAGGTTTTAGGACAGCAGAAGCTCTGGCGGGCTTATTACAACACCCTCTGGTACACGGTAGTCGGTACGGTTCTCAATATCGTGTTTACGGTGATTGCCGCTTATCCGCTGTCCCGGTACACCTTTTCCGGACGGAAGTTCTTAAACTTCTTCATCGCTTTCACCATGTATTTCGGAGGCGGAATGATCCCGTTTTACCTGTTAATGGTCAAGCTGGGGCTTTATAACACCCGGTGGGTCATGGTCATCCCCAGCCTGATCTCGACGTGGAACATCATGCTTTGCCGCTCTGCTTTTACGGAGATGCCCAACGAGCTGGTGGAAAGTGCCCAGATCGACGGCGCCAGCGACTGGCTGATCCTGCGCCGGATCGCCATTCCGCTGATCAAGCCCACGCTGGCGGTGGTTACCATGTATTATGCCATCGGTCACTGGAACGACTTCATGACTCCTTTGATTTACATCAACAAAGAGAGCCTGCAGCCGATGCAGCTCCTGCTGCGGCGGATCCTAGCGCAGTTCTCTACGGATTTCACCCAGGGAATGAACATAATGGCCGCACTGAAATCGGTCGTCTCCGTGCAGATCCGGTACGTCACCATCGTAGTTGCCATTGCCCCGATCCTGCTGGTGTATCCGTTTATTCAGAAGTATTTTGTCAAAGGCGTTATGCTCGGTGCGGTTAAGGGCTGATCCCCTGCGTCGGGAAACGGGAAGAAAGAGAGAAATCTGTGTTAAATGTCCTGCTGCTGATGGCGCTGGTCGGGGTTATGACCGCCATGTGGCCCATCAATAAATTTGCGACCAAAAATGGTGCCCGTCCGGAGACGCTGGGCATGATGACCTGTGTTTCCGGACTGGTCCTCTCCATTCTTTATCAGGCTTTCAGCGGGAACAGCTGGGGAAACTGGAAAATCTGGGGGCTGGGGCTCTTAGGCGGCTTTGCGTATGCCATGGGGTTCTTTGTGCTGATCACCGGCTGTCTGAAAATCGGGCCGGTGGGGCTTACGACCGCCATGAACAACATGGGGATGGTAGGGCCTTTGATCTTAGGGCTTCTCTTTTTCGGAGAGGTAAAGAGCTTCTCCCTGCTGAAGGGGCTGGGGTTTGCCGGGATTATCCTTTGCGTGATCCTGCTGGCGCTTCAGTCTTCCGGAAAAAACGGGAGCGTTTCGTTCAAATGGTTCCGGATGGCGTTCGGCGGGTGGCTCCTTTCGTGTATGTCGTTAGGATGTCAGTACCTGTCCAGTCGGGTGGAGCCGAATGGTTATCTTTTGTATACCGTAGCGTACTTTGCAAGTGCTCTAGTGATCCTTCTGGTCATCACGGTGGTGCGGTTTCGTTCCGGGCCAAACCGGACGGAGATCCTTGCCGGGCTTCCTTCGGGGATCCTGGCTTCTCTGGAAACGCCGCTTTCCATGTTCCTTGTCACCCAATTTCCGGCGTTTGTGTTGTATCCGGTGTCGGTGACGCTGCCTATGATCCTGGTTTTACTGATCGGGCGGATCTTTTTGAAGGAGCATATGAACCGGACCTGCTGGATCGCCTGCATCATCGGCGTTCTCGGTATGGTCGCTATCAATCTTTAATGAAGAGAGAAAAGGGCGGAGCATTCCGCCCTTTTTTCAGAAAGGAACGAATATGAAGCTGTATCTGAAGGGAGTCCCTTCTCATCTGGAGCCGGGAATCGCCGCGGCGGCGGAGGAACTGGGACTGATGCTTCTCCCAGGGGGAATTCCGGTAACGGTCGAAAAAGGGGACTGCCTGAAAGCGGAGCTTTCGGGAGAGGGAGGGCGTATCGTCTGGTCCCGGGAAGTGGAGATTTTCAGAGGGCTTGCCCATCTGGCACGGGAAGGAATCGGATGCTCTGTGGCAGAGCATGCCTGCTTTGTGGAAAACGGATTGATGCTGGACGCATCCCGGAATCAGGTTCCCAATGTTTCGATGGTCAAACTCCTGCTTCGGCGGATGGCTCTGATGGGCATGAATTTGATGATGCTTTATACGGAGGATACCTATCCGGTGGAGGGATATCCGTATTTCGGCTATCTGCGGGGCGGCTACAGCGAAAAAGAGCTGCGGGAGCTAGACGATTATGCTTATGCGCTGGGAGTTGAGATGATCCCCTGCATCCAGACGCTGGGGCATTCGGCCATGATCTTACGTTGGCGGAAGTCCATGGGGATGCTGGCGGATACGGGGGGCACCCTGCTTGTGGGAGAAGAGGAGACCTACCGTTATATCGCTCAAATCCTGAAAGATGCCAGCGCTCCCTACCGCTCCCGGAGGATTCACATCGGGATGGACGAGAGCAGCGACCTGGGTACCGGCGCCTATCGAGCCCGGCACGGGGAGCGGCCCTCCATTGATGTTTTTGAAGAACACATCAATCGGGTCATGGAGCTTACCCGGGAACAGGGACTGGAGCCCATGATCTGGAGCGATATGTATTTTGCCCATCTTTCCCCCACCAAGGACTACGATCCGGAGATCCACTATCCGGAGGAGATGATCCGGAAGATCCCGAAGGATCTTTCGCTGGTCTATTGGGATTATTACCATCATTCGGAAGCGTTTTACCGGGGCGTGATTCAGCAGCACCGGCAGTCGGAGGCTCCTGTGATGTTTGCAGGCGGGCTCTGGAACTGGTGCACGCCGGCGGTGAATGAGGAGCATATGCTTTCGACGGTGCTCCCGGCTCTCAGAGCCTGCCGGGAGGAAGGAGTCGACCGGGTCTTTGCAACCGCATGGGGCGATGATGGGGCGGAAAGCGTGCCGCTGTCGTTGCTTTACGGGCTGCAGGTCTATGCGGAGTTCCAGTATACCGGCGACTACAACGAAAAAGAGCTGGGACAGCGGTTCTTTGCTCTTCATAAGGCAGACCCACGGGCTTATTTGGATCTTTCCGGGTTCGACATGGTGCCCAAGGCGGTAAAAGGGGAGGTGCTTGCGCCCAATCCCGCCCACTTCCTGCTTTATGAGGATCCCATCACTCTGCTGTTTGAAAAGGATCTGGAGGGGATCCCGCTGACGGAGCATTATGAAAAGCTCCACCGGAAGTATGTGACCTACTGTGAGGAGGCTTCTCCGGAATACCGGCTTTTGTGGGAGTTTTACCGGGATCTTTCCGGAGTGCTTTATAAGAAGTGCTTCTGGAGGGACAAAGCGCCTTTGTCTGTCCGGAAGAAGGATCGGGAAGAAGCCGGGAAGCTGGCTGCCTTCGGACGGGAGCTTCACCGGGATATTTTAGAGCTTTCCGACTGCTGGTATCGGCTCTGGATGAGCTGCAGCCATCCGGAAGGGTGGGACGTTCTGGACATTCGGATGGGGGCGCTGGCGGCACGAATGAAGACCGCCGCCCGACGGATGCAGGATTTTGCGGACGGGATTGTGGATACCATCCCGGAGATGGATCAGGAAAAGCTCCCCTATGCGGGAGAAGTGTGCCCGTGGTTCTCTTCGGCCTTTGAAAGAGGGGTCGGATATTACGGCTCCTGGGCCGGATGCGTGACGGCAAGCCATTTGACGAACTAAGGAGGATTTACTATGGATGTCATTTTTTTCGGTGGACAGAGCAACATGGAAGGTCAGACGGACAAAATCCCGTCTGACACCTCTCCGGTGCCGGGGGCAGTGGAATATAAATTCTTGACCAACACCTTTGTTCCCCTGCAGCATCCGGCGGGGGAGGACGTGCCGCCTCATCTTTTCGGAGCCAATTACGGACACGGATCGCTGCTTCCGGATTTCTGCCGGAGCTATCTGAGCGTTTCCCACTCCAAGGTAGCGGCGGTTCACGCAGCTAAGGGCGCCACCGCTTTAGCGGAATGGATGCCCGGCGGGGCGCTTTATGCGGCTGCCGTCAAAAAGCAGCAGGCGGCTTTGGAAGCGCTGGGCGATCAGGTAGACCGGGTCTTCTATGTCTGGCTCCAAGGGGAGTCCGACGCCATTTTAGGTGTGTCCGAGGAGGAGTATCTGAAAAAGCTCATCGAATACAAAAATGCCCTGAAAAAAGACTGCCGGATCGAGAAATTCGGGATCATCCGGGTGGGATATTTCGCAGGGGATGCCGCCGATGAGGTCATCATGAACGCACAGGAGCGGGCGGTGAAAGAAGACAGCGACTTTTTAATGCTGACCCGGATCACGGCACAGCTTTCCAAAGACCCGAAGTTCTTGAACCCGGAGGCTGCCGGCCACTACAACAACGAAGGGCTGGCGCTGATCGGGAAAGAAGCCGGAGCGGCGCTGGGGTGCTATGCGGTCCAGGCAAAGTAGGAGGGGCATGTGTTTCAGAAATTAGGCGTACAGCTTTTCACCATCCGGGATTTTTTGGGAAGTGAAGAAGAGATCCGCCGCTCTTTCCGGAAGCTGAAAGAACTGGGGTACGACCAGGTGCAGACCTGCGGCTGCCCCATTTCGTCTTATGAGCGGTTTGGGGAGCTTTTAAGGGAAGCGGAGCTGGAGGTCGTGGGCACCCACGAGAATTTCTCCCTGATGTTGAAGGATTTTGACACTTCGTATCGGCAGCATGAGCTGTTGGGGACGAATCACATGGGCATCGGTGCATTTGAAAGCGCTACGGCGGAAGGCTGGGAGCAGTTTGTCGCCGATGCCAATCGGATTGGGAAAAAAGCAGCGGAAAAGGGCGGGTATTTCACCTACCACAACCACTGTGAGGAATTTGCAAAGCTGCCGGATGGGCGGCGTCCCATGGATATTTTAAAAGAGGGGCTGGATCCGAAGAATACGGCGTTTGTGCTGGACACCTATTGGATCCAATACGGCGGCGGAGACGTGCGCCGGTGGATCGAGGAGCTGTCCGGGCGGATTTCCGTTCTGCACCTGAAGGATATGGGAATCCATGGGGAGACGCCTTTCTATGCCGAGATCGGGCAGGGGAACCTTTATTGGGAAGGGATCTTGGACGCTGCCGAAAAGGCGGGGGCCGCTTATTATGTAGTGGAACAGGACGAGTGCCCGGGAGATCCCTTTGAAAGCCTTCGGTTAAGCAGCGAGTACCTTCACAAGCACTTTATGAGATAGGAGCAGGCTGAAAAATGAAGCATTGGGAGACAACAGACCCGGAATGGGGGCGTATCCTGCATCTGAGCGACGGGAAAACGGAGGTTTCGGCCGCTTTGGATTTCGGCATCCGTGTGGTGGGGCTTTCCGCCGCCGGGGAGCCGAACCTCTTTTACCGCCAGCCGGAGGACGATCAGGAGTACCGCACACCGAAAGGGTGGCGGCTTTACGGCGGCCACCGGCTGTGGACGGCTCCGGAGGGGGACTGGTCCTATTATCCGGATAACGCTCCGGTTTCCTGGGAGCTTTCGGAAGAGGGCGTTTCTCTGGAGCAGGCGGATCCGTGGCTCCGGATCACGAAGCGGCTGACCCTTGCCTTTCAGCCGGACGGATGGATCCGAGTGGAGCACCGGGTGTCCAACACCGACGTTAAGCCCATAAGCTGCGGAGTCTGGGGCGTCAGCACCTTATCGGCAGGCGGGAGCATGGAAGTGCCCCTTCCGCCGGCAGGGGAGGACGACTATGCGCCGGGGCGGATGGTGCAGCTCTGGGGGAAAACGAGCCTTTCCGACCCAAGGATTCGGATGGAAGGAGATCGTCTGCTGCTGCAGCAGACGCCTTCCGATGCTTTCTTTAAGATCGGGCTTTACACCGGCCGGGGAGAAGCGGTTTACCGGAATCATGGGCAGCGTTTCACCTGTCGGTTCGGAAGCGGGGAAGCGCCTTATCCGGACGGCGGCTGCAATTTTGAGGCATTTTTAAGCTCCACAATGATGGAGTTGGAAACGCTGGGCGGGCTTTGCACGCTGCTGCCTGAGGAAGAGAGAACACACACGGAATTCTGGCAGGTAGAGCCGGAAGACAGCGAAAGGACTAAATCAAATGAAGACCACATTAACGTTTGAGAAGATTTCCATGCCGGCGGCGCACTTGGGCGAGGAAAACCCCCTGCCGGATCTGCAGATCGCAGATCTTCACAGTTCCATGGAAGTGGACGACTCCGTTTCTCCGGAAGAGGCACGGTATTTTGAATACGGAAAAGTGAACGGGTCGCTTCCCTATCGGAAGCAGGATCAGTACGACCGGGAGAAGGAGGAGCGCTCTTTCGAGGCAGTGGTGCTGGAAAACGATCACCTCAAAGCCGTGTTTTTCCCGCAGTTCGGGGGGAAGCTCTGGTCTTTGTATGACAAGGATGGGAAGCGGCAGCTGCTCCATGTGAACCCGGTGTTCCAGCCCGCCAACTTAGCCATCCGCAATGCGTGGACCAGCGGCGGCGTGGAATGGAACTTCGGCATGACCGGTCATTCCCCGATGACACTTTCGCCCCTTCACACGGCCGTCTGGCATCGGGCGGACGGGACGCCGGTGCTGCGGATGTACGAGTGGGAGCGGATCCGTGAGGTCAGCTACCAGATGGATTGCTTCCTGCCGGAGGATTCCCGCTTTTTATTCGTCCGTGTCCGGCTTGCCAATGCCACCGACCGGGAGGTGCCGGTCTACTGGTGGTCAAACATTGCGGTGAACGAGACGGAGGATACCCGTGTATTGGCTCCGGCAGCGGAGGCATTCTGCTTTGATTACACCCGGAAAATGTCCAAGCGG
>OLGA01001637.1_pt1 | contig 17167 bp, 15 predicted proteins | sample 1604881 | NCBI WGS metagenome assembly OLGA01 (sample SAMEA3888896, study PRJEB22519) | human gut metagenome | biome: human gut; feature: human-associated habitat; material: faeces | place: Denmark | collected 2009 | reverse complement strand
CAAAGAAAAATGCTCCGACCGGTCGGAGCAGGTACAGCAGCAAATATGCGCTGTCAGATAGACTGTACTGCGGCGAGTGCGGTACAAGATACCAGCGCTGCACATGGCGCAACCGTGACGGCAGCAAGCGAATTGTCTGGCGCTGTGTCAGCCGGGTAGACTACGGGAATAAGTACTGCCACGACTCTCCGACGCTGGATGAAGAGCCGCTGCACAGAGCCATCCTTGCCACTATAAACAGCACGGTCAAGGATAAGGACAATATAGTCTACAACCTGAAAGCAGCAATGGAAAAAGAGCTTGCCCCAGTTGCAGGACAACAGCTCAGCCTGTCTGAGATAGATAACCAGCTTGAACAGCTAACCACCGAGTTCAGTAAAGTACTTGCCGAGGCATCCGAAAGCGGTGACCAAGCGGCGTACAGCGAGAGATTCCGAGAGATCATGCAGAAGCAAACGGCTTTGAAAGCCCAGCGCGATGAGATACAGCGGATGCTAGCCGAGAGCGGCAAAGCCGCAGCTCATATAGAGCATTGCAGACAGGCTGCGGAAGCAGCACCTACAGTCATATCCGAATGGGATGAAGCGCTGATCCGTCAGGTAGTTGAGAGCGTGACGGTAGAGACTGGTGGCGGAATAGTCGTAGCGCTGAAATCCGGAGCATCAATACATCAAGAATTAATGTAATATCAAACGGCACAGGTCGGAGTCTTAGTAATAAGATTCCGGTCCTTTTTGTTTTTAAAAAGAAAGGAAATCACTTATGCCACGCTATTTTATGCGAGACACGCCGCTGCGGGCAATGGAGCGTTTGATGATGTCCCAGCCCGGCCACAAACCGCGAGGAGGTGGAATGTACCAAAGTCAATTCCGTTACACTCCAAAAGATGTGGAGTGTGAATACTGCCAAAACTATGTCCGTAAGAATCCGTGCCTCCTGTGTGAATGTACCTGTCTGGAGGAACGCATTGAGGCGGGTGTACTGGAGCTGAGCACGTTCGTGCAGGACTGCATTGCACCCTCTATGGAACCACAGCTTCAGGAACGGATGAGGCAGCAGTTTGGAGAAAGAAAATCTCGTTTTTTCCTATCCGACACTCACCGTAGAAGATGGACACACTGGAGAGCGCTCTGCTGGCGTCTGTCTGACCGAAACAAGGCCGCCCTTTTTCTACTCACGGCTTATGATAGCCTTTGGCGCAGAATGATCTGGAAGTGCGGCAACGACGGCTTTGACTTTCAAGCAGTCCGCCTCAGAGGGATCAAGCCGGAGCTTTACAGCGTTTATCAGGCGGCAAAGGCCATTGCGGTCGGCAGCTCTAATATAACCCTCGCAGACCTTGCGTCTCCGGAATTGGTCACAGATGAGGCGTTCCAACTGATTATTAACGCACTATTGATGGCCAAGTACGGAGATGTGGTTTTGAATTTAGAAAATGGAGCGATGAAGGAGGGCAACTGATATGGCACAGCAGGAAGAACTTGTTCTATGGATCGACCGGCGTTGGAAAAATGCTATCGAGAAGCATCTAAATGGCGAGACTTTGCAGGAACATCTGGAGAATGTATTGGACGAGCTGTGTGATCAGCTTCCAGAGCGAGAGTATGAGCGCATCAGCCGTGAGATCCAGTCGGAAGCTGCCGCACGGCGCGCAGCGGAAGAAGCGGCCCGCACTTATGCCGCTTACCATGTGACGGAGCACGGTCAAGAATGGTACTTTAAAACCTCGCCCGGTGAGGAGCTATTGGAGGCTGGGAAAAAGCTACGCAGTTACATTATGAAGGACAGCGGTGTGGGGCCTGACAAATTCATCGGAATGTTTTTCGGCGGGCAGCCCATCACAGCAGAAAAGTTTGATGCACTTACGGCTCTGCGCATGGAGAACACCGGAAAGGTGCGAGGTGTGTTCGATGTGAACTTCGACAAGCGTGAGTTCTCTGCTGTCAGCATCATGGATGGCTGGCAGACCTGGGCGATGCATGATGTGTCGGTGGCAGTTTATCATGCCACCCGGTCACAGTTTGCGTCTAACGATGATAGATGGCGCAAGTTGCTGGATCATCTGAGCGGCAAAGAGATCACCTCGGCAGGGCATCTCGCAGCCGACAACTTTTCGTTTTCAGATGAGATCATTGAGGAGGACGGCAAGCTCAACTTTTATATTCAGGCAGACTTCGATGTGGATTCTGCATTCGGGACATTTGTCTGCACCGATCAGAATGATGACTGGCTCAATATCTACGCCAACTATGATGTGGAGCAGGATCAGCTATGCGACACACTGGAACTGAACCTCTGCAAGGGAGACGGTTCGGAAGAAAGCTGGTTTTACCGTCTCAACGCTGCCGAACAGGAAGTCCTGCTCCGCAAAATGGAGGCATTCTGTCAGCAGCAGACCGGCATGAGTCTGCACGATTACACCCAGCAACTTCGAGACAGTGAATCGCTGACTCCTGAGATGCAGATGTAACCGCCGGTTTTGAATTTAGAAAATGGAGTTGGTGAAATATGATAATACATGCTGTACTCGGCAATCCAAACCACCCGGAATACGGTGTTGCAACAATTCCGTTCCCCATCCCACATGACCAGTACGCACACTGCATGGAGCTGCTGGAGGCATTGGAAATTGGTGATGCAGTCAAATCAGACTGCCAAGTGCAAGAGATCAATAGTTTTTACTCCGTGCTCAAGCGCACAGAGATGCTAACCGTCAATGTGGAGGAACTGAACTATCTTGCCAAACGGCTGGACGGTTTCGACATGGGAGAAGCTACTCAGTTTCAAGCAATGGCACACAAGCTGGAGCTTTTGGAACTGAAGGATCTTATTAATCTGACCTTCTGTTGTCAGCAGACCACAGTCATTACGGATTTTTCTGACCTCGCCGCTGTTGGCCGTGACCACTATATGAACCTGCACGGCGGCTGTGCAACTGTTACCGAGTTGGAGGCACTGGATGGTGAGGAAACGGCTCGGCAGCTCATTGCGAGCGGCAGCGGTACGGTCACACCATATGGCGTGGTCTATGACAATGGCATGAAGCTGGAGCAAGCCTATGATGGTCAATTTTTCCCCTGCTATTACTATGAGCCGCGTGCCACTATGGTCGCGGTGACCTCTAAATCCGAGCCGGAGGATACCGCGCATATTACATGGCTGTATCTCCCTATGGCACAGGAGGAAATTGACCGTGCTCTACAGCGTGCAGGAATCACAGAGCCTGCGGATGCCCGGCTTCGTTTGGAACACAGCCAACTGCCAGATGAAGTGAATGTGCTGCTGGATATGGAATATGAAAGCCTTGCAAATCTCAACGCACTGACACAGGCAACGAATGATTTTTCCATGGACGACATCAAGAAGCTGGGCGCTGCTGTAACTCTTGCGAAACCTCAGAATGCGGAACAGGTCAAGAATCTCGTGGAGAATCTTGACCTGTTTGACTTTGCTCCCGGCGCACATTCCCCGGCAGAGTATGGAAAGTATATGATCCAGCAGTCTGGTCACTTCGACTATGATGCAAATTTAGACGATTTTTATGACTACGAAGGCTACGCCTTGCAGCGCATAAACGTCGAGGACGTCATGTTTACCGACCGGGGCTATATCGCCTACAAGGGCTACATCAGTCTGGAGGAAGTCATGGATAGTGTCAGGGTGACCGTATGGAGATGGGAGGGATGTGAATATGGAGATCAGATAAATTTTACTTTGCTGATATCATGCAGCCAAAGATAGAGAATCATAGTATGTGCGCAGTATTCCTTGGATAGACATGCAAAGAAGATTAGCTCTTCAAAGTGATGCTTACTTGTTTCCGATTATTCTTCAAGTGTTCTGGCGCAGAATTGGCAAACATTTTTACTGAACTATATTGGTTGATTTTATAGTCCTGTCTGTTATAATATAATTAGAACTAATTGCATCTCAGAAAGGTTGATATATATGCCTGAAAGCCAGAATATCGAGTGGAAAATCAAATGGAAAGACGAATACCTTGAGTGGATTTGCGGCTACGCAAATGCTCAGGGCGGGAAAATATATATCGGCTGTGATGATGAGGGAAATGTAATTGGCGTGAGCAATGCTCGCAAGCTCCTCGAAGATATTCCTAACAAAGTGCGGGATGCAATGGGCATTATCGTTGGTGTCAATCTTCTTACTGAAAGCGGTAAGGACTACATTGAAATTGATGTTCCGACATATCCCATAGGTATATCCTGCAAGGGTGCATACTATTACCGAAGCGGAAGCACAAAACAGGTGCTGACAGGTCCGGCGCTCGAAGCGTTTTTGATGCGTAAGCGCGGTGCTACCTGGGACAATCTTCCGCTCCCAGCGTTCTCCCTTGATGATGTTGATGACAATATCGTCGGGCATTTCAAGCAGTGGGCGTCTAAGAAGGGGCGTATAGATAGCAGTGTGCTTAATGAGCCGAAAGATGCTCTTATGGAAAAGCTCCATCTTACAAATGGTGCTTACCTGACTAATGCCGCTATGCTGCTGTTCAGCAAAGACCCCGAACGCTGGCAGCTCGGTGCCTACGTAAAAATAGGCTACTTTGAAAACGACGCTGATTTGCTATATCAGGATGAGGTGCATGGTTCCATCTTGGAGCAGATTGATAAAATCGTTGAGCTCGTCTATCTGAAATATATGCGTGCAAAGATAACCTACGACGGTATGCAGCGCATAGAACGATACTTTGTGCCGGAAGCCGCTCTGCGCGAGGCTCTGCTTAACGCACTGTGCCATAAGGAATATCAGTCGGGTGTTCCGATTCAGATCAGCGTGTACGCGGACAAGTTGTATATTGCAAATTGCGGGCGTCTCCCGGAAAATTGGACGCTTGAGAACCTGATGCGTAAACACGCATCCAGCCCATATAACCCCAATATTGCACATGTCTTTTATCTGGCTGGATTTATAGAAAGCTGGGGACGCGGAATAGAGAAGATATGTTCAGCCTGCAAAAAAGACGGAGTTCCGCAACCTGAGTACACCATCAATCCCGGAGACATCATGGTCAAGTTCACTGCGCCGGGAGATAGGATCGTCAAGGTTGCCGAAAGGGTGACTGATAGGGTTACTGATAGGGTGACTGAAAACGAGCGAGCAGTCATTCTCTTGTTGGAAGAAGACCCCGGATATACCATGCAACAGTTAGCGAAGAGATTGAGCGTGAGCAGAAAGTCCATTGCAAGTCGCTTGAAAAAGCTCAAAGAGAAAGGTGTCATTGAAAGAGTTGGTTCAGATCGCAGTGGATACTGGAAGGTAAATAGATAGCCTGCTGAGAATAATACAAGAGGCGCTGTTCTTTGATACGAAGCATATCTCGTCAGCGCCCTCTACCGGCTGGCTCTGCTATCTTATCTGGCTGAAAAAACAACAAGTAGGGTCGTGGGCTTTCGCCCACAGTTCCGTGACTTCACTATACGAGATGCTGAACATGTAGCATGGATAGCAGGAAGCTTTATTTTGTTTGGCGAGTTTTGCGATTACTTAAATAAAAGATAATCTCATGGGCAAAGGAGGTAGGTGTGTTTATGGGCAACGATGAACTACTCAACTATATTAGCTTATTCCGGGAAAAAGCCGAGCAGGGAAAGTTGGTTATTTTTGTCGGTGCGGGAGTGTCTTGTAATGTGGATGGAATGCCTAGTTGGAACAAGCTCATTCAAAATATGGCAAAAGCCATTAACTATTCGAGATGCAATTCTTGCAGACATAAAGCAGAAAACTGTGAAAGTACCTGTTTGGTGAAAGATGACTTTTCAATAGATGAATTTCTGAAGATACCGCAGCATGTGTTTAATAAAGATAAAGAATTATATAACCGAGTATTAGCCGAAAGCATCCCTATTGTGACAGCAGATGCGCCCCTATCGTCAGCAATTTTTGATGTGAATCCAGCTCATATTATAACCACAAACTATGACAAGCTACTTGAGTCGTCGAAAAATATATTCTGCGAGCAATATCAAGTAATTGTGCATGATAAGGATTTGCTGAATGCGAATAAAGGAAAATACATAATCAAAATGCATGGCGATATCTCCGAAGCCTCCAGCATTGTTCTAAAAGAACAGGATTACTTAGACTATTCGCAAACGCATGTACTAATCGAACTCTTCATCAAATCATTGCTGACGGATCATATTGTACTGTTCTTGGGATATTCACTAAACGATTATAATATCAAGCTTATACTCAGTTGGCTAAACTACATGCGTTCACAAAACGGAGCATTAGACAACAACAGAAGAGTTGGCTACCTTATTTTGGATCAGCAGATCGTTGATGATACTCAGCTATCTTATTTCAACAATAATAATATTGAAGTAATTAATCTCAGATTTATGCCGCTGGTTGAAAATATTCCTGCGAATTTATCAAATGAAATTGGGAAACGCCTCTACAGTTTTCTGCGAGTCATTGCTGACCCCGCATTGGAGAAAAATTTATCTTCAATAAGAAACACTGTGAAGTTTATGTCTCGTTTCAGCTTTGTCAGCTATGAACAGATACTAAAATTACTTTATGTGAAAAGATACGAGGTTACAAACTGGCAATTGCGTCTATCCTCCGAACATGATTATACAAGACTAATCACGTTTATGGAATCCGAGGATGAATACGCAGGTAAGTTAAAACAATTGTTTTTGAATGCTGGAATCTTGTTCATAGAATGCTATTTCAAGCGCGAACCTATGCGTTTTTGTATTGGAGAGTTGCCTGATAACACTTTGCTGAAAAGTGAAATTTTTAATCTCTATATTTACAATAAATATGATAAAATCCAATCATTGCTTAGTAACAGATGTACAGATTTTGAAATAAACGAAACACTTTTTTACAAAAGCATTGTGGATGGTTATAGTGAAATATTAAAACTCTGCGAAGAAGTAGACTACTCGGAGTTCTCTACAGACCAGAAAGTAGCATACCTGAATAATTCTGCCTCACTCAATGCATTCAATACATGTTGGGGATATTGGTCTGGCTTTGATTCAACTGAAGTTAGACAATTTATTCAAAATCTTGCTTCGAGCAAGGAGCGGGAAATATTCTCTGGATACCTTGACATCTATAACGGCAATGCCCAAAAGAGATATTCAATGTGTGAATCCTTAGAAAACTTAAAGAAAGATGTTGCTGACAGAAACACCATTCATTTTGGAAGCACATCGATTGGGAAGCTTTATGAAATAAAACCACTAGCCATAACGCATTATTTTTTCTACTATAACAACCACATTTTGTACCAAGGCTTTAGAGATCTAAAAGATTTCTTCAGACCTTATATTGAAGCTATAATATGTGCAAATATTGATGTAGCTGAAAAACCTACTTTATTGGGAGATATTAAATTCGCAAACAAAAAGTACTCTGTAGAATACATTGATCTTGATATTATGACAAAGTTCATTTCGACAAAAGATTTGAGCGCGATGATAAACGCAAATCATGTCAAACGACTGAACATAGATATGCCAGAAGTTTCATTTCTTGAAGAAAGCTTTAAGAACCTTTGTCATTCTATTGTGACTGCAAGGACTTATGGATTTATGCAATCGTCGTTTTCTACGCTTTCTAACATAGTACTGTTACTAAACTTGGTTGGCTTGGATTGTGATGGTAAAAAGACGATTGCGGCATCTATAGAAGAATTGCTAAGTGATGAGATTTTTGTGCAGAAGTTCTTTTCTATAGGTTGGCCAGATTTTAAGCAAAGCTTGAGAGAATTTTCGAAGCTTTGCTGCTCATTAACATTTTCCTCTAACTTTGAACTCATTTATCAGATCGTGGATGGAGAAAAATTCTTCGAGTATGCGGTGAATGTAAGTTTTAACAGTCTCCGCCATCTAATTGAGCAGTTTATATCAAAAGATGAAGAAACCACCGATAAAATTCAAGCTCTCATTGATGCAACGGAAAATTTTAATAGTAAAGTTATACTATTGAGACTGCTTTACCGGCGAATAACGGGCGATGCTACTCAACAAAAATATAAACGTATCTTATCAGATAGCTTTGCACAACTGCCAATAGGTGCAATCTACGATTTTGCATTTTCCGGATGGCTGACCCCCAATCAGGACGCTCTTAAAGAATTTCTAAATAGGATACTGGAAATTAGTAAAAAAGGAAACTCGAATATGAGAGTATTCCCCGATCCGGTTGAAACTAAGCTGGAATGTGTATATCTTCTCCATATCAGTGATATGTTAGCTGATATAAGCATGTTGAAACCATTATCTGAGGGAAGACCACATTTGCAGTTCTTGTTAGACCCGAAGAATTTTGATTACTCGCAAGTAGACTTTTCAGACTATATGTGGGAAAACTTTGCGCGTCGTGAAGAATACATGAAGACATTCGTCGCCCACAAAGAAGTTATCATCCCCAAAATTCAAAAGCGAATCGAAACAGGGGAAGTAACTGAAGCAGAAAAAAGAATTCTATACGGTTTTTTGCTCAGAGGAGACGAAGTTTGGAAGATGTAAGCGTCTTACAGGCTATATTTTTGCGCGAAAATAATTTGCGACACCTGTCCTCAAAATTGGCTGACCCTGCCAAAATAACAGCTCATCCGTTTGGAGGGGCTGTTATTTTTATTCATATAGAGACTTGAACTCCCGAGGGCTCTTAGAAACGTGCCGGTGGCACGTTTCAACCCGAGGTGGCCTGCGCCGCGGCGCAGGTCGAGCCCCTCCACTCGGACCAAAAGCTCTCTGAAATCAGCGATTTCAGAGAGCTTTTCTTATTCTTTGTCTATTGCGGCACAAGAGGTGAGGAGTATCGGACAAATTCGACAACGTATTGTAATTTCCACCAAAATGTATTATAATTAATTAACGGTGGGTCTTTGCACCACTAAGGCAGCCGTGTGGGTGAAGTTCCACACGGCTTTTTGATTTTTAGGGCAAAACGGAGACAATGTGATGCACGACGACAATCCGGTTATCTATTCACCATACGATGATTATGCGCAGAGTGCCAACACACTCTTTCATTTTATGACAAAACAAGAATACTTAAACTCCATTCTTTGCCGCAGAGCCATAATTCCGCGGTATTGCATTGAGACTATCGAATATTTAAATATCCATAATGATGCTTGCATGTTTAATGAAGTTGCTATTTTACAAAAATGCTTTTGCGATATCCCTTTTCATAAGCTTGCAGATTCATTTGCTGTAAATGGTGTTGGCGACGTTTATGCATCATTAAACAGTGAGGAGCGCGCAAACTTAGAAAAGAATAATACCCATTTTGATTATTATGGAAAATTTGCGGTGTCTTTTTCAAAAAGATGGGGCGAACATAAACATCTTCAACCGGTTCATTATCTTAATAAAGATTCCCAATATGCAAAGGACTTTTCTGCTCTATTCGAACGCATTTTTCAGTGTGATGACATTCCAGAAGAGTATTCTCAAGATGTAATTAATCGCTTAACATATGTCAAACCACTGAGAGGAATCATGAAAAGAAGATTTGCTCGTAGCGATTCGAGCTCCGTGACAGTTGAAATCTATAAAAATTTCCATGATGAATGCGAATGGAGATATGTTCCGGCTGCTAATGCTCTTGCTTCCTTGAACACCGAAAGTATCATAGCTAATCCTCATATAATTTCTTATGCTAATGAAATCAGCAAAGAGATAGAGCAAGAAAAATATAGGAAACTTTGGCTGGATTTTTCATATGACGATATACGATATATTATCGTTCCTAATACCTACGCTAGGATTAGCACTATCAAAACGATAACCAGCTTGCCCGAGAGCTGTTTTGAGGATAAAGAGGATATCATGATGCAGAAGAATGTTTTGATTAGCAAAATTCTGGTGTTGGAAGAAATCAGAAAGGATTGGTAATATGCCTAATAAAATCAAAGATATTTTTTCTAATGATACAGTTAATATTAACGGGACTGTGCATTTCAGCGATGAAGAGGCTTACAAAAATTTCTTGTCTGCTTTAGAGATGGCATACGCCGAAGGACGTGTCGTTCCAGTTGAGGGTATTACTTCGGTAACCGAAACAGTTGGACATATGGGAACAAAATTTCCGATAGAAGAATATACAGGCATAAATAAAATTTTTGTTGGTCCTGCAGTCGAACCTGTACCTATTGTGCTTAATGTGAATGGGGAAGAAAAAACTATAACTTTATTGCGTAGCCGAATCAAAGATAAAGTGATTTTGTGTTCCGAACCAGATTCAATCGTTTCTTTTAAATTTACATTTCCACTTGGCGAGAATATACACACTGTAAATTATAAGGTGCAATTTGAGAGAGCAAAAAGTATTAGGGAGGTTGCTGATAGTTTTAATATTGCTGCAGCGTTATTAACGCATCTTTATAGCCATGAAGATAATACACCTACCGAAAATGACAAAGTTTCCTTATCAGAGGTGAAAGAGTATTTCACCTGCTACAAATATTTTTTCGAACGTCTAAGTGCGATAGAAAGCAAACTTGCAATTTCAATTTCCCCGAATTTGTTGAATGACTTGCCAGATGAAGAACATCATGATATTGACGAACTTTATCTGCTTTTATGTGAGAAAAAAGTTGTTCGCTCAAATGCCAAACTAACTTACACTGATATATCGCCAGCAGTTATGAATTCCACAGAAATGTCGTTTAGTATTGGACACAAAATCGCACTGACTTTTACATATGGCATAGAATTTAACTTTTTAAATCAGACCGTTACCCTTTACACGGCTAACCTGTTGGTAAATGCACTTGTGAAGGATATCCAAAAGGGAGATGATGGCACGGCAAAAATTCTGTATGGTGACACTGATAGCAAGCCAATGTATATTTCTTTTTCTGCATTCGAAACAATCGAAGAAGCGGAACAAGAATTGAATGCTATACCACAGCATAGTGATATTTATGTTAACGCAAAAACAAGCAACACATATATTAACAAGTACTATGAAGAAAAATATTAAGCAACTGGAGTCAGAGTCCTAAGGGATGTAATTTATCCCTTAGGACTCTGACTATAAAAAAGTAGGTATCTGCTTAGTATGCTCATAGGTGGTACTGGTACTGTCAAGAATTATGCGCAAAATTGTTTGTAGACTCCAGATGAATGAGGTCAGTCGGCAATAGAGACGTCCTTCAGAGCCGTTTCAAAGTGCTTTTTCATGTTTATATGCTCTTGTTGCCCTGGGGTTACCACGTAGCGCAGCCTCGCACAGACCAGCATAAGAGCATAGGTCCCATCAGGGAACGTCCCCACCACTACTTCGATGGATTTCACGGTTCAACCGTTCAATCACATTGTTGGTACGGATACGTATCCAATGCTCAAGCTGCAGTAAGCCCGCACGTTCTCACTCATTGCCTATTGCGGCACAAGAAGTGGAGGGGCAAATACAAAAGCACATTTGCTATACTTAGCTAGTCATTATGATTGATCAAGAACAAACATTAACATGGGTTGCGCAACTACAAGAGACGCACAAGACAAATACAATTCCGCGAACAAGACTTGAAATGCAACTTTCAACACTGCATATTGCGTTTATTAATAGAATATTCACAATGCGCAGTTGACGGCGAGAATCTCTCCCTATATAATATATACTAATAGCACAACTCCACCGTTTCCTGTATTTTGCTTTGTTGTGCGTCTACGCTCTGCGTATAGTTACGATATAATTAGCGTGGGAGGCAGTCCTTATGAGCAGCTTTGACTTTGATTTCTCTTTCGTTAGATGCGGCCCACCCGTTGTTACTTTGAGCGCAATCGGCATTGCTTTCAACGCTGGGGCACGCAGTCTCCTTGGTTTTCCCTCGCGGGTGGATATAGGGTATGATGCAAAGGCCAAGGCTATTGGTATTCGCGCCCATACATCAGATAGTCCGGCAGAGCCGTACGAGTTTGAATCCCGCGAGAAGGACGGTTGGGTACGTATTAATGCAAAAGACTTTTCGCGTTATCTTGAGCAACAAACGGGCATGAAATTTCGTGAAAAAGCCATACAGTTTTTACCCGAACAAGATGAGAAAACCGGTATGCTTATTGTAATCATAGACGAAGAACATCGGAAATGAAGCAAACCAGAAAAAGAATAGAGCGACACCTTGCGAGTACCAGTCGCAAGGCATCACTCTCTTGTGCTTGACGTTCAGACCAGCCTAAACTGATACAGTCGTCACTTGCTACACGACCTGATTGTATCATGTTTTTGGTGGCCTGGCAAGAACAAAAAACGTCAGACACAAGCCAGACTTTTTCTGTTTGTAAATACATGCCGTTACAGTAGAAAGGAACCAACGTAATGATGTACGCCACCAAAATTAAAATGCGGCAAGGTTGTCACCACTCTCAGAACCTTCTTGAAATTGATGAAATTTTTATTGAAGGTTGCAGCAATTCTGGCTTTTTTAAGAAAGCCGCCATTCATGATTATCTGAAGAAGAATCCCGGTACAATCAAAGTTGCAATTACCCCATATCCGACAGTCATTCCAGCTGTCAGTGTCAATAGAGAAAAGTATGTTCGGTCGAATCCTAATGGAAATGCCCGCGATAACTTACTTGAGCTTCTTCGCGTATAAGGATGCGCAGTATGGCAACCTTCAATACGGCAGCACAACGACCGACTTTATCGACAATGGCCACGTGAGATGTATTAGTTGTGGAACAGTATCTTCTCGCAAGATGATCATAAATTGGAGGTAAGGGACATGGGGAAAAACCAACATGTCACAAAGCGTCCTGACGGGAAATGGCAAGTTATTGGTGAAGGCAATTCACGGGCAACCTCTATTGCCGACACGCAAGAAGCGGCTCGCCTGAGAGCAAGAGAAATTGCTATCAATCAAAAATCTGAAGTAATAATTCACGGAGTTGACGGCAGAATTCGAGCTAAGGACTCTTACGGCAACGATCCATTTCCGCCAAGAGGCTAAACACGGAAGCGCAGCACCACGGCTGGTACACATGGTGCTGCGCCTCTTTGTAGTATGCACGCTATTACAAGAAAGTGCCATAGATGCATGGTGGTCAATGCCATAGGGACATATTAATTTCAATCCCCAAATTTCCACACGTTGCTTGCACTGCAATCTGCTGTTCGTCTAAGTCTCTCGCCACAAATCCCTTAATGCGGGTATAATAGTAAGGGAATTATCGCGCGGCTTGTTGACTATTCCCTTGTTATGCGCTACAATTTAAGGGAAACCATGTGGGCGGTGAGGGAATGAGGCAATTTAATTATTCCGCAATCAAGGAGCAGAAGTGGGATTCGGACGTTCTGGGATTGATTGCTGCCATATATAAGGAAGCGGGTAAGCAGGAACTGTATTTGAAACAGCGCCCGGAGGAGCTTGAAAAGCTCGTTGAAATCGCCAAGATACAGAGCACCGAAGCATCAAATGCCATTGAGGACATTGTTACCACAAGCACAAGGATTCGGCAGCTTATCGAGAAGAAAACCACGCCGCAGAACCGTGATGAACAGCAAATTGCAGGATATTGTGATGTGCTGAACATTATTAATGAGAGCTTTAATGCGATTCCAATTACGCGGAACTACATCCTGCAGCTCCACAAAATACTGTACAGCCACATGAACAACCCGCTTGCGGGCAGCGCAAAGAATGTACAGAACTATATTAGTGCCACCTATCCGGACGGCTATGTTGAGGTTCTGTTTACACCGCTTGCGCCTTATGAAACACCGGAGGCTTTAGACAGAATCTGCGAGGAATATAACCGCGTAATCGGAAACATGGAGCTTGAACCGCTGATTGCTATCCCAGTTTTTATTTACGATTTCCTGTGTATCCATCCTTTCAATGACGGCAACGGAAGAATGAGCCGATTGCTCACAACGCTGCTTTTATATCGAAGCGGATTCTTCGTAGGCAAGTATATTTCCCTTGAATCTAAAATAGCAAAAAACAAAGACTTGTATTACGATGCACTTGCACAGTCGCAGACTGGCTGGCATGAAGGCACGGAGGATGTGGTTCCGTTCATCAAGTATCTGCTCGGGACGATACTTTCCGCTTACAAGGACTTTGAGGATCGCGTGGTGCTTGTGGAAACCAAACTGCCTGCACTTGAAATGGTACGTCGAGCAAGCAAGAATAAAATCGGCCGGTTCAACAAACAGGCTATTCGAGAGCTATGCCCGACGCTCAGCGACAGCTCTATCGAAGGAGCCTTACGCAAACTGGTCGCTGCCGGTGAGCTGAAAAAAGAAGGGAAAGGGAAAAATACCTGTTACTTTAGATTGAATTAGTTCTCCATTCTGCAGCAAATACTTCTCATTCCTTGTCTATTGCGGCGCAGGAGATGAGGGTGACACATCGGATTTTTCTCAACGAATTTCCGATACACTGCTTCGGAATTTGTTCATTATATTTCCGGAAAGATTTTGCGTTTTCGATTTTACTCAAAGAGATAGTAAAACCTCTCTTATTGCGCTATAACGCCTACGGGCAGAGTAACATCCATAGTCAAGAAGCAAGCCGGGGCGATGCCTTGGCTTGCTTTTCTAAACCCGCTGTTTACTTTCTTGCTATTTTTAGATATGATATTAGCAAGAAAGTAGTGATTGCGTGACAGCCTATCCGCTTTGCGGATCGACACACTTCAAATCAGATTCCCTTAACAGTACGTACTTTCCGTTAATTTGCGCCCATATTTAAGGGAAAGCGAGTCGGAATACGGGAAAGCATCCGTTTGCAAACGGCTATATTCAAAACTCGGAGGAGACCATGAAAAAGATACTGGTGATACTGGGCGGAGGACGCCCGAGGGGGAATACACGGCAGTTGGTGGACGCTTTCGCGCGTGGGGCAACAGATGCCAGGCATGAGGTGGAGATAGTTTCGCTGAACAAAGTTCAAGTAAACGGCTGCCTTGGCTGCAACGCCTGTCGCTACGGCAAACCCTGCATTCAGAAGGATGGCTTCAACGAGCTTGTGCCTAAAATCAAGGCGGTGGACTGCGTCGTCTTTGCCTCGCCGCTGCTGTTCTGGACAATCTCGTCCAAGCTGAAAGCGTTCGTGGAGCGGTTTTACTGTATTGCGGAGGAGGACCCGAATCCGCCGCTGGGCAGGTATGAGAAATACCCGGTCAAGGACTCTGCGCTACTGATGACGTCGGCGGACAATTTCTTTTGGACTTTTGAGCAGGCGGCGTCCTACTACCAGTTCGCCATTGTGAACTATATCGGCTTCCATGACCGGGGGATGCTTCTGGCTGACGGCTGCGGAGATACCAATGGCAAGCCGCAGATCGATAAAACTAACCACTTGTCGGAGGCATACGAGTTCGGGAAGCGGATATATGAGTGAGGTAAATCAGAATTTGCGAGGATGGTCATATGAATGATAAATGGGTTGAGTTTGCGATCCGCATTCAAAGTATTGCACAGGCGGGGCTTCAGTATAGCAAAGACAAATATGACAGAGCACGTTATGAAGAATTAAGACAGATCGCGGCGGAAATGCTGTCTCTGAAAACGGATATTCCGGTAAATAAAATCTTTGATTTGTTTTGCAATGAGTCCGGCTACCAGACACCGAAAGTGGATACACGGGCGGCGGTTTTTGTTGACGGTAAAATTCTGCTTGTACATGAGAATAACGGTACATGGTCGCTGCCGGGAGGCTGGTGCGATGTAGACCAGTCTGTTGCATCCAATACTGAAAAAGAAGTGTTGGAAGAAGCGGGACTTACCGTGACATCCGAGAAAATAATTGCAATCCAAGACTGGAGAAAGCACAATGTGGTAAATTACGCTTATGGGATATTGAAGGTTTTTGTGCTGTGCCGATACGAGGGTGGAAAGTTTGAAGAAAATATCGAGACTACTGAGATCGGATTTTTCGATAAAAAGGATCTTCCACCAGCACTTGCTGTAGAAAAATGTACAAAAGAACAGATTCTGATGTGCTTTGACTCATATGAAAATCCGGATGCAGCGACACTGTTCGATTGAGGCAAATCAAAACTTGCAAATGCGGGAGAGCATAGAATATGGTCGATAAAAGATATTATGAAAAGCTCGGTGGGTGCTCGTATCTCTTGGGTGAACTGAGAAAGAAGCTTGGCAAGGAACAGACGGATGTTCTGGTCGATGATGCGGTAAAGCTCTGCAACGAATTGTGTAACAAATACAAAAATTTGCCCAAGAAAGAAAAGCTACATACCGAACAGATGATCTTCCCGCGGGCGGCTATTTATCTTCAGATAATCAAATACATCCCCAGCGAAGAGGCCATAAGACTGATAGAAGAAGCCGCAAGAATAGGCGTAGAGCCTGATAGGAACCGTCTGCATACTGCAACTAAGCTTCCGTTTATCCGACCGCTCTTCTTTAAGATTTTCCACAAGATGATCGGCACTATGTTCAACGGAGATGCAGGCTTCAAATTCAAAGAAATTGAAGCCGACAGCAGGCATTACAGGGTCGATGTTCTGCAATGTCCCTATATGAAGTATTGTGAACTACTGGGCTGCGAAGAGCTGACGAGTACTTTCTGTCTGAGCGATGACCGCGTCTACGGAAATATGTGCGGCATCACCTTTGAGCGGCACGGCACGATAGGCCGGGGCAGCGATAAATGTGATTTCTATTTTTACATGGATTAGCGGCGGGTGAACGCTGTGGATCACTCTATTTTTTCAAACAGTCTCATTGCATAAGAGCTATAAATAGGTTACTCTTACGGCGGAGGTGAGCAAAGATGGCCAACGAAAATAAAAAAGATTTTAATGCGATGCTGCACGACAACAAGGATATGCCGAAATTTCAAACTATCACAGACCCGGAAAGCATAGAGAAATACGGCGGCAGCAGAATGTATTTCGCTCCGCCAATTGAGTACGATAGAGTGATGAGAAAAATCCCATACGGCAAGGTGATCACCGTTGGGGAAATACGCGATTATTTTGCGAAAATGAGCGGCGCTGATTTTACGGAGCCGATCACGGCAGGGATTTTCGTTTCCATTGCGGCATGGGCAAGCTATCAGCGCGCGGAAGATGAGACGCCTTATTGGAGGACACTGAAAGCCAACGGGGAATTGAATGCCAAATACCCGAATGGCATTGAAGCGCAGAAAGAAAAATTAGAAGCAGAGGGACACACCATTATTCAAAAAGGGCGCAAAA
>OLGA01001628.1_pt1 | contig 17257 bp, 13 predicted proteins | sample 1604881 | NCBI WGS metagenome assembly OLGA01 (sample SAMEA3888896, study PRJEB22519) | human gut metagenome | biome: human gut; feature: human-associated habitat; material: faeces | place: Denmark | collected 2009 | reverse complement strand
CAGGTTCGAGATATATTCGCCGAAGATATTGTCCAGCTTCTGCCGGGGATAGGCCACGGTGACGTTGGGCATGGTGGCATCGTACTCCGTGGTGGTGATGAAGGTGACCGGAGTAAAGCCGTTGGGCCGGGACACGTCGGTAAAGTCCTCGTCCACAAAGCAGCGGGTCAGCTCCCGGGCGCGGTCGGGGCGGAAGTTGAAGAAGATAATGGAGTCGTTGCCCTTCACCTGGGCGTCCTTGGCGCACACGAAGGGAACCACGAACTCATCGGTCACTCCGGCGTCATAGGACCGCTGCACGCCGTCGGCGGCGTCGGCGATCTGCTCCCCTTCGCCCAGGGCGATGGCGTCGTAGGCTTTCTGGACCCGATCCCAGCGCTTGTCCCGGTCCATGGCGTAGAAACGGCCCATGACGGTGGCGATCTGTCCCACGCCCAGCTGCTGGAGCTTGGCCTGGAGCTGTTCCACATAGTGCTTGCCGGAGGAGGGAGGGACGTCACGGCCGTCCAGGAAGCAGTGAATGTAGACCTTGGTCAGCCCCTGGTCCTTGGCCATCTGAAGCAGGGCGAACAGGTGGTTGATGTGGCTGTGTACGCCGCCGTCGGACAGCAGACCCATAAGGTGCAGGGCGCTGCCCCACTCCCGGCAGTTGTCCATGGCCTCCAGAAAGGCGGGATTCTGGAAGAAATCGCCGGTCTGGATGTCCCGGGTGATCCGGGGCAGGTCCTGGAACACCACACGGCCTGCGCCGATGTTGGTGTGGCCCACCTCGCTGTTGCCCATCTGCCCCTCGGGCAGACCCACGTCCAGGCCGGAGGCGGACAGACGGCAGCCGGGGCAGTCACGGAAGATCTTGTCCAGGTTGGGCTTTGGGGTGTTGGCGATGGCGTTGCCCGGCCCCGCCGGGGCCAGACCAAAGCCATCCATAATGATTAAAGTAGTTGGTGTTTTCATAAAATGTCTCCTAAATGATATTCCAAAGACACATTTTGGGGGGAAGCTCCCCGCGCAGGTTGTTTATTTGGAGTTGCGTTCCGGGCGGCCGCAAGCTCGTCGTCGCAAAGTCCGCTGCGCTCAGGACGCCCAAGCTTGGGCATCCCTCGCTGCGCTTCCTTGCTCCTCCTCTCCCCAACAAAGCTATTCAGCTTTGTTGGGGACCCCGGAAGCGACGTGGACGGTTGAGTTACTCCTGATTAGCAGCGTTAATATCGTCGTCGCGCGCTGCATATCCTTCGCTTCCGCCGGGGCGGCGAAAGCTCACTTATTCCACGGCTCCTCCTCTCCGAATGGAACCCGCTTCGCTGGGCTTCCATTCGGTTTAGGGATGCTTATTCCTGATTGGCAGCGTTGATGATTTCAACGAAGTCGGCGGGCTTCAGGGAAGCGCCGCCAATGAGGCCGCCGTCCACGTCGGGCTGAGCGAGCAGCTCGGCGGCGTTCTTGGCGTTCATAGAGCCGCCGTACTGGATGGTGACGGAGCGGGCTACATGGGCGCCATAGAGCTTACGGATGATGGTGCGGATCCCCTCGCACACCTCGCCCGCCTGCTGGGCGGTGGCGGTGCGGCCGGTGCCGATGGCCCAGACCGGCTCGTAGGCGATCCAGATTTTCTCCGTTTCCGCCGCGCCAATGTCGGCAAGGCCGATGCTCAGCTGGCGCTCGAGCACTGCATCTGCCTCGCCGGAATCCTTTTCTGCCTCTGTTTCGCCCACGCAAAGAAGCACCGTCAAATCATGATCCAACGCGCAGCGCACCTTTTTTCGCTCCATCTCGTCGGTCTCGCCGATGGCGCGGATCCCGGGGAAGATGCCCTCCTCCGTGCCCACCACAAATACCACGGGGAATTCCAGACCCTTGGCGGAGTGCATGGTCATCATCACCACGCAGTCCTGGTTGGGGTCGTGACTGTCCATGTCGGTGTACAGGGCGATCTCATCCAGGAAGCCCGCCAGACTGGGCTGATCCCCGGCATTTTCCAGATATCCGTGGATGGAGGTCAGCAGCTCCCGCACGTTTTCCAAACGGGTGCGGTCTTCCACGGTATTCTTGGCCTCCAACATCACGGCGTAACCCGTGCGCTGGATCAATTCCTCATAGAACTGGTCCAGAGGCAGCTGTCCGGCCAGCACCGCCAGCTCCCCCATCAGGTTGGTGAAGGCCGCCAGCTTGGCCGCCGACCGCTCCAGCTCCGGATACATCCGGGCGTTATCGATCACGGAGTAGAGGGACGCCCCCTCCCGCAGGGCGATCTGCTGGGCGGTCTCCACCGTCTTGGCCCCGATGCCCCGGGGCGGATTGTTGATGATCCGAGCCAGGCGCAGGTCGTCCTCCGGATTGTTCAGCACGGCCAGGTAGGCCACCATGTCCTTGACCTCCGCCCGCTCAAAGTAGCGGGTGCCGCCGATGATGCGGTAGGGGATGCCGCTGCGCTTGCAGGCATTTTCCATCTGGTTGGACTGGGCGTTCATTCGGTAAAGGATGGCGTGATCCTTAAAATGCCGTCCTTTGGTCACCCCGTCCAGGATCTGGTTGGCCACATACTGGGCCTCGTCATTCTCGTTCATGGCGGTGTACAGAGTCACCTTATCCCCCGCCCCCGCCTTGGTCCACAGCTCCTTGCCCTTCCGGCCCTGGTTGTTGCGGATCACGGCGTTGGACGCCTCCAGAATGGACTTGGTGGAGCGGTAGTTCTCCTCCAGCCGGATGGTGCGGCAGGCGGGGTACTGCTTTTCAAAGGAGAGGATATTTTCGATGGTGGCCCCCCGGAAACGGTAGATAGACTGGTCGTCGTCGCCCACCACACAGAAGTTCTCATAGCCGCCGGCCAGGGTGGAGGCCAGCAGGTACTGCAAATTGTTGGTGTCCTGATACTCGTCGATCAGCACATAGCGGAACTTCCGCTGGTAATAGGTGCGTACATCCTCAAACTGCTGGAGCAGCCGCACCGTGTGCAGGATGATGTCGTCAAAGTCCAGGGCGCTGGCCTCCCACAGGCGGCGCTGATATTCGCAGTAGATCTTTGCGATCTTGATCAGGCGGAAGTCCCCCGCCTTCTCCTGCTGGGCCAGATAGTCGGGGGCCAGCAGCATGGCGTCTTTGGCCCGGGAGATGTAACCCAGCACCGACCGGGGCGGGAACTGCTTGTCGTCGGTGCCCAGCTCCTTCATGCACTCTTTAATGACCCGCAGGGAATCGTCCGTATCATAAATGGTGAAGCTGGAGGAGAAGCCCAGCTTTTCAATATCCCGCCGCAGGATACGCACACAGGCGGAGTGGAAGGTGGCCGCCCAGATATCGTTGGCCGCCGGGCCCAGCATCTTTTCCAGCCGCTCCTTCAGCTCCCCCGCCGCCTTGTTGGTAAAGGTGATGGCCAGGATGGACCAGGGTGCGGCGGGCTCCACCTGACAAAGGCGCACCTGGCGCTCCCGCTCCTCCTCATTGGCCGCCCCCCGCTGACCATATCGCTGGAGAAAGGCCAGATCGTCCGCCGTCACCCACTCGGGCACTTCGGGGCAGTCGGAGCCCCGGCCATACCGCATCAGGTTGGCCACCCGGTGGATCAGCACGGTGGTCTTGCCGCTGCCTGCGCCCGCCAACAGCAGCAGCGGTCCCTCCGTGGTCAAAACCGCCTGCTGCTGCTGGGGGTTCAGACGGATAAAATCCCGGGCGATGGCCGCCCGCCGCGCCTGTACAAATTGAAGTTCCTGCTCGTGGTCTAACATGGTGCCTCTCCCATCTCTCTGTGTTCTGCCGCATAAGTCCCACCCCCGAAGGAGGGTGGGACTTATCGTATTTTTGTTCTATTTTATCGCAAATTTCCCGACGGGTCAACCTGTGTTTCATCCCGCTGCATCTGATACCGTTCTGTAACCGTTTCTTTACCGGGGCGTAACGGCTTCGATGAGATGGTAACAGTCCCCTGTGCTATACTGTTGTTAGAAAAGAAAGGAGGGCCTTTATGAAAAAGCTTCTTACATCCCTGCTGGTCGTTACCATGCTGCTTGTCTCTCTGGGCGGCGCCGTTCTGGCCGAACCCCGTCAGCCCTCCGCCGAAACCGAGGATCAGATCCATGAGGCCGGAACTGTTCCCGCTCAGACCGATGTCTGGACCGCTATGCTGCCCCCTATTCACGCCTTGGTCGCCACCATGGTAGAGAACGACATGACCTATGATTCTGACAGTTCTCTGTTCCAGTGGACCAGCCTGTATTATATGTTAAGCCTGTACGGACAGATGGATGACCGCGCCGAACTCAGCGACGCCTATATGACCCTGCCCAGCGAGGCCATTCTGGACTATGCAGCTCCCCTGTTCCCCCAGTTGACCGAGCTGCCCCAGCTGCCCCAGGAGCTGGCCGACCGCATCACCTATCATGCCGCTTCCGACACCTATCAGTTGGCCCGCGGAGACGAAGGTCTCTCCCAGCTGAAGCTTACGGCCAGCTACCCCACCGGAAATACCGGCCGTTTGATCTCCGGCCAGATGATCTATCTGGAAACCGGCGAAGTGCTGCACACCTTCCAGGTCCAGTTGGAGGAAACCGACTCCATGTTCGGCTACACCATTACCGGCCTGACTTTGGATTAAGGACTCTCAAAATACGGGACGCTGCGGCGTCCCGTATTTTTTTGTTTTTCACCCTTGAAACAGGAGAATCACCTTGTAAACCGGGGTAGAATAGACTATAATAACTGAAAAACAGAAGCTCCAAATTTCCCGTCATTGCGCGCCGGCCCGCAGCCTGACGCTGCAATTCTGTTTTTTTCGTGCAGTTTTCCACGACAGTGACCGATGTCACTGTCGTGGAATGGCGATATCAGCATAGACAAGACAGGTGTATTCCTGTCCGTTAATATAAACGAGGTGTTCTTATGGACCTTACCATACAAAACTATATTCGTCCCGGCCTGCGGGCCCACCTGGTGGGGATCGGCGGCGTATCTATGGCCCCTCTGGCTGAAGTGCTGCTGGGCAAGGGGGTCGTTGTTACCGGCTCCGACCTGCACGAGAGCGCCAGCGTACTCCATCTCCGCGCCTTGGGCATCCCGGTGACCATCGGTCACCTGCCCCAGAGCGTGCAGGGGGCGGACTGCGTCATCCGCACCGCCGCCGTCCACGACGACAACCCGGAGATCGCCGCTGCCCACGCCGCCGGGATCCCCGTCTTTGAGCGCGCCCAAGCCTGGGGCGCACTGATGAGCCACTATCCCAACGCTCTGTGTATTTCCGGCACCCACGGCAAAACCACCACCACCTCCATGTGTACCCATATTTTCCTGGCCGCAGGGCGTGACCCCTCGGTGATGATCGGCGGCACCCTTCCCATCCTGGGCTGCGGCCACCGGGTGGGGCAGGGGGACACCATCATTCTGGAGTCCTGCGAATACTGCAACTCTTTCCTGTCCTTCCTGCCCACAGTGGCCGTGATCCTGAATGTGGACACCGACCATCTGGACTTCTTCAAGGACCTGGAGGACATCAAGCACTCCTTCCGGGCCTTTGCCCAGCTGGTGCCCGACCGGGGCCATGTGGTGGCCAATCTGGACGATGCCAATACTATGGACGCATTAAAGGGCCTCCGCCGCCCGCTGTTCACCTTTAGTCTGGACCGGGAAACTGCCGATTGCCGCGCCCGGAATCTCACCTGGAATCAGGGGCTGCCCACCTTCGATGTGGTGATTCAGGGCCGCACTTACGCCCATATTTCCCTGCCCATCGGCGGGGAGCACAACGTGCGCAACGCCTTGGCCGCCGCCTCCGCCGCCTATATTCTGGGCGTGCCCGGCTCTGCCGTGGAAAAAGGCCTGGCCTCCTTCACCGGTGCCGGCCGCCGCTTTGAAAAGAAGGGTCAGTTCCACGGAGCCATGGTATACGACGACTACGCCCACCACCCCCGTGAGATCCGCGCCCTGCTCACCATGGCCCGCGGCTTGGGCTATCAGCGGATCATCGCCGCCTTCCAGCCCCACACTTACTCCCGCACCCACGAGCTGTTCCACGACTTTGTGGAGGTGCTCAAGGTGCCCGATATCACCCTGCTGGCAGAGATCTACGCCGCGCGCGAGCAGAACACCATCGGCATCTCCTCGATGGACCTCTGCCGCGAGATCCCCGGCTCTGTCTACTGCCCCACGCTCGACAAGGTGACCGCCGCGCTCGCGCGCATCGCCTGCCCGGGCGACCTCATCCTGACCGTCGGCGCGGGCGATATTTACAAAGCCGGCGAAAAACTGCTCAAAGAGAAAGAAGAGGCGTAAGCATGCTGGTATCCCCGTTCTACAACACTGCGCCGGAGCATGCCTCCGAGCGCGCGATGGCAAGCTACGCGCTGCTTGATTCCCTGCATATCCCCTATCAGCGCATTGAGCATGAAACAGCAGAGACCATGGAGATCTGCGCCGCCGTGTCGGATGCGCTGGGCGTTCGCATCTGCAAGAATCTCTTCCTCTGCAACCGCCAGCAGACAAGCTTTTACCTGCTCACCATGCCCGAGGATAAGCCATTTCACACCAAGGACCTGAGCCATCAGATTGGCTCGTCGCGTCTCTCATTCGCGCCGCCCGAAAAAATGGAGGAGCTGCTCGGCTGCTCGCCCGGCTCTGCAAGCGTATTGGGACTGCGCAATGACACCGGAAATGCCGTCCGCCTTGTCATGGACCGGGATGTGTACAGTGCGCCGTATTTTGCCTGCCACCCCTGTGATAACACGCAGAGCCTCAAGTTCAAAACCGAGGATCTGCTGAACGTGCTGCTTCCAAAGCTCGGGCACGAGCCGATCATCGTGGAGCTGTAAGGGGATCAAATGCAAGAAAAGGTTCCGAAGATCACTCTTCGGAACCTTTTATATGAGCTCTTCCACTGTAAGGCGCACAAGCTTGCCAGTCTTTTCGCCGGAAGCGGTGCAGACGCCCACGACATAATTGTGAAGGGGCGAAAAGGCAAAAATACGCTCATCGGGAACCGCCGGCACTTCCCCGCCGCGCAGGGCGACGGCGCTGATGCCGCGGCGCTTGCAGCAGCTTTCCCGCTGCACCCAATCCTGCCAGAACGCAGCCTCATCCGATGCGTGAAAGCGCGTGCGCATCCGCTCGCTCACGGGGCGAAGGCGCTCAATGTCCACGCCGATGCTATGGTCGTGGACTGCCAGCAGCACCGCGCCGCGCGAATGGCTCAGGCTAAAAAAAGCGTCGGAACATGACGGAAAATACGGCTTTCCGTGCGCGCCGAAGGCGACCTCGGGCAGCGCTTCCCAGCCGAAATGATCTTGCATGGCGCGGCGCAGCATCTCATAGGCGCAGAGGGACGCATCCCGCTTTCCCCCTTTTTGACCAGCAAGCCGCTCGCGCAGCGCATCCGGAAGGCGCGCAAGCAATGCGTTCGCCTCCCCATCGGACAGCGGCCGCACGGGCGCGAGCATATACAGCTGAATATCCATTGTTCGCCCCTCCCCCGCATTTTCATGTCCTGTTCTATTATAGCGCGGCGGGCGCAGGGCTGTCAAACCAAAGGCCTTTTCACCCGGCAAAAAGTTTTTCAAAAAATTTTGCGCAAAAAGAAGGAAATCATGCTTTTCCGGCGTATATATACTTCTGTCAAGATCGGCACACTGCCGATCGCTGCGGAGAAAGGAGGACGCCATGGCCTTTGACCGGCAATTTCTGGACGAGCTCATCGCCAGAAACGATATTGTCGACGTTGTCAGCAACTATGTCTCGCTGACGAAAAAGGGCGCGAACTACTTCGGCCTTTGCCCCTTCCACAACGAAAAGACCGGCTCGTTCTCCGTCTCGCCCGACAAGCAGATCTGCTATTGCTTCGGCTGCAAAAAGGGCGGCGGCGTCATCAACTTCATCATGGAGGAGGAGCACCTGACCTTCCCCGATGCAGTGCGTTTCCTCGCAAAGCGCGTGAATATGACCGTGCCGGAGGAGGAACACAGCGAAGAAAGCCGTCTTCGCTCGCGCATTCTGTCGCTCAACCGCGACGCGGCGCGCTTTTACTACGACCTGCTCCACTCGCCAAAGGGCGAGATCGTGCTCGAGTACATGAGAAACCGCCGCATCACGCCGCGCAACGCGACAAACTTCGGCCTCGGCGCGGCGGCGGACGAATGGACGCTGCTCACCGACGCGATGCGCAAAAAGGGCTACGGCGACGGCGAACTGCTCGCCTCCGGTCTTTCGATCCGAGGGAAAAACGGCGGACTGTACGACAAGTTCCGAAAGCGCCTCATCTTTCCCATCATCGACGTGCGCGGCGACGTACTGGGCTTCGGCGGGCGCATCATCAGCAAGGATGACCCCGGTGCAAAGTACATGAATACACCCGAGACGATCGTTTACAGCAAGCGGCGCGTGCTGTACGGGCTGAACCTTGCCAAAAAGAGCAAGCGCAGCAACATTATTTTAGTCGAGGGCAACATCGACGTGGTGATGCTCCATCAGGCGGGATTTGACAATGCCTGCGCCTCGATGGGCACGGCACTCACGAGCGAGCAGTTGCAGCTCCTCAGCCGCTACACGAAGGAGCTCGTGCTCTGCTACGACAACGACGACGCGGGCAAGATCGCCACGCAGAAGGCGCTGACGCTCCTGAACAACACCGACTTTCAGGTCAAAGTGCTCGAGCTTCCAAAGCGCCTCGTGGACGGGCAGTACATCAAACAGGACGCGGACGATTTCATCAAGTTTCAGGGGCGCGACGCCTTTGAGCACCTGCTCTCTGGAAGTGAGAGCGGGATGGACTTCCGCATGGCGCAGCTTAAATCGAAATTCGATCTCAAGAGCGACGAGGGGCGCATCGGCTACGGCGAATCCGCCGCCGCGCTGCTTGCCGCCGTACCGAACGCCGTCGAGCGCGAAATTTACACGATGCGCGCCGCCGAGGCCGCCGGCATCACGGCCGAAGCGATGAAGCTTGAGGTCGAGCGCGCGCGAAAACGCGCACATTATAAGGAAAGGCGCGAGCAGGAGCGGCGGGACCTCAATCCCGCAACAGCCGCGCAGCCGCGCGAGCGCTCCATCCGCTATACGGACCTGCGCTCTGCGCTCGCCGAGGAAGGCGTGCTGCGATTGCTCACGCTGGACGATTCTCTCTTTGGCGACGATCCGCCCATCCGGGAAGAGGACTTCTCCTCTCCCCTGCTCGGCAGATTGTTTACCGCCCTGCGCGAGCAGCTCTCGCGCACAGGACAGACCAATATTCCCGCGCTCGCAGAATTTTTCACGCAGGAGGAGATCAACCACCTGATCGGCATCCTGCAAAAGCCCGAGTCGGTCAAAAACGGCGCGCAGGCGCTGCGGGATTACAGTGCCATCATCCTGGAGCAGGCACGCAAACGTGCGGCGGCAGACGAAGACCCCCTTGCCGCCGCCATGGAAAAGAACAAATATAAGGGTAACGGAGGAAAGCAACCATGGAAGAAAAACAGTTGACCAGCAGAGAGCTGGAGGAGCAGGCCAACGCACTGCTCGCCGAGGCGGATTTTGAGGAGATCAAGCTGCCGAAGAAGGCGAAAAAGGCCGCCGCGGCAAAGAAAGCCGCCGAAGAGGCCGCACAGCCGGAGAAGCCCGCCGAGAAGTTCCCGCCGCTGGATGAAAAGCTGGTCGCCTCCCTGCCCGCCGCGGCGCTGCTGCAGGGCAACGAAAAGCTGATGGACATCTTCGCCAAGGGCAAGGCCAAGGGCAAGCTCAGCTCCGCCGACCTCATGGAGACGCTTGATGAGATGAATCTCGAGAGCGAGCAGCTCGACCAGATCTACGACTCGCTCGAAACGCTCGGCGTCGACATCGGCACCGCCGAGGCCATCGACAGCAGCATCGACGACATGGAGCCGCCGATGGAGGAGATCGCCGAGATCGAAGAAGAGGAGCTCGTCGACCCGAATGAGCTGGTCGACAGCTTCTCGACCGACGACCCCGTGCGCATGTACCTCAAGGAGATCGGCAAGGTCTCGCTTCTGTCGGCGGACGAGGAGATCTCGCTTGCCACCGCCATGTCCGCCGGCGTCGAGGCGCAGCAGAAGCTCGACGAAGCCGAAAAGAACGGCACCGAGCTGAGTGCCGAAGAACTCAAGGCGCTCAAGACCGCCGTGAAGAAGGGCGAACGCTCCAAGCAGCGTCTTGCCGAGGCGAACCTGCGTCTTGTCGTATCCATCGCCAAGCGCTATGTCGGCCGCGGCATGCTCTTCCTCGATCTCATTCAGGAGGGCAACCTGGGCCTTATCAAGGCCGTTGAGAAGTTCGACTACACCAAGGGCTACAAGTTCTCGACCTATGCAACGTGGTGGATCCGTCAGGCCATCACCCGCGCCATCGCCGATCAGGCGCGCACCATCCGCATCCCCGTGCACATGGTCGAAACGATCAACAAGGTCATCCGCGTCTCCCGCCAGCTTTTGCAGGAGCTGGGCCACGACCCTTCCCCCGAGGAGATCGCCGCCGAGATGGATATGCCCGTTGACAAGGTGCGTGAGATCCTGAAGATCGCGCAGGAACCGGTCTCCCTTGAAACGCCGATCGGCGAGGAGGAGGACAGCCACCTTGGCGACTTCATCCCCGACGAGGGCGCGAGCGAGCCGAGCGAGGCTGCATCCTTCACGCTTTTGCAGGAGCAGCTCGTCGATGTGCTCTCCACCCTCACCCCACGCGAGGAAAAGGTCTTGAAGCTGCGCTTCGGCATTGAGGACGGCCGTCCCCGCACGCTTGAGGAGGTCGGCAAGGAGTTCAACGTCACGCGCGAACGCATCCGCCAGATCGAGGCCAAGGCGCTGCGCAAGCTGCGCCATCCCAGCCGCAGCAAGAAGCTCAAGGACTTCCTGAATTAAGAAACCGAATCAAACAGCGAAAAAATACCGTCGGGGAGCGATCCCCGACGGTATTTTCTTTCCCCTGCCCGCGTGCTCCGCGGGCTTTATCCGACCGATCCGCCGATGGCAAGACGCAGCAGAACGGCCGCAGTCAGCATAAGGACCGGCAGCTTGCGCCGAAGCCTTTTGCGCGCGCTGTCCATTGCCGCTTCCTTACTTCGCCAACGCTCTGCCGAGCTCGCGGCAGGCCTCGAGCGCCGCATCGTCGGGCGCGTCGCAGCAGGTGACGCTCTCGCACACGAGGTTCAGTCCCGCGTCGCCGCAGTCCTTCTCCCAGCTGCGCATCCACTCGCCGTCGCCCCAGCCGTAGGAGCCGAACAGCGCCGCGCGCTTGCCGCCGAGGCTGCGCTTGCACGCGTCGAACATCGGCTGGAATTCCATTTCCTCCAGCACCTCGCTGCCCATGGCAGGGCAGCCGAAGGCGATGGCGTCGTAGGCGTTCAGATCGCCGGGCTGTACCTTGTCGGGCGTGAGCAGCACAGCCTCCGCGCCCGCGGCGGTCATGCCCTCGGCCACAGCCTTCGCCATGGCCTCCGTATTGCCCGTACCGCTCCAGTAAACAACAGCAGTTTTCATATTCGTATGTTCCTTTCGATGATGATATAGTATCAAACTGCGACGGCAAGCTGCTCGAGCTTCGAGCCGGTCTGCCAGAGTGCGCAGTAGATCTCCGTACATTTTTTGAATTTTGCGAACAGGGCCTGCGCCTTGGCCTCGTCGCCGTAGACCTTCCACAGCCCCGCGCACTTGAAGCCGTTCGCGCGGTGGTCGATGAAGCCCTTGACGTCCTCGGGCGGATAGCTGAGGAACAGTCCGACCTCGTGCGGGAACTCTCCGCTCTCGCGGAAGCGGCGGATGAGCTGCGCCACGCAGCGCGCACAGCTCTCATTGGCGTAGCCCGCCTGGCGCAGCAGCTCGGACGCCAGCGCGTCCTGCAAGTCGCGCCGCAGCTCGGCGGGACGGTAGAGGTAAAGGAGCGCCTGCCCCTCCAGAAAGCGGATCGGCAGCAGGCACAGGCCCTTCGGCACCAGCAGCCGGTTCAGCCGCCGGATGTCGGCCAGCAGGTCCTCGCGGTCCTCACAGGGACAGGGAAACAGGCTCCCCGTCTTGATGCCTGCGAGCGTCGGCGCGCCCTGACGGATCAGAATTTCTTCAGACATTTGCTCTCGCCTCCTCCGGTAGTATTTCACACGACGGCTGCTTTCATTCCATCAGTTAAACAGCTCTAACCGTATGGTAAAAAGAAAGGCGTCGATCCCGACCTTTTTCACGTCTTGTTGGTTAAGGCGCTCTAACCAATGTTCTTTTGAAAAACCGCACCGGCGGTTTACAGCTATACCATAGCATACTCCCGACGCCTTTGCAAGTCTTTTTTTCGCGGACGGCAAAATTATCCCTGCCGGCAGGCGGAGCGGGACCGCCGCATCGGCAGTCCCGCTCCGGGCGGCTCTGTTATTTTTCGATGCGGTAGCTTTCCCTTCCGCCGTAGATGTGTACCGCGCGGGCGCGGTAGATGTCCAGAACGGCGCTCGCCAGCGCGTCAGGATCGTGGCGGGCAAAGTCGCCGGACGGCGACGCCAAGGGCCGCTCGACCAGCTCGATGCCCATCTGCGCGATGCGCTCGCGGTCGACCGTCAGCGCCTCCGCACCCTCGGCACGGTAGCGCTCCGCCAGCTCCGGCGGGATGGGAGAGGAATTGGCAAGGCACAGCTCCACCATATCCGCCGTACCGTGGCGCAGCAGCGCCGCCAGATGGTCGGCGGCGGTGTAGCCCTCGGTCTCACCGTCCTGTGTCATGATGTTGCAGACATAGATCTTCTGCGCGTCGGACGCGGCGATGGCCTCCGCCACGCCGTCCACCAGCAGGTTCGGGATGATGCTCGTATACAGGCTCCCCGGCCCGAGGAGGATGAGGTCCGCCGCCGCGATGGCGTCGAGCGCATCAGGGAGCGCCTTCGGGTGCGCCGGCAGAAGCTCGACGTGGTCGATGCGGCAGTCCTGCTGCTTTTTGAAGCCGAAGATATTGCTCTCGCCCACGACGTATGCCCCGTTTTCAAAGGTCGCCGTCAATCGCACGTCCGTCGTCGTGACCGGAATGACCGTGCCGCTGATGGCAAGCACCTGCCCCATGCTGCGCACCGCCTCGTCAAACGAGCCGGTGACGCCGTTGAGCGCCGCGAGCAGGAGATTGCCGAAGCACTGCCCGCGCAGCGTGCCGCTCTCAAAGCGATAGGTCAGCAGCTGCTGCATGACCGGCTCGGTGTTCGCGAGCGACTCCATGCAGTGGCGGATGTCGCCGGGCGGCAGCATCCCGATGTCCCGCCGCAGCATACCGCTGCCGCCGCCGTCGTCCGACACGGTGACGATGGCGGTCAGATTTTTCGTGTATTTTTTCAGCCCGCGCAGCATGGTGGAAAGGCCCGTGCCGCCGCCGATGGCGACGATATGCGGTCCCTGCGCCCACAGCTGACGGCTCGGAAGCATCGCGCTCATACGCAGTCCTCGTTTCCGCGCCGCCCACAGCGGACCGGCGCAAAAGACTTTTCGATTTTTAAGACAGCACCGCGCAATTTGGCAAGCCGATCCGGCGAAGCGCGCAGACGCAATTGCGCGGCGATGCCTTAAGATTATACCACTTTCTTTAAGACTGCACAAGCACCCTTGTTTTTTTCACCGCCGCGTGCTACACTCAGGGCGTACTGTTCAGAAGTCGCAAAGAAAGGCAGATCGCTGTGCTATGACCTATTTCTGGGAAACCGTTGACACCATCGCGCCGGGCCTCGGCTGGCCGCATTTCGGCCCCTTTCATCTCGCCGTGCTCGCCGTTTTTCTTCTGCTCGGCGCCGTGCTCTGCCGCGGCTATTGCGGCATGGACACGGACAAGCGACGCCGCTGGCGGCGCACGGTCGCGCTGCTGCTCGTCGCGGACGAGCTCTTCAAGGACTTCGGCCTTCTTTACGGCGGCAATTTCAGTCTCGATTACCTGCCGCTGCACCTGTGCTCCATCAATATTTTTCTTATCGTCCTGCACGCCTGGCGGCGGCCGAAGCTGCTCGACACCTTTTTGTATTTCGTCTGCCTGCCCGCCGCCTGCGCGGCCCTGCTCTTCCCGACGTGGGCCCCGCTGCCGCCGCTCAACTTCATGGTGATCCACAGCTTCACCGTGCATTTCCTGCTCGCGCTCTATCCCCTTGCGCTGACCCTCTGCGGCGACATGGACCCGCAGCCGCGCGCGTTTCCGCGCTGCTTTGCCCTGCTCGCGGCAATGGCCGTGCCGATCTGGTTCTTTGACCGCGCGTTCGGCACGAACTTCATGTTCCTCATGCGCGCCGGCGAGGGCAACCCCCTCAAGCTCTTCGAGCGCTTCGGCAGCCATCTGCTCGGCTACCCCGTGCTTCTCGCCGTGGTGTTCGCCGTGATGTATCTGCTCCTCCGCGTGCTGCGCCGACGCACCGCCGTGCCCGCCGGCAAATAAAGCCCTCCGCCGATCCGGCCCGTCCCGCAGGGGCGGGCCGTTTCATTTGTGAACTTTCTGTGTCATTTCATTTTCCCGCTTGACAAGAAAAATCGTTTCGGCTACAATACGCAGGTCAATAGGTCGCATACGACGTAATTTTATTTCCGAGGTGAGGAACCATGTGCAAACGATCCGTCCCCAGGGGACTGCGCTTTGCGGTGCTGCAAAAAACCATACGCCGGCAGATGGATGAATACGTGCGTGAAACGGGCCTGACCGGCACGCAGGTCGGCGTGCTCGGCGAGCTTGGCCGTCTGGAGCGCGAGAGCGCGGGTGAGGTAACGCAGAAGGCGCTGGAGGCGGCGGCGCACGTCACGCATCCGACGATGACCGAGCTTTTGAAAAAGCTGGAGAAAAAGGGCTTTGTCACCTGCCGCACCAGCGAAAAGGACCACCGCTGCAAGGTCGTCTCCGCCACCGAGAGGGCGCACGAGCTGCATCATGCCATCGGTGTTTTCGACGATCGCGTGTTCACGGCGCTCTGCCGCGGACTGAGCGAGGGCGAGATCGCGGAATTTTTACGCATCACCGATGTGATGCTGGAAAACGCAAAAAATATGAACGACGCGCGGGAGCCTTTCCCGTGCGGGAGAGGATGTGATGCCGAATGATCCGACAGCTCACAAAATGTATCCGCGAATACAAAGCCCCGACGGTCTGGACGCTCGTGCTCATTTTAGCCGAGGTCGCCATCGACGTCATTATTCCCTTTGAAACGGCAAACCTCATCAATGAGGTCAAGGCCGGCGCGGAGCTCGGCGGCATCGTGCGCGTGGGTCTTGTGCTCGTGCTGCTGGCGATGATCTCGCTCGTGTGCGGCGGCGCGGCGGGCTTTACCGGCTCCAAGGCGGCGTCCGGCTTTGCCAAAAACGTGCGCCATGACCTCTTCACCAAGGTGCAGGGCTTTTCGTTCGAGAACATTGACAAGTTCTCGTCCGCCTCGCTCGTCACGCGCATGACCACCGACATTCAGAATGTGCAGATGGCGTACATGATGTGCATCCGCATCGCGGTCCGCGCCCCGCTGATGATGATCTTCTCCATCATCATGGCGTTCATTATGGGCGGAAGGCTCGCGCTGACCTTTGTGGTCATCGTGCCGGTGCTGGTCGTCGGGCTGTTCTTCATCGCGCGCGAGGCCATGCCCGCGTTCCGCGCGGTGTTCCGCAAGTACGATAAGCTCAACGAATCCGTGGAGGAAAACGTGCGCGCGATGCGCGTGGTGAAGGGCTTCGCGCGTGAGAGCTACGAGACGAAGAAGTTCACCGCCGCGAGCGACAACATCCGCGGCGACTTCACGCACGCCGAGCGCGTGGTCGCGCTCAACTCCCCGCTCATGCAGCTGTGCGTGTACTTCAATATGGTGTTCGTGCTCTTCGTCGGCTCGAAGCTCATCATCACGAACGGCGGCACGACCATCGACGTCGGCCAGCTCTCCGCCATGCTCACCTACGGCATTCAGGTGCTCATGTCGCTGATGATGGTCTCCATGATCTATGTGATGCTCACCATGTCCGCCGAATCCGTCAAGCGTATCTGCGAGGTCTTGAGCGAGGAGTCCGCGCTCACCGATCCCGCCGCGCCGGTCACGACCGTCGCGGACGGCTCCGTGGACTTTGACGGCGTGAGCTTCAAGTATTCCGCCGGCGCGGAGAAATACGCGCTGCGGGACATCGACCTCCACATCGCCTCGGGCCAGACCGTCGGCATCCTCGGCGGCACCGGCTCAAGCAAATCGACCCTTGTGCAGCTCATCCCCCGCCTCTACGACGTGACGGAGGGCAGCGTGAAGGTCGGCGGCGTGGACGTGCGCGAGTACGACCTCGACGCGCTGCGCAGCGCCGTAAGCATGGTGCTGCAGAAGAACGAGCTGTTCTCCGGCACCATCCGTGAAAATCTCCGCTGGGGCAATGAGAACGCCACGGACGCGGAGCTTGAGGAGGCCTGCCGCCTCGCGCAGGCGGACGACTTCATCCGCTCTTTCCCCGACGGCTATGACACCCACATCGAGCAGGGCGGCACGAACGTCTCCGGCGGACAGAAACAGCGCCTGTGCATCGCCCGCGCGCTGCTCAAGAAGCCGAAGATCCTGATCCTCGACGACTCGACCAGCGCCGTCGATACCCGCACCGACGCGCTCATCCGCGCGGGCTTCAAAGCCTATATCCCCGAGACCACAAAGATAATCATCGCGCAGCGCGTGGCCTCCGTGCAGGACGCCGACATGATAATCGTCATGGACAACGGCCGCATCGCCGCGACCGGCACTCACGACGAGCTGCTGCGCTCCAGCGAAATATACCGCGAGGTCTGCCAGCAGCAGGCGAACGGAGGCGACAACGATGAGTGATAAGATCAAAAACGCGCCCCCGATGGCGAAAAAGGGCAACATCGGCCGCGTGATAAAGAAGCTCGTAGGCTACTACCCCGTGCTCGCCCCGCTCACGGCGCTGTGCATTCTGTTCTCCGCCATTGTATCTTCCATTCCGTCGATATTCATGCAGAACGTGCTGTCCATCGTCGAAAAATACTACAAGCTCGGCGACTGGTCAACAGCCAAGGCCGAGATAATGCCGTGGGTCACGGCGCTGATCGTCCTGTACGTGCTGTCGATACTGTCCATGACGCTGTACAGCCAGCTCATGGCCTATATGACGCAGGGCTTCCTCAACAAGCTCCGCCGCGAGATGTTCGACGGAATGCAGGATCTGCCGATAAAATACTTCGACACCCATCAGCACGGCGACATCATGAGCTACTACACCAACGATATCGACACGCTCCGCCAGCTCGTCTCGCAGGCGATCCCCTCGTTCATTCAGGCCGGTGCGATCGTGCTGTGCGTGCTTGCGATCATGCTGTATTACAGCGT
>OLGA01001625.1_pt1 | contig 17274 bp, 17 predicted proteins | sample 1604881 | NCBI WGS metagenome assembly OLGA01 (sample SAMEA3888896, study PRJEB22519) | human gut metagenome | biome: human gut; feature: human-associated habitat; material: faeces | place: Denmark | collected 2009 | reverse complement strand
GGGACGCTCTATCCCCTTCTGCATGCGCTTGAGCAGAAGGGCTATATCACCGCACGGGACGAGCCCTCCGCCGCGGGCCGTCCGCGGCGGTATTACCATCTGACGGACGCGGGGCGCAAACGGCTTCAAGAGAAAGAGACGGAGTGGAACGCCTATACGCGGGCAGTCGGCAAGGTGTTGAAGGGAGGCGCTTACGGTGGCTGAACGGATCGAACGGTATCTGGAGACTGCCGGGGCGCAGGTGCGCTGGAAACGCGTGCGTCCGGCGCTGGAGCGCGAACTGCGGACACATCTGGAAGAGCAGACCGAGGCGTATCTGGCCGAGGGCATGACCGAGGATGCGGCGGAGGCCGAGGCCGTCCGGCAGATGGGCGACGCGGAGACTGTCGGTCTTGCGCTCGACGCGGTGCACCGACCAAAGCGGCAGACGGCGATCTTACTCTTTGCCGGGCTTGCTATCGTGCTTGGGATGTACCTGCGCGCCGAATGGATCGGCTCTTCGTATGCCTTCGCGCTTGCGTCCGGGCTTCTGGCCTGTGGTGCGCTGCTTGGCGGGTATTATCTGGATTACCGCTGCCTGAGTCGGTACGCGTGGTACATCTATGGCGCAGTGCTTGTGCTCGGCGCGGTCTGCGTGTATCAGACGACGTTCATGGGCCCCGGTGCACCTCGTATGCTCGGGATCACGGTGGGCGACACGAGCGAGTATGCCGCGCTGCTGTATCCGGCGGCGTATGCGCTGGTCGTGTACGCGCTGCAAGGGAAAAAGGGCGGCTTCTGGCTGTCGCTGGCAGCGGTGGCGCCGTTTGCGCTCCCGTTCCTATGGGATCGATACGTCGGAATTTTGCCCCAGCTTCTGTTTGCCGTGTGCGCGGCAGCTGTTCTGCTGAGTGCGATCCGTGCGGGGCTGTTTCAGGTGAAAAAGAATTGCGCGCGGGCGCTCGTGCGGGCGCTGCTGGTGCTTGCAGTTGTGGGGATTTTCTATCAGGACGCACAGCGGTACCAGAATTTTTCCGACTGGTATTTCAGCCCCGCCGGTCTGCGGGAGTGGCGGGAGATTCTGAGGGAATATTGGAAAAATTCCTCCACGGCTTCCGCTCTGCTGACGCGCGGCACTTTGGCGGAAGCAAACCGGCTTGGCACACTGTCCGGCGCACCTGCATGGGTGTGGCTCGCAATGCTGTATGTGCCGCAGGCGGTGCTGCTCGTGATGTTGCTCGTGCGGACGGCGAAGGTGCAAAATCCGCTTGGGCGGATGCTGTGCATCCCAACGGGCATTATTCTTTCCATGCAGCTGACGCTGGGCCGGGACATCGGCGTGGTCATGGCCAAGGGCGTGGCGCTGGGCGTGGTCTGCACCATCGTCATCCTGCCCGCCCTCATCCTCTTCTTTGACAAGTGGGTGGAAAAATACCGCCATCGCACGTTTATCCCAAAGCTCACCCGCCTGAGCTACTTTGTTTCGGGCCACCCGGTGGGGGTGCTGATCGCGTCCATTGCCATTATCATTCCCTTTGCGCTGGCCCAGGGCAGGACTTCCGTCTACTACGCCCTGTTTGATGCCCTGCCGCAGGATATGCCCGGCATTGTGGGCGTGAGCAAGCTGGGTGAGGATTTCGGCATGGTGACCAACCACTTCATCCTTGTCCATGACGACCTGCCCGCCTCCAAGGTCAGCGCCCTGTGCGATGACATCGGCGAGCTGGACGGCATCACCCAAGTGGTCAGTCTGGACGCCATCACCGGCCCGGGCTTCCCCACCGAGATTCTGCCGGACGGCATTCTGGAAATTTTGCAGAACGCCGGTTACAAGCTGATCCTGGCCAACGGTGCCTACAAGGCCGGCTCCGACGCCGTGAACGCGCAGGTGGAGCAGATGATCGCCCTCGTCAAGGCGGCGGACCCGGAGGGCCTTGTCACCGGCGAGAGCGCCATGACGAAAGACCTGGTGGAAATCGCGGACAACGATTTTGCCAATGTCAACGTCTGGTCCATCCTGGCGGTTCTGGCCATCATCGCCATCTCCTTCAAGAGCATTTCCATCCCCGTGCTGCTGGTTGCCAGCATCGAGGCCGCCATTGCCATCAACATGGGCATCCCCTACTTTACCGGCACCGAGCTGCCGTTCATTGCCAGCATCGTCATCGGCACCATCCAGCTGGGTGCTACGGTGGACTACTCCATCCTGATGACCACCCGTTACCATGAGGAGCGTGCCTTTGGCCGCACCCCGAAGGAGGCTGCTCAGCAGTCTCTGGAGCACTGCAGCCAGTCCATCCTGACCAGCGGCCTGACCTTCTTTGCCGCCACCGTCGGTGTGGCTGCCATCAGTAAGATGGAGCTGCTGAAGAGCATCTGCCTGCTGATCTCCCGCGGCGCACTGATCAGCATGGTGGTCATTCTGGTGATGCTGCCCGCAGCCCTGATGCTGTGCGACTGGATCATCCGCCACACCACCCTCAAGTGGATGGTGCCCGAATCCGCCAACGCCAAGAAGTCTGAAAAGGAGTAATTACGTTATGAAAAAATCGCTTCGTTTCGCCAGTGCGGCGCTGGCTCTCACCCTCGCCGCAGGCTGCGCCATGCCTGCATTTGCAGCTGGTAAGAACAGCTTTTCCAAATCTGAGACCGTCTATGCTGTGATGAACGGCGACGGCTCCATCAAGAGCACCACCGTCAGCGAGCACCTGTACAGCGCCTCCGGCCTTGCAAACGTTACCGACAAGACCACCCTGACCGACATCCAGAACACTGAGAGCGATGCCGAGTTCACCCAGAACGGGGAAGAGCTGGTGTGGAACACCAACGACACCGATGTTTACTACAAGGGCAATACCGACAAGGCCCTGCCCATCGATGTGAAGGTGACCTACGCTCTGGACGGTCAGGAAGCCGCCCTTGAGGACATCATTGGCAAGAGCGGCCACCTGACTGTGACCGTCAACCTGAAGAACAACGAGACCGACACCGTGAACGTGAACGGCAAGGACCGCACCATCGTCACTCCGCTGATCACCGCTGTGGGCGTCATTCTGGGCGGGGATGCTTCCAACATGACCGCAGAACACGGTATGATCGAAAGCGCCGCCAAAAGCAGCGTTGCCGCCTTTGTCACCCTGCCGGGCGTGAAGGATTCCCTGTCCGGCCTGCTGCCCGATGAGGTGGACAGCATCGAAGACTATCTGCAGGATACCGTTACCGTTGAGGCGGATGTCACCGAGCTGACCTGCCCGCAGGTCATGGTGGCCTGTGCCACCAGCACGGCCGCTCTGGGCACGAGCAATGTGTTCGACCTGAGCAGCATCAACGACCTGACCGACGGCATCAACCAGCTGAACGACGCCATGAGCCAGCTCATGGACGGCGCTTCCCAGCTGGTGGACGGCACCTCTCAGCTGGCAGGCGGTGTTCTGGCCCTGCTGGACGGTGCCAACACCCTGAACAACGGCGCTGCCGCTCTGGACGACGGCCTTGGCCAGCTGACCAACGGTCTGGACACCCTGAGCGCCAACAATGCAGCACTGAACGCCGGTGCGCAGCAGGTGGCGGACGGTGTGCTGGCTTCTGCCAACAAGACCCTGAAGGAAGGCGGCCTGATCGACGAGGACATGACATGGTCGAACTACGAGGCTGTGATCGACAACATCCTCACCATGAACGATAAGACCCTTGCTGCCGGCCGCAAAAAGATGGTGCGCACCATCTGGGAGCAGGCTCCCAGCTTCAAGGACAGCCAGCTGGATCTGGCGCTGTACCTTTCCGCTACCAAGACGAACCATGATCTGGAGGCTGCTCTGCACCTGATGCAGAACTACGACCCCTCCATGCTGTGCGGTCTGGTGCAGCTGCTGACCAGTCAGGAGGCTAAGGACACCGCCAAGGCAGAGCTGAAGTATCAGGTAGAGAACAGTCAGGATATCGCGGATGTGCGTGCCCTGAAGGACAGCCTTTCCAAGATCCAGTACTTCGTTTCCAGCGTGGGTCAGTACACCGCCGGTGTGCAGACCGCCGCAGACGGTGCTCACTCTGCCAAGGACGGCAGCGCACAGCTTGCCGCCGGTACCAAGACCCTGTATGACGGTGTGAACACCCTGAACGAGGGCGCAAGCCAGCTGAACGACGGCACCCATCAGCTGAACGACGGCCTGAACCAGTTCAACGAGGAGGGCATCTCCAAGCTGACCGGCGCACTGGATCAGGATCAGCTGCACGGCCTCAAGACCGTGCTGGACGAGATGTCCGACCGGCTGGAAAGCTACACCAGCTTTGCCGGTGCACCCGAGGACGCCGAGAGCAGCGTGAAGTTTGTCTACAAGACCGCCGAGACCGTGGCCTCTGCCGACAATGTTGTGGCTGAGACTAAGACGGTGCAGGAGGGCAACATCTTCACCCGCCTGTGGCAGCGCATCGTGAACCTGTTCAAGTTCTGATAATGCCAATATCCTTCCAGAATCGTAGATAGAGACGCAGAAGCGCCCCGCAGTCATTCGGCTGCGGGGCGCTTCTGTATCTGCGGGAATATTTCAGGGTGAAAGGCATACAATAAAAAGAAAGCACTCTGATTGCATTTTGCTTTCATTTATGGTAGAATCAAAGAAAGAAGGAGGTGCTGGATATGGCACAGATCAGTGTACGCGTGGATGACGCCGTGAAGCATGAGGCAGAGCAGACCTTTGACGAGATCGGCCTGAGCATGAACACGGCTATAACGATCTTTCTCAAGGCCTGCGCCCGGGAAAAGCGCATTCCGTTCGAGCTGACCGCAGACCCCTTTTATTCCTCTGCCAATCAGCGTTATCTGGAAGGCATCATGCGGGATGTGCGCAGCGGCAAGGCGCATTTTGCCCCGCATGATCTCATCGAGGAAGCCTGATGCGGTTGCTGTGGGAGGATCGCGCATGGGAGGATTATCTTTATTGGCAAATGCAGGACAAAAAGACATTGAAACGCATCAACGCGCTGATCAAAGATATCGCCCGCAACGCCTTTGACGGCATCGGCAAGCCGGAACCGCTGCGCGGTACGCTCAGCGGTTGGTGGAGCCGCCGCATCGACGATGTAAACCGCATCGTTTACTACGAAGAAAACGGCATTGTGTTTATCGTTTCCTGCCGCGGACATTACGATGACACCTGACAGCAGCCGCTGTATCTAAAAAAGGACACCGGATAGCCTACGGGCTGTCCGGTGTCCTTTTTTTAATAAAATTACTGATCCTTTTCCACCATCATCTTGCTGGCTTTATAGATATCACCGCAGCCGAGGGTGATGACCAGATCGCCCTCCCGGGCGTTCTGCTTGACCCAATCAGCGGCCTCCTCCAGACTGTTCACCAGAACAGAGCCGGGAATCTGAGCGGCCAGTTTTGCACTGGTAATGGTGGGATCGTTGGGCTCACGGCTGCCCATGATGGGAGTGAGCACCGTGATGTCGGGGATCTTGAGCACATCCACAAAGTCGTTGAACAGCATCTTGGTGCGGCTGTATGTAAACGGCTGGTGGACGGCGATCAGACGCTTGTAGCCCATCTCCTTGGCAGTGTTCAGGGTAGCGCGCAGCTCGGTGGGATGATGTGCATAATCGTCCACGACCAAAGCGCCGTTACACTCGCCGTAGACCTCAAAGCGGCGGCCAGCGCCCTTGAAATTCAGGGCTGCATCGGCGCACTGCTCCACGGTCAGACCGATGAAGCGGCAGACGGCGCACATGGCAAGCGCATTGTAAATGTTGTGGTAGCCGGGCACAGCCAGACGGATATGGCCGGTGACCTTGTTCCACTCCTTCAGGTCGAACTCAAAGAAGCCGGGTTTGTATTCGTTCACGTTCAATGCCTGATAATCGCCGTCGTTCTGGATGCCAAAGGTGCGCACGCGGCGGTCCAGCGTGTACATGACATCCATGGTGTTCTTGTCGTCCGCATTGGCAAAGATCATGAACTTGGTCATCAGGGCAAAGCGCTTGAAGGCGAACTTCAGCTCGCCCATGCTGCCGTAGTAGTCCAGATGGTCGTTGTCGATGTTCAGCACCACGGACAGGTAGGGAGTCAGCTTCAGGAAGGTCTCGGCAAACTCGCAGGCCTCGATAACGATATCATCGCCCTTGCCGGCCTTGCCATAGCCGTTGATGAGGGGCAGCTTGCCGCCGATGACGGCAGAGGGGTCGCGCCCTGCCAGTTCCAGCGCAGTGGTGATCATGGAGGTGGTAGTGGTCTTGCCGTGGGTACCGGACACGCAGATGCTCTGCTTGTACAGGCGGCTCACATAGCCCAGCAGCACGCTGCGCTCGATGGTGGGGATGCCGTAGGAGGAAGCGGCACACAGCTCCACGTTGTCCTTGGAGATGGCTGCGGAATACACCACCATGTCCACACCGATGATGTTGTCGGCGCTGTGGCCCAGGCTGACCTTCACGCCCATCTCCCGCTCGTAGCGGATGATGCTGCCGTCCAGCACATCGCTGCCGGACAGCTCGTATCCCTTGGCGGCCAAGATCTGGATCAGCGGGTACATGCCGCTGCCGCCGCAGCCGATAAAATGGATCTTCTTTACATGGTCCAGCAGATGCTGGCTATAATCCGAGTACATGAACATAGTAAGGCTCTCCTCCAAATATTAACGGCTGCAGCGCAGACCGATTCCTTCCAAATATGGGGACACACTCTTATTATATAATTTTTGCAGCATAAAATAAACAGGTAAGGCCGAATTTTCGGAAAGAACCATAATTTTTTTGTGAATTTTGTGATATGTGTACAACAAAATCCCGGCAGTATTACTTTGCCCGCCGCCGCAGAATCTCGTCCAGAATGGCGTCGGCCACGTCTGCCTTGCTCATCAGGGGCAGCTCCCGTGTGCCGTCCGGGGTGATGAAGGTGACCACGTTGGTGTCCACGCCGAACCCGGCACCGGAGACCTTGAGGTTGTTTGCCACCACCATGTCCAGATTCTTTTTAGCAAGCTTCGCGGAAGAGTTTTCCACAAGATCCCGGGTCTCCATGGAAAAGCCGCACAGGAACTGGTGGGTCTTGCGGGGGCCGATGGTGCCAAGGATGTCCTCGGTGCGCTCCACGGGGATGGAAAGGTCACCCTCCTTCTTTTTGATCTTGTCGTCGGCCACGGTAGCGGGGCGGTAGTCCGCCACGGCGGCAGCCATGATGAGCACATCGGTGGTGTCAAAGCGGTCAGTCACCGCCTCGTACATCTGCTGCGCCGTGGTCACCGGCACATCGGTGGTGAACTTGACCGGCGGCAGCGCGGTCTGCCCGTGGATCAGGGTCACTTCGGCGCCCCGCATGGCGGCGGCGCGGGCAAGGGCGTAGCCCATCTTGCCGGTGGAGTGGTTGGTCAGGTAGCGCACCGGGTCTAGCGCCTCCTGCGTGGGGCCGGCAGTCACCGCGATGCGCAGCCCTGCCAGATCCTTCGGGCGGGCGATGGCGTGCAGAATGTGCTCGATCAGTACTTCCTCCTTGGGCAGGCGTCCGCTGCCCACATCCTTGCAGGCCAGCACGCCGCTTTCGGAGGGGATGACAGTAAAGCCGTACCGCTCCAGCGTGGCAAGGTTATCCTGCGTGATGGGGTTTTCCAGCATCCCGGTGTTCATGGCGGGGGCCACCAGCTTCGGGCACTTAGCGGCCAGCACCACGGTGGTAAGCATATCGTCCGCAATGCCATGCGCCATTTTGGCAATGACGTTGGCGGTGGCAGGGGCTACAAGGATCACATCCGCCTTCTTTGCCAGCGAGATGTGGGTGACCTCAAACTTGAAATCCCGGTCAAAGGTGTCCACCATGCACTTGTGGCCGGTCAGGGTCTCAAAGGTGAGAGGGGTGATGAACTGGGTGGCGTTTTTGGTCATGATGACCTCCACATCCGCCCCCAGCTTTCGCAGTGCACTGGCCACGTTGGCCATCTTATAGGCGGCAATGCCGCCACTCACGCCCAGCAGGACGCACTTGCCGTTCAGATCCATGGTTCGTTTACCTCCCGGAAAAACAGTTCTTTTCCACATATCTTACCTTAGTATAATGCAAAACTTCCACCAGCACAACAAAATCTTTGCCGGGAACTTGTATCCTGAACAAAAATGCGGTAAAATACGCTTGACAAAGAGCAAACCGGTTCTTTTCTTTTACTTTGAAAAGGAAAACAGAATTATGATCTTAGCCATTGATATAGGCAACACCACCGTCGCCCTTGGGGGCATTCGGGACGGACGTGTATGCTTTGTGGCGCGCATGGACACGGTGCGCACCCGCACGGCTGCGGAATATCGTGCCGAGATGGATAAAATTTTTGCGCACCGCCGTCACCCGGAGCGCCCCATGCGCTTTGAGGGTGCGGTGCTCACCAGCGTAGTGCCCCAGATCACCGGGGCACTGGCCGAGTGCGCCCGTCACTATACCGGCAAAAAGCCGGTCATCGTTTCGCCGGAGATCCGCACCGGGCTGACCATGGGGGTGGACGAGCCCCGCGCCGTGGGCAAGGATCGGCTGGTGGATGCCGCCTACGCGGCGGCAAACTTTCCGCTGCCGGTCGTCACGGTAGACCTTGGCACCGCCACCACCTTTAATGTGGTGGACAAGGATCGGGTATTCCGGGGCGGCGTGATCTGCCCCGGCCTTTCCACCGGGCTGCGCGCACTGGGCGAGCGCTGTGCCCAGCTGCCGCAGGTGCATCTGGGCTCCCCGAAAAAAGCCATCGGCACCAATACCGAAAGCTGTATGCTGTCCGGCTCGGTGCTGGGCACCGCCGTGCTCATTGACGGCATGGTGCAGCGCATTGAAGAGGAATTGGGCAGCCCGGTCACACTGGTGGTCACCGGCGGGCTGGCAAAATACGTCACCCCGCTGTGCCGCCACCCCCTGGCCTATGACCCGGAGCTGCTGATGAAGGGGCTGGCACTGCTGTACCAGCTGAACGCCCCGCAGGAGCACAGCCGCAGCCATGGCGGCGGCAGACACTACGGTCAACAGGGACGCCCCCGGGCAAAGCATCCGTACCCCAACCGCCGCACCCGCCGCGAGCCGGAGACGCTGGTAGGCTGAGGGAACAAGAGGATAAGGGAGAGCATTATGAAACTGGGCATTCTTGGCACGGGTAAGATCGTGCAGGAATTTTTGCCATGGCTTGTGGAGCACACGCCGTTTACTGTGCAGGCGGTGTGCAGCACCCCGCGCTCGGCGGCAAAAGCCGCAGAGTTGTGCGTACAATATCAGATCCCACAGCACACCACCAATTATTTTGAGCTGCTGCAATGGGTAGACGCGGTCTACATCGCCGTGCCCAATTTGCAGCACGCCCGCTACGCCCGGGTGGCGCTGGAGGCGGGCAAGCATGTCATTGTGGAAAAGCCCATGGCGGTGACCGCCGCCGAGACCGAGGAACTAGCTGCGCTGGCACAGCGCAAGCGGCTGTTCCTTTTTGAGGCTATGACCACCCAGTACCAGCCCAACTACGCAAAGCTCCGGGAGCTGCTGCCCCGGGTGGGTACAGTGCGCATGGTACAGTGCAGCTTCAGCCAGTATTCCAGCCGGTACGACGCCTTTTGTGCCGGGCAGACCCCGCCGGTGTTCGACCCGCTGTGCGCGGGCGGCGCACTGATGGACTTGGGCGTGTACAACGTCAGCTACATCGTAGGTCTGTTCGGTGAGCCCAACAAGGCGGTGTATGCCGCCAACATGGAACGCAACATCGACACCAGCGGTGTGCTGATGATGGATTACAGCGGCTTCAAGGCGGTAAGCCTTGCCGCCAAGGACTGCGCAGCCCCTGCCCGCTGCATCATTCAGGGCACAAAGGGCTACATTCTGCAAAAATCCACCCCGAACTACTGCGGCGGCGTGACCTTCCACCCCAACGAGGGCAAGGAGGAGCACTACAACCTGAACGGGGACCGTCCCCGGCAGGCGGCAGAGTTCGAGGCCTTTTACCGCGCCATGACCGCCGGAGATCAGGAGCTGTGCGCCCGCATGCTGGATACCAGCATCGCGGTGAGCCGGGTACTCACGGTGGCGCGCCGCAGCGCCGGGGTGCGCTTCCCCGGTGACAGATTTTAACGCATTTTTCTCTGGAACACGCCCTGACAACTACGCGCTTCCAAGAGATTTGAATAATCACCTAAAACCCGCACAGAGCGGGCAGGTTTGCGCCGTATCCGACAAAAAGGGCGGAACGGCAGCAGGAGGAAAACTGAATTATGAAGAATACCAATACCAAGACTCTGACTCGTGTGGCCCTGCTGGTGGCCATTGAACTGGTGATGAAGCTTGTCGGTCTGGGCAGTGTGCCCGTGGGCCCGCTGTACATGAGCTTCCTCACCCTGCCTATCGCCGTGGGCGCCATCACCATGGGCCCCGCCGTGGGTGCCCTGCTGGGCGGCGTGTTCGGCGCTGTGAGCTTCTACGATGCCATCACCGGCGCATCTGCCATGACTGGTGCACTGTTTCAGGTCAGCCCGCTGAACACCTTTATCCTGTGCGTGGGTATGCGTGTGCTCATGGGTCTGTGCTGCGGCCTGATCTTCAAGGGCCTGCAGAAGCTGGATAAGTCCCGCACCTGGAGCTACATCCTCAGCGCCATGACCGCACCCGCCCTGAACACCCTGTTCTTCATGGGCTACATCGTGCTGGCTTTCTACGGCTGCGACTATGTGCAGAATCTGGTGTCCGTCAAGGGCGCTGCCAACCCCTTCATGTTCGTTGTGCTGCTGGTTGGCGTGCAGGGCGTAGCCGAGTTTCTGGTGTCCGGCATTCTGGGCGGCATCGTCGCCCGCGCCGTGGTAAAGTTTCTGAAGTAAGACCGGCTGCGCACCATGTCAGGGCGGCGCATCCGTGTTTAGAATAGAAAAATGAATGCTCCTCCGGCAACCCGCCGGGGGAGTTTTTTGTTGGGAATGACCCCAATCAATACCCTTTCTGTAAAAATGCAATGCCGGAGCGTCCTCAGACGCTCCGGCATTGCTCTATTCACAAAAATATCGTCCCGTCTGCCCGGCAGCCTTTACTTCTTCTCCCGCAGCTGTTCCAGATAGCCATCGGCCTTGATGGCCTCCGGGGTGAAGGAGTTATTCTTCCACCAGTTCACAAGGGCGGCGGTCACGGTCAGGCCGGTGGTCACCAACTGTTCCACGGTGGCGCTCTCGATGGGCAGCATAGGCTTGCCGCAGGCGCTCAGCACCTGATTGGTCAGTGCCAGCGCCAGCGCAGCCGTGCGCGCCAGCGTAGCGGCAGAAATTTTGCAATGGGTCTCGTTCATAGGTTCAGTTCCTCTCTTTCTCTAAATCTGCGATGCGGTGGTTGGCCACCTTCATCTGTTCTTCTAAAATGGGTACGCGGCGGGCAAAGTTGTTATGCTCCCGCACCTCCCGGGTCAGTTCCTCCAGCTTTGTGTCGGTCACCGCTTGGCTTTTTCCGTTGGCGATCAGCACGCCGATCAGGGTCACCGCACCTGCGATGATGGCTGAGATGATGCTTGTCATCGCGTTCACCCCCTCCACCGGGCTTTGTCTGCCCGGGTGTCCACGTGCACCCAGCCGGTGGCTCTGCCCGCCTTGACCGGGTAGCGTCCCACACCGCCCCAGTCAGGCATCAGGCTTTCAGCGTAGGCGGCCACGTCCTCCACGCTGGTGCCCGCCACCTGAATGTCCGCAGCGCGGCCAAGCAGGTGCTGGCTGCTCTTGGCACCGCCCACGGCTGCATTGTGCGCCGGGGTGCGGTAGCCGCTGGTAATGGTCACTGCCTTGCCAAAGTGCTCCCGGATGCACTGGAGCAGCAGCATCAGCGCCTCGTCCACCATAACGGTGTCGCTGCCGTCTTTACAGCGCAGCTCCCGCACCTTAAAGTCCGGTGCAAGCAGCTTTGCCCCGTCCTTGGCAAGGCTATATTGTCGAATCATCTCTCTGCCTCCTTTCCGCATCACAGTCCCCGCATCCAGTTCTCAATGATGGTGCTGCGGTACTCATGCGCCCGCAGACCCGGATGGCCGTTGTAGAGGGCAAGTTGAAAGGCATCGTTGCGCAGCTGCTTTGCCGTAGGGCTGGCGTCCGCGCGTCCTGCGCTGTGTGCGGTCAGCAGCAGCGGGTGCTGCGCGTCGTTCAGGTCCAGTACCGGTACACCCCAGTAGGCACAGATCTCCTTTACCGTTGTCCGGTAGGCTGCACTCATCCATCCGTCCGCAAGGATCACGCCCAGCTTCGCGTAGGGGATGTTCTTCATCAGATACTCAAAAACGATATTGTACGCGCCCCACACCGTTGCGTTGGTGGTATCTGTTTTAGTGCCCACAATGGCGGTCGGGTCAAAGCCCTGTGCCGTGTCCGGCTCACACTCGTTCAGACCGAACATCAGGGTGATGTAGTCCGCATCCTTCGGTACGGCCTTGTACCGCTCCACCGAGAAGGGCAAAAGCCGCCCGGTGATATTGGTGAACACAGAGCCGCTCACAGCCTCGTTCACCAGCGTCATGTCGTTGCGCTTTGCGATCCACCACGGGTATGTTTTCCATGCTTTCAGCTTCTGGTCGTAAAAATCCGAGTTCGTGCCGGTGTTGCCGGCAGCATCCGTGTAGCCGGTCGCGTCGCCTGCGGTAAAGCTGTCTCCGCAGGCCACATATTTCTTCCCGTACAGCACGTTGCCGCTTGCTGTACCGAGGGGATCACCATGTACATCATAGATCATACCGTGCCCTCCTGAATGAACTTGTTGATCTTCGTATCGCTCAGCAGTCCTTTGTACACCTTACACTGGTACAGTGTGCCGTCCCAGCAGCGGGTCATCTCGCCGCCATTCGTGCCCGGAGCACCACCGATCAGCAGGCTCTCCGGCACGTCCGTAAGGGTATGTTTGGTTACCTTCCAGCCACTCAGCGTGCAGTGGGTGCTGCCGCCGCGATACTTCTGGCCGTCCAGCTGGATCACGTACCGTGTGCGGGTCTTGAGGTGCGCAACACTGTCCGATAGCGTCACGTCGCAATAGTCGTAATAAGCAATACTGGTGGTGCCGTTGTTGGGGTTCAGATTGATGTTGATACCCGGCAGATTGAAGTTATCGCCGGTCTCGGTCATGCAGTGCACAAACACGATCCATGCTTTGTCGTTAAAGCGGTCGCTGGCCTTTGCATCCAGCAAAATGGTGTACTGCGGTGTCTCAGTGCCCGCGTGCTCCAGCATCTTTACGCCGGTATCAATACCCTTTGTCAGTGCCGTTTCACCGGGCAGGTCGTAGAGCAGCTGCGCCGTCTCCACCTCTGCCACCGTCACCGTACAGCTTGCACTCTTGCCGCCTGCGGTGGCAGTCACGGTGCAGCTGCCCGCTTTGATGCCCGTCACCACGCCGTTTGCCACCGTGACAAACCCGGCAGGTGCAACGCGCCACACCACTACATGGCTGGTGGCGTTTGCGGGCAGCACGGTAGCCGTCAGGGTCTTGCTTTCGCCCTCGTTCAGGGTCAGGGTGCTGCTGCTCAGGCTCACGCTCTGCACCGGAATATCCTGTGCACTTCTGCCCCACTCTACACGCAAGGCATTCAGGGTATCTTGTGCATCGCTGGTTTTGTAGGCTGCATTCTCAAACAGGTTCAGCAGCAGCTCTTTCGCAGTTTCACTCACTCCCTCGCCCGGGTCGCCCTTATCGCCCTTTACCCCTGCGGCTGCCGCAATGCCCGCTTCCATGTGGTTCAGGTGGGCAGCCGTCAGAGTCTGGCCGTCCACAAAATTCTGTTTTACGTAGCTCATATTAACTCCTTCCAAGGATCATTCTGCCCAGCACTGCAAGGCTCAGCCGGGCAGTCGTCTTGTTTTCCGGCTTTTCCGGCTGCGTGATGCCCCACAGCGCCGCCAAGCGGTCATAGGCGGCCATGGCTGCATCATTGCCCGCCGCCAGAAGCCGCAGGATCGCCAGCAGTTCCCGCTTTTCCGCGGTGGTAATGCCGCCGGTTCCCAGCAGCCCTACCAGCGCCTCCCACGCCGGGGTGTCCGGTGCAGGCATCGTGCCCTCTGCCGTGCCGCTGTTGGCGCATACCTTGCACCGCACATCGGCGCTTGTCACAGTGCGGCTGCCGTCCGTACCCTCAAAGGTGATGCAGCCTGTGCCGGGCACTGCCGTCACCGCCGCCGGAACGGTCAGCACACCGTTTTCCACCAGCGTGGCCGCGCTTGCACCGGGGGTGTGCCAGTGGGCGCATACGGTCAGCCCCTTCCACTCGCCCCGCTGCTCAATGCGCAGCCGATAGTTGCCCCGGTTGCCCGCGTAGCCCAGCAGCAGCTGCCCGCCGGGCACTGCTGCCGCGCCGTTGCGCTCCAGCCGGATGGTCATCTCATTCATGCTGCACCCCACCCTTACACATACTGGTAACCCTCTACGTTAAAGGGGTACTCAAAGCTGAGGCTCGAGTCCGTTCTCACAACGCCGATACTCAGCACGCCGCTGGCTGCAAAGCTCATCCGCACAGGCGCTGCACCGCTACACTTCACGCCGTTGCTGAAGTCATAGCTTACACCGCCCACCATGGCCACCGCCGTGCCGCCCCGCACAATGCGGGTGCTGCCGTACTCCGCAGCAGCGGCGACCGGGGTCGTGCTGTTTTCTGCCGTGGGTGCCACCATCCGCACCACAATGTAATCCACCGTCTCCGGCACGGTCAGGCTCGTTGCGGCCTTGCCCGCAGTGCCCGCACCGGTGTATACCAGCTTTCCGTCCATGTCCATCATCCTTTCCAGTCGTTTCAGTTTTTCGGCCAGACTAAAACCCAGCACCGTGTCAAGGTTTTCCGCTGTCACTTCCAGCGTGCCGTCCGCGCTCACGGTCAACCCCCGCCCGGCCTTTACGCCGCCCAGCACGGCTGCGGTAGCACACGGCAGTGTGTAGCCCGTGCTGAATTTCCGGTCTGCCTCCGCCTTGGAATAAAACCGGTCATCCGCACCCAGCTGCAGCAGTGCTGCCGTCTTTTCCTGCGCCGACCAGCTTGCTGCCCCGGCGGCACTGGTCAGCGCCTTTTTTACGCCGTAGGGCAGCAGCGCCGGGGTCAGGGGCGCGTAGGCCTCGGTCATGCGGTCCAGCTGGGCCGCCGTGGCAGGCACGGTAGTCAGGGTGGCGTCTGCCCGCACCGCAACACCGTACTGCCCGTCTGCCCGTACTGCGCCGGGCACGGCTGCCGTGGGCACGGTCTCGCTGCGCACATAGGGGCGCAGGTCCGGCAGCGGGGTGGTGTCGGTCTGTACCGCGCCGGTGGCGGTATCCACACTGAGGATGCGCACCATCTCGCCGGGCAAAGGCTGTGCCGGAAGCGGCACCGCCGCCACATCCTGTGCGTCCAAATGCACCGCGCCGCCCTTGCTGTTCACGCTCAGCACGGTGCCGTCCTTGGGCGCGTATCCCTCTGCCCGCGCCGCCGCTTTGTCTGCCTGCTGCGCCGCCGTCTGTGCACTTTCTGCCTCGCCCTTTGCCTGCTGCACGCTGTCCGCAGCGGCGGCCTTGGCTTTCTGTGCCTCTCCCGCTGCACCTTCCGCTCTGTCCGCCGCGCTCTGCGCGTCCTTTGCCTTCTGGCTTGCCGTGTTCGCCGCCCCCAGCACCTGCGCCACAAAGGCCTCGTACTGGCTCGGGGTGATCTCGGTGTCCCCGTCCGTGGCAAAAGTCTCGTAGCACTCGTACCACGCAGGCCTTGTCATGGCACAGTATCCGTTGCCGTCCATCGCCCGCAGCATCCACAGCCCCTTTTCGCTGGCAGTGAACATCCTGTCCACCTCCAGACACCTGTCCTCTCCCAACATCACCGGCTGCGGCAGCGTGCCGTCCAGCTGCTGCACATGCACCGTCACCGCCATACCGGCCCATTCCTCCGGCAGCTCAAATTCCAGTGTCTCCACCCCGGTGCTACCCTCGCCGCCCAGCTTCAAAACCTTCTGCTCCGGGCAGTACTCTGCCCCGCTAAAGGTTCTTTTCACAATTCTTACCAGCATCTCCCGGCCTCCTTTCCTGTGTCCAGTCTACCGCATCCCGCTTTGCAAAACACCTGCGGACATTCTTACACAAAACACACCCCGGCAGCTGTCCCTTCTCAGCCGCCGGGGTGTTCGTCTTTGTTTGTTATTGTTTGTCTTTACCGCAGGTCTGCCCGCGGGTCGTTGGTCTGCGCTTTGCTCTTCTTTTCGGCATCGCTCACCCAGCCGTCCAGCGTTTTCTGGGTGTACAGCGGGTTATTATCCGCATCCCGCAGCGCCAGCAGCATCTCACCCAGCTGTGTCCGGTCATATTCGCTGCCCGCCACATACTCCGACTTGCATACTGCGGTGATCTTGCTCTTCACGCTGCCAAGGCTCTTGCCCGCCCGCAGCAGCCTGTCCAGCTCCTCCTGTGCATCCTTTGCCCGTACGCTCTCCAGCGCCTGCTCCAGCGCGTCGGTCACGCTCTCGCTGTCGCCCTTCAAAAGGTCGTCTGCCAGTTCATTGATTGCGCCCTCCGTGTCCTCGTCCCCGGTCTTGTCGCTCGTCACCATCCCGATTAGTAGGCGTTGTCCTTCACCTTGCCGTTTTTCACGGCCTCGATCAGTCCGTCCACATCCTCGCCGTCCACGCCGTAGGCCTCGCTCAGCGCCGGACGCAGCGCAGGCTCCTGCACCACCGGGGCTGCCTCTGCGCCGCCCTCTCCGGCAGCAGCACTACCACCAGCATTACCATCTGCAAACAGCTGCAGGTTCATCTTCCCGTCCACAATGTCGAACACCGGTTCGTGGTCGCCCAGCTGCACCCCGCCCACGACGCCGCCGGGCACTCCGCGCAGCTGCTGCGCGCTGAAGGTGGCATACTCCACCCCGCCGCTCTCGCCGGTAATGCGGTACACCCGCTGCTCGTCGTAGAACTGTCGCATCAGCTCAATGATCAGGTAGCACTCCTTCGCAAACGCCCGGTACGCGCTCTTCAGCATGTCCCGGCTCAGCTTGCTGCCCGCCTCCTGTAACGCCGCAATGGCACTGGCAGCGGTCAGGCCGCTGGTGGTACCGCCCTGGCTCACGTCCCGGTTGCCGCTCACTTCCTTCAGCTCGCTCACCCGGGCATCCCGGTAGTTCATGCAGTTGCCGCTCAACACGTTCGTCTGCAGCGGCATAAAGCTGTCGCTGTTCAGCCGCCCTACAACGTGCACGATGTCCTTGCTAAAGTCCGCCAGCTCTTTCTCGTTCACTCCCGCCGTGTCGCTCAGCACAAAGCGCTGCTTTGCCGCCAGCTTCACATTCTCGTCCATGGCGTGGTTCATCTTATCAATGGCATTCTGGCAGTCCTTCATCA
>OLGA01001623.1_pt1 | contig 17293 bp, 13 predicted proteins | sample 1604881 | NCBI WGS metagenome assembly OLGA01 (sample SAMEA3888896, study PRJEB22519) | human gut metagenome | biome: human gut; feature: human-associated habitat; material: faeces | place: Denmark | collected 2009 | reverse complement strand
GCCTGCAGCTCTCTGAAAAGATCGTTTTGGAGTTTACTTACTCTTCTTCAACGGTTTATTGCATTATAGCACATCAAATCTTCTTCTGTCAAGGACTTTTTCAAAATTTTTTTCGGATTTTTAGAGTTTCCCCATTCTCCTTCTCCCCAGTTGAAAAAATTCCTTTCCCGGCGTATAATAAAGACCAGTCTACCCGAAAGGAGCGCCCAAAAATGGAAAACCCCTTCCCCTATTCCGACTCGAACAAGCGCTACCATACCTGGGACTACCACCTGCGGCAGAAATTCGGCGGGAAGGTCTTCAAGATCGCTTTGGACGGCGGCTTCTCCTGTCCCAACATCGACGGGACCTGCGGCAGAGGCGGCTGCACCTACTGCTCCTACGCCTTCGCCCGCCAGACCCCGGAAAGTCTCCTAAAACAGCTGGAGAACGGCAAAGTCCTCCTGCACAAAAAGTGGCCCGACGCCGCTTCCTATATTCCCTACCTGCAGGCCAACACCAACACCTATGCTCCTTTAGAAGAGCTGCGCTCCAAATATGAGATCCTGCTCTCCCAGGAAAACGTGGTGGGTCTCGCCATCGCCACCCGGGCGGATGCCCTCCCTGACCCGGTCTGCGACTATCTGGCAGAGATAAACCGCCGCACCTACCTGATTGTGGAGCTGGGGCTCCAGACCGCATGGGACGACACCGCCCGCCGGATCAACCGGGGCCACGACTGGGACACGTTCCTTGCAGGCTATGAAAAGCTCCGCAGCCGGGGAATCCCCGTCTGCATCCACCTGATCAACGGCCTTCCCGGCGAAACGGAGGAGCAGATGGCCGCCACCGCCGAAAAGGTGGCAGCCCTTGCCCCTCACTGCGTCAAGATCCACCTGCTCCACATTCTGAAAGGCACCCCCATGGCGGAGGAGTTTGCCGCCTGTCCCGGCGATTTTGCCATGATGGATCGGGCCTCCTATATCCGCACTACCTGCGACCAGTTAGAACGCCTTCCCCCGGAGACGGTGATCCAACGCCTGACCGGCGACGGCCTGAAGGACGAGCTGATCGCACCTCTCTGGAGCTTAAAAAAGCTCACCGTCCTAAACGACATCGACAAGGAGCTGGTCCGCCGGAACAGCTGGCAGGGGAAGCTGTTCACTCCCTGATCTGTCTCTTCCGGGTCAGGAACGCTCCAACAGCTGCCCCGGCCAGCAAGACGGGCGCCGCCCGCACGAACAGGTACTCAAACCCATGGAACAGCGTCCCCATCACCGCCGCCTCCGGATCGGAAAAGTTCCAACCAAGATAGGGGCTTTTTAAGAAAAAGAGCAGGAGAAACCCTGCTGCGATCCCTGTGCAGGCCAAAAGGAAAAACCAGTGAAGCGCCTTCCGCTCCCGTTCCTTCCGCCGTGCCAGCTGAAAATTGATCTCCTCCAATTTTTTCGCCAGCACCTCCGTCCGTTCTTCTTCCCTCAAAACCGCGTTTTCCCCTAAAAGCACGCTCACCGGCGTTTCCAGCGCTTCCGAGAGCGCCTCCAGCAGCGCTGCGTCCGGCACGGACAGCCCTGTTTCCCGCACTTAAAGATATTGGTTATGTATGAGTGCCTACGCCTACTTGCATAAGCACTCATATCTTTGTTTTTACTCAATTTTGCCGATCAGGCGGTAGTAGATATCAATATTCTGCTCACGCATACCGTCCACGGTGGTTGCTTCATGAATGACGATCTTTTCAATCAGCGTATTCAGAAGCTCCGCTGTCAGTTCGGTGGGGTTGGCGTACTGCTTGATAAGAGAAATCCACGTCTCCGCATCGACAGTTGTTTGCTTTTCAGATTCAAGCTCGTCAGACAGCCTCTCAATATTCTCGGTAAGCTCCTGCTGCTCTGTCTGATATTTCTGAGACATCATGTTGAAGTTGTACTCCGTGATACGACCATCCGACCAGTCCTCATACAGCTTCGCAAACTTGCGGTCAACCTCTGTTCTGCGCTTCTCGGCTCGTGTAAGCTCTGCGCTCTGTCTTTTGGCATTGGCGGCAAGCTCTTGATCACTGGCTTTCAGCAGCCGATGCAGAAGCTCCTTTTCATCCAACTGCGCCTGTCTCGACAAACCCTGTATTCTGGAAAGAACGTAGGTGTAGAGATAGTCATAGCGGATATAATGTGCGGAGCATTGCTTCAAGCCTTGACCGTATTGACTGCAAGTGTAATGGCTGTACGGCTTCTTGTTTTGGCTGTTCGTACCGAAGCGCATCGACCATCCGCAGTCCGCACACTTAACCAGAGCGGAGAATATCTGTGTGGTAGCGTCCTTTTGCTGTCTGCGGCGAGTGGCGATCTGTTCCTGCACCTGTTCAAAGACTTCCCTTGAAATAATGGCTTCGTGGGTGTTCTCCACTCGAAACCATTCCTCCTGCGGCTTGCGTACCTTTTTCTTGTTCTTGTAGGAAATGTTGGTCTGCTTGTTGTGTACGCTGTTGCCGATATAGGTTTCGTCTTTTAGGATGCTCTTGACCTGTGCCAGCGTCCATGCGTAAGACTTTTCATCAGGCTGTCCCTCGTAGATATGAGCAAATGTCCCATATCGCTGATAGTTCAGCCAACCGGCAGTAGGAATGTGTTCTTCCACCAATACTCTTGCGATCTTGGCTGCACCCGCCCCATGATAGGCAAGGTCAAAGATTTTCTCGATAATCCAGCGTGTCCCTACATCAATCACAATGCCGTTCTTGATCTCGGGATGTCGGATATACCCTAATAGCGCATAAGCAAAGGTGCGTTCTCCTGCAGCAAACTTGGCATGAAGTGCGGTCTTGACCTTGCGGCTGGTGTCCTTGGCAAACCATTCGTTGAACAGATTCTTGAAAGGAACGAAATCGGACAAGCCTTTCTTGGTATCCTCGTTCTCGGATACGGCAATATATCGCACCTGTTTCTCCGGGAACTCATATTCCAAATAGTAGCCGACCATGATATGGTCACGCCCAAAGCGACTGAGGTCTTTGGTCACAATGCAGTTTACTCGTCCAGCATCCACATCTGCTATCATTCGCTTGAAATTCGGTCTTTCAAACGTAGTCCCACTCCAGCCGTCGTCGATATACTCGCCAACCACATGAAGTTCCTGTTCCTTTGCGAACTGCTGTAAAATGGTGCGCTGGGTCTCGATGGATACGCTGTCGCCATAATTCTCGTCATCACGGCTCAGTCTCATATATAGTGCTGTATTGTACGGTTGTTTCAAAATAAATCCTCCTGTTGAGAATATCACGTAGTGATTTTCTCTTGAAACGAACCCACGCTTACAATACTTTCCTATGATATATTATACCATAAGCGTGGGCTGTGATTCAATGCGATTCTGTTAACAATTCATCGAAATATTTGCGGACACTGTATTTCCTGCGGCGAAACGGACAAGATTTTCGATCACCTTATCCAAGGTCTGTCCGTTGGGCGAGAAGAACTCCGTTACCTTGGTACGGGTATTTCCGCAATAAAAATACTTCGTTCCCTCAGACTCGGTGACATAGAACGAAGTATTTTCAAGGGTAGGCTCCGGCTCGTATTCTCCACGCATCCTGCGCCATTCGTCCTCCTGCTCCTTGGGAGGATAGAACACCGGCTCATAACAACTACAGATGTCGATAAAGGCACAGGCTTCAATGATCTCCCACAGGGAGAGGTCATCGCGCATCATCATTCTGTTAAGCTGGGTTACGGTATAGGTCTTGTTTTTCTTCTTCATAGGCAAAATCCTTTCTTATCGGTGAATATCGTGTTTCTGTGTGCTGCGGTTGGTGTACTGTCTGATAACATCCGGCGGGATGCGGTCAAGAATGCCCTTGATACGCTCATAATCACTGTGCAGACGCATTTCCTGCAGCTTCTTGACGGTACTTTCTTTCTCGCTTTCTTCCAGAGCTTCCGTCAGTTCGGCATTTTTCTTTTCCAACGCTTTCTGTTTGCCGTCCGCCGTCTTGAAGAACTTCTCATATTTCTTCATCTGCGTTTCCATGGCGGCAACATCGGGGATATACCTTTCAAGAAACGCCGCAATCTGTGCGGAGCGTTCCTTGTAGTTCGTAAATTTCATATCGGAGATCAGTTCCGCAAGCTTGTCGTGCTGCTTGTTCAGACGTGCCATCTGCTTGAATACCCTTGTGGGGATATGGTCACGCCCGGTCTCGCTGGCACTTTCCCCACGTTCCAGATCGGGATATTTCTTGACCATGTGTTCCCAATACTTATCCTGCCATTGTGTGAGCTTCTTTTTGTTCCCCAAAATCTCTTTGGCAGATAAACGCTTATCCTCTGTCAGAGGGACAAAACAAAGGTGCATATGGGGATTTTTCTCGTCCAGATGCACCACAGCGGATATGATGGCTTCGGGGGCTTGATTCTGCTTGATGAACTCCAAGGCTTCACTAAAGAACTCTTTGATCTCGGCTCTTTTCCTGCCCTTGAAAAACTCCGGTGTAGCGGTAATCAGAGCTTCCACCACACGAACACTATCAGAGCGTGTGCGGCATCCAGCTTCTGCGATCTGCTTTTCGGATTCTGCACGATACTTCCTTTCGGGCTTGATAAGGTGGGAGTTAAGGTGTGTACGGGTATGGTCAATGTCGGGATTGCTTGCATATTTCTCTTTGGTTCGCTCGTTATGCGCTTCAACGCCGCTGATCTCCGGTCCCTTGTACTTGGCAAATCGTAAAATTGCATACTGCGGTGCTGCCATCAGCGATCACCTCTCTTTCTCCATACGATTTCAAAACCCAGCACATCGGCAAGCTGTACCGCTTCGGTATAGCGGAGCGATTCACGCTGGAGCTTGTTGGATAGATTGGAAACACTGTCGCTCCATCCGTATTCATCCGATAACATGTCAACGACCTCCTGCATGGTCATACCCTGACGTACAATGTACGACTTGATTTCATTTCTCAGATTCGATTTCATATAAAAATTCCTCCATAATTTCGTGATATTAGTTTTCTGTGCGGTGAATTGCTGTCACCGACAAGTGTTGATTTTGAAGATGGCGTTTTTCTCTCAGATTTCGCTGTGCGTAATCCTGTTCATAACAGCACCCTATCGGGTTTACTGTTTTGTGGGAGAGCAGACGGAACAGAAAGATACACCACAATTCCGTGAATTGGCTTTACTGTCCCGTAAATCACCGAATGATGATTTTGATACTTCCTACGGTGTAAATCTTTACGGATTGCATAAGGCTTGATTTTCAATATAGAAAAACTGCCTTGAAAACGGTGTGTGTTACGCCTACCGCAAGTTCCCAATGTGGGAACCTGTGGTGAATACCGTTGATAAAAGTGATGAAGTAAGAAATTTGATTCAGCCATGGATGCAGGAGGTGTGTCCATGGCTTTTTTATTCCCAAAATATTTCATGTGTTCTTTATTTTGTCACATTTGTATGGTACAATAGATAAAAACAAAAAACATGACAGATTGGAGGCAGGAATATGAGCATCCTAAATCAAAATCTGCTGACATTAGATTTCTGGCAGGACAAGGTAACATACGGCAAACAAACCGTTCCTATTGGCACGATTGGCTGTGCCGCACTCAACATCACCGATGAACAGATCGCAAAACTAACAACGCTCTGCCAGCCGTTGACCGAAATCATTCTCATGCTCGGTACGGGCAACGTGGATGTGTCCGTGTTCCCTGTGGCAGAAAAAGCTCTGCTGAAAATCATCCGTTTCTTGCAGAAAACGGAGCCGTTCTCTTTTCTGGATTTGGCAACAGACGAAACAGAAATTCACCGGCTTTTCGATGAAGCACACATAGAAAATATCATTACGTACATTAAGGCGGCACAGGAAATCGGTGCGGTTGCTGCCTTTGACGAGAAATACAGCCGTGGTGTCGGTGTTTTGAAGCTGATACAAGTCATAGCACAGCTCGGCGGCACATTGCAGATTTACAAGCAATTTATGACCGCTTTCGCTCATGCGCTCCACGACAGCCAGCGCACACCGGACGGATATGCCGCCGCTTTTGCAGAGCATTTTCCCAAGGATGAAACATTATCTCCCGACAATTCCACGTGGATGCAGTTGACCAATACCACGATGCAATATGTGTCCGCTGTCATGCCTGAGAAAGGTATAACACAGCTTGTAAAGCGTATGCACTACGTTTCCTTTGTGGGAATGTTCCGTTCCGATTTGTTTGAGGGATTGTGTGTCGGTCATGCGCCGAGATTATGCCCCATCTGCGGCAAATGGTTTCTGACCACCGATGCAAGGCAGACAAAATACTGCGGAGGACTTGCACCGGGGGACAAGCGTGGGCGCACCTGTCGCCAGATCGGCAATCTGAAAGGCAGAGAGCAAAGAGAGCTTGCGGACGATCATCCCATCAAGGCGATTTACACACGACGCATGAACACGATCACGCAGTATCTCCACCGTGGCACTCTGGATGAACAGACCGCCGCCGTGATGAAGCGGTTGGCAAAAGACAAATTAGAATGTGCGATCTTCGACCACGAGTATGCCAAGGGCAGCTATGAAGCGGAGATGTCGCAGGATGTTTTGCTAAAAGAAGCGCAGGCGATTATTTGAAGCATACTGTGTTAGATATTGTGTGAGATAGGAAGGTGCACGAATGGAAAAATATCAAGGCGTAGCTATGACGGATGGAATAAACAGAAAAAAACACATATTCCCGTTAAGTGCAATTATTAAGGCATACCACGCATCGTGGCATACAGCTCTTCCCGTGAATTTAGGACACGACAGAACGAAACCGATAGGATATACTATGCTAACCGGTATATATATGGAGCCAGGAAAGGCATATGTAACAAACGAGTCGGCGATCATGGAAACCAAAGAAGAACATGAACTAATGCGAAAAATGATAAGCGCCTATGACTATAAAATTTTTTGCGAAGAACATAAAGACAAACTTGATACTTTAACAAAGAAGTTGAATGGGGTTCTCTCTGAGGAATTTCGTGTTGCGCCAATTGGTCAAGCTGTAGCAATCAAAGATAAGAATATCGTGAATCGTCTTTTTCCAGAATGGTCTGAAACAATAAAAGATGGACTTGCAGATGTACGGGATTTGCAACCAGTTTATACGAAAAGTGAAAATGGCGAAAAGGGATTTCTTATTCCAGGCGTTTATTATAAAGATGGTTATTTACTCTTTGGTCATCAGTTTTTTCGTAGAAGTCTATCCATATTAAACTCTACGAATGAGGAATTTTTCAATTCATTTGAAAAAATGCGTGATATTCCAGGTGTTGAAATAAAGCTTGCGTTAGATATGGATATGGTTGGACTTGTCGGGACAGAACATCCAGAATTAGAATATCAGTATATTTGGGGACCACATTTTAATGACGATTTGACTTGTATCCCTGAAGGTGTCACTTGCCATGAAAATGAACATTATGATAATCTTTTTTCCAATTTGTTAAGCACACAGTTTTATTGGCATATTCAAGATGGCAAAAGAACTTTTGAATGTGAAGAACTTTGTGATAAGGAAAACATATCCTTTGATGATGGGGAAACCATGTTGTGGGGATGTAGATATGTCCATAGCATGATAAATCCGAGCACAGGATTACCCACTCATCTTGATGGCGCAATTAGAATTTATAATGATGAGCAAATACTTGAGCGAATTGATTCCAAAACAGATATAAGTAAATACGGCAAAGACTCAGAATATATAAAACTTTGGAGAATAGACAACGATTTCTCTGTAGCCATGTGGAAAGAGCTTATAAGTTCATTTTATAGGAAAAATACCTTAATTGGTGAGTATTTTGACGGTGTTGATGAAAAATATGAACAAATCAAGAAAGAAAGTAATGAACATGACTCTGTGGTTAAAAGACCTAACCAATTTGAGCATATTGAGCTAAATGAAGGAGATGGTGCTCGAATCTTTTTTAGATATACTCAAAAGTTTGAAGTAAGTGAAGGTCGAGATATTGAGATATATAATAAGGATTCTTTCATTATTCAAGACGGAGGGAAAATTAAGATACTTGATGCAGATACTATAGCTCTTTTAAAGTATTTGAAACGCAAAGGGCTTAATGTGAGAATTCCAAACACTTCGCTGATTGCATTTAATGATATGATTTTCAACTTTCCAACATTGTGTTGTAATAGCTTGCATATTGCGGAAGTCGTAATTACAGCAATAAAAGAATTGTGCCAGGCATGGGTAAAGAAGCAAGATAATAGGCTAATATCATTTGGTCTTATGATTAACTTGACAGAAGAAGCTGGTCATATATCTTTTGTTGGTCATGTAAATGATTTTATTGATTTGCTTGATCTTATTCCAAAAGTTTCTGATGTGCCGTTCGAAGAGTGGATTGAAGCTATATACCAAGAGAATAATAGATTCAAATTGGGAGAAGATTGTCCCAACAAATTCCGTTTGATTCATGGCGATGTGGTATGCTTCGAAAGACTTATTGTTCATCCTGATATAATCCGAAAAATGTGGATGGAGGATGGATGTGTACATGCACAATTTAATATAAGTAAAGAAGATGGAGATGAATTGATAAAACACAAAATTATCAGTGCACCATTTTATAGAATTATCCAAGATAAATGTAACAAGTGCGGAAAAGATTATCTTCAATGTACTTGTGTCAAATTTATTGATGAAGATGTTTCCGATGAAGTTGTCAAGGCTGACTTACTCGGATTGATATGGACAAATCGAAATGCCTTTTTTCCCGACGGACAACTTGAATTTATGTAAAAAATATGCTTACAAATCCCATTTTTCATTAGATTAAGCCTTTAACCATTATGCTGAGAGGAGGTGCGCCTAATGTCCGAAGACCGATTCTGGAATACCAATGAATATATCAGCACAGCAAAATTCGCTGTGCCGGACGGAGCTATGACCATGCGGCGGGCAGGGCGCATCTTCCGTCTTGACCCTGCGCCACCCAAAGTGGAGGACATCAATGACTACATCGTTTCCGCTGTCCGTGAAAATGATCCGACCTATTTTACATACTTCCTGCATCACTACGAGCCAAGGCTGAACAAGCGAGTGTACCGCTTTCTGCTGACCGAGGGTATTGACCGATATGACCCGTTGCGTTTTCTGGATTACAAGCTGAGTTGCGTTCTTGCCATGTTGGAGTGCTTGCCGAATTATGATCCCGACAAAGGAGCAGACTTTCTGACATACGCCCATCACTTCATGGGTAACGCACTTCTGGATTGCCGCCGACAAAAAGAAGCAGGCTCATTCAAATCTCTGGATGAATACAAAGCCGCTCGTGGCATTGCTTGGCTTTACAACAATTCCGGCAAGAGCGCAAAGGAAGTCATTGCCGAATACGCCGCCGAGCAAAACTGCACCGAAGAAACTGCCGCCGAGTATCTGACCATTGCAAGACAAAACCGCAGTCGTGTTCCGTTCTATGCGACGATGCAGGACGAGGACAGCGAGGAAACAGGCGAGGATGTTACCTGTGACGATAGTTGGAACTATGCCGATATTCTCTGGAACGGTGTTCGTGCCGATGCGGTGCAAGCTGCCTTTGACAAGCTCAGCCGAAAGGAAAAGTTCTTCCTTGAAAAAAGAAACGCCATCTGCATGAACTGCGGACGGGTGATGCCGTGGGACGAGCGCTATTCGTTTGAACAGCTTGCCACCGCTTACGAGTACAGCACCACCAGCGGCGCAGAGAGAGCCTACAAAAAGATCGTGGACAAGCTGACCGGACTTCTTGTGGATGCCGGTGTTCTCGGTGTGGTGGAACTGAAGCTGACCGACAAAAACAAAAAAATCGCCGCCGCTGCATACGAGTACAAAGCGGTACATCGGTATGCAAACGACGACGATGAATGGGGAGAAATCCGTTTTGACTTTTCTGCCGGAACAGCGCAGATCGTAAAACTTGCAGACAGCAATATGAGCAGAACGAACGTGTTTGCTAAAATTGCAATCCGTCAAATTCTGAAACTCTCCATGAGCGAACTTCCGAAGAAATTGACGATTCCCTTTGAATTGGAAATGGAGCGAATACGATACGGGAGCTAATCGCTGCGGCGGGTTTTATATACCTCTTGCGCCCCCGTTGTCACAGCAAATCTCTCCGCACAGCTTCAAGATTTTCTATGACAACTACATACGAACAGTCGGATTTTGCTCATTGCAAATTCCTTGTCTTTTGTAGCTTACAGCCCACAAAATCCGCCTGTTCTGCTGCCGCCGAAAAGTGTCTGTCTGGCGTGGGACAGCCCCTTTCCAGCGTCAGCGGTCGCAAAAGGTATAACACACTAGACTTTGCAAGCAAAATCGTGTGCCAACAGGGGTGCTGCTCGCCCCTATTGGAAACCCAGAGCCAAGGGATGCGTCTCGCCTGCCGGCTCGGTCAGTGCTTCAAAATGCTTTGCATTTTGAGGTCTCCATCGGAGACCCGCACCCCTCTGAACACCCCATATATTTTCCTCGAAAATGGTACCCAAACTGTAAAAATGCAGTTTGACACCATTCCTCGGAAAATATAAACAGATTTATTTCTTCATCTGCGAATTGAATGAAAAAATAAATCCGTTTATTCCGGCATAGCCGGCAAAAAGAAAAACGATTAAAGAACGGCGGTGATGACCATGAAATACAGAATTGCAATCTGTGATGATGAACAGAATCAAATTGAATATATAACCTCGATTGTGACATCGTGGAGTAATCACAAAGGACATAGTTGCGAGATACGCACGTTTGCGTCTGCCGAAGCTTTTCTGTTTGAATACGAGGAAGATAAAGCATATGATATTCTTCTGCTCGATGTAGAAATGAAAAACATGAACGGTATTGAACTTGCCAAGCGTATCCGCAAGGACAACAACCGTGCCGAAATCCTTTTTATAACTTCACATTTTGAATTCGTTGGTGAAGGCTATGAGGTGGACGCACTCCACTATCTGATCAAGCCGATTTCTGTGGAGAAGCTTACACAAGTACTGACCAAAGCCGCTGAAAAGCTCTCAGTCGAACCTCCGTCCGTGGTAATCTCCTGCGAGGGCGAGACCGTCAAACTGTATGAATCGGACATACTTTATGTAGAATCATTTCTGCATTACATTGTCATTCATACGAAAGATAACGAGTACAAGATAAAGGAAAATATTTCTGTGTTTGAAAACAAGGTAAGTGATGTCTTTTACCGTATTCATCGTTCCTACTTGGTTTCACTTAAATACATAACACGAATTTCCCGTACATCCGTTAATATCGGCAACACCGAACTTCCTCTTTCAAGGGGAAAGTATGACGATATCAACCGAGCATTTATTCAACATAACTGAGGTAGCCTATGAGAAAGAAAACATATTTGAAGCTGGTTGAATATCAGACTGAGCAATCAGAAAAACACTTAAACGAGGTACGAAGTATCCACAAGGAAATGAGGGGTTATAAGCACGATTTTCACCATCATTTACAAATGTTGAAAGGTCAGCTTGAAGCCGGAGAAGTTGATCGTGCACTTGCATACATAGAACAGCTTGATAATCAACTGATGAATGTGGACACACTGCTGAAAACGGGCAATATATCTCTTGATGCCATTTTATCAGCAAAGATTGCACAAGCTAAGGTAGAAAATATTGCCGTGACTGTGAAAGCCAACGTGCCGGATGCACTGACGATTTCAGACTTGGAATTGAGTATCATCATCGGAAATCTGCTTGACAATGCTATAGAAGCCTGCCGTACAGTAACGGGAGAACGATTTATCCGAATCTTTATTTCCATGAAAGGAACTATGCTTTATTTTTCCATGCTCAATGCTGCCGGAGCAAAGAAGAAAAAGACAGGCTCTTTGTTTGCAACCCACAAGGACGGTGTTCACGGATTCGGTCTGCGCCGTGCTGAAGCAATCCTTGAAGAACACGGCGGCTGGGTCAAGTATAACAGCGAGGACGGCGCTTTTACTTCGGAATTTTTGGTGCCTGCTGTAGAGTGATTTACAATTCGTGCACTGTCAGAAGCAATTAGTGCACGAATTTATTTTCCTTTTCTTTTTTCTGATATACTGTAAGCGAAAGGAGTTGATGTGATAATGAAAAAGAAAAAGCCAACACATTCCGTATTTTCAAACTTTGCATGGTCACTGAAAATGCTCTTAAAATATAGTAAGGCGGCTTTCTTTATTACAGCTTTATTTATACCTATCAACATCGGACTTAGGTATCTGGAAATATACCTGCCATCGCTTGTAGTATCAGAGATAACAAACGGTCAAACGCTCACTCATTCCTTGTTGTCGATAGGAATTGTTATGTTACTGATTATGCTTGGAAATATTATTGTTCAAGCATTGGGGCATATCAGAAATTCGACGCTCGGCATATACCGCTACAAAATGACCGCTCTTGTGACAAGGAAGCAACTCTCCATGTTCTATCAAACTTACGAGCAGAAGGAAGTTCGTGACCTTGCTAACAGAGCAAGTAATGCCACGCAGATGTGGGATGGTGTCCAACCGCTCACCGACATTGTATACAGTGGTTTCGGAATGATTGAGAATCTTTTGGGTTACATACTTTTTGGTTCCGTAATTTCTTTTGCAAGTCCTTGGCTGGTTCCGATATTAACCGTTGCGCCGATTGTTAATATCCTCTCTGTAAAAGCCTATAACAAATGGGAATACGCTCATAGAAACAAGATGACCGATCTGAATCAAAAGCTCGGTCATGTTGAGGAACTTCCCGACGATTTTGCAGCGGCAAAGGATATTCGCATTTACAGCATGGCATCCTGGCTTCGTGAATGTTATCGTGATTTGTCCGAACAAAGGGCAAAATGGGATAGAACTACTGTAAAAAAGAGCTTTCTCTCTCGTATCGCTGATTTGGTTGTAATTCTTATTCGTGACGGTGGAGCGTATGCACTTTTAATCCATATGTTCTACAACGGCAAAATCGGTATTGATGAATTTGTTCTCTATTTTGCCGCCATATCTTCTTTTGCCTCTTGGGTGGGCGGTATCATCTCTTGCTGGAATAAAGCGAATACAGTAAGTCTCAAGCTGTGCGATTTCAGAGATTTTGTTGATTATCCGGAATATGATGGAAGCGGAATTGCCAAAGCTGCAGACCATATGAATACTGTGCCGGAAATTGAGTTCAAAAATGTTAGCTTCCGATACGACGGCGCTGAACAGGATACCATTCACGATCTGTCACTTAAAATCAAAAGCGGTGAAAAACTTGCACTTGTTGGTCTCAACGGTGCCGGTAAAACCACTCTTGTAAAACTACTGTGCGGTCTCTACAGACCTACATCCGGCGAAATCTTTTTCAACGGCATTCCTCTTTCTGATTTTAAGCGAGAAGACTATTACAAACTGATCTCTCCTGTTTTTCAAGAAATACGAACAGCATTTTTCTCACTTGCTGAAACGGTTTCCGGAAAAAGTACAGCAGAAACAGACTTAGAAAAAGCAGAAACATGTATGCGTCAAGCCGGGTTGGGCGCAAAGATTGATGCGCTCCCCGATGGTATCCATACGAAGCTAAACAAAAAGGTTCACGAAAACGGAACCGAACTCTCCGGCGGTGAAGCACAAAAACTTATGCTTGCCCGTGCTCTTTACAAAGATGCCCCTCTTTTGATTTTGGACGAGCCTACAGCAGCACTAGATCCTATTGCTGAAAGTAAGATATACAACGAATTTAATGTTATGGCGAAGAATAAGACCTCGTTGTTTATCTCCCATAGACTTGCTTCCACATCATTTTGTGACAGAATTATTCTTCTTGAAAACGGTAACATCACAGAAGAAGGTACACATCAAGAGTTGATGGGTGCCAACGGAACGTACAAAGGGTTATTTGATATACAAAGCTGTTGGTATAAAGAGGATATGGAAGGAGGCGATAGCGAATGAAACTTAAAGATCATTTCCAGATTTTCAGACGGGCGGCTAAGTTTACCTTCTCGACAAATAGGAAATACACGGTATTGTTGATTGTAAACACGGTTCTTTCATCTATCATTGGTTATGTGCCGATTTATTTCTCCGCTAAAGTTATCGACTCTCTGGTAGCCAAATCTTCTATTGAAACAGTTATTCTTTATGTCGCTCTGACGGTTGGTATTGTGTTTGCGGTTAATCTTTTGAATACATACATTGCCTCCGAAAAGAATGTTGCATACAGCGCAATGTGGAGAAATGAAGATTGGTCTTATTCAGAAAAAGCCATGCAGATGGCTTATGAATCGATTGAAAACCCGGATGTTACTAAGCTGCGCTATCGTGTCAGACGGGAAAGTCAAACGGGGTTCAATCTGTTCTTCTTATATCATAACATTGAGCAATTTACAGCGCAGATCACAAAAATAATTGCTTCTGTAGTGCTTACGGTATCATTTTTTGCAGTTTCTTCCGTACCAATCGTTTTTAAGCTTTCTATTGTGGCTGGTCTGGTTATAACGCTGTTAATCCAAATGTATGCAACAAAAAGAACAAATAACTTGGAACGAGATTTTAACGCATCATCCGTTGATATGAATATCATATCCGAACACTTTCTTAACTATATCGAACATTATGAAGCCGGAAAAGATATACGTCTTTACAGTATGGGAGATTTTCTCGGAGATTCCTATATAACACTTGAAAGGGATTATTACGAGCGTGCACTAAAAAACTCATATAAGAAAGCTGCGTGGACACTTCCTGTAACGATTCTCAATACTGTATTAAAATTTGGGATCTACGCTGTTCTTATCTATGCAGCTCTGAAAGGCGGTATCACGGTAGGTTCGATTGCGAAGTATGTGACTTGTATCATGCTGCTTGTCAAAACTTTGATCAATATTGTCACAACAACCCAACAAGCTCTGTATAACAACCATTATCTTAAGCGCTATTTTTCATACTTCGATATACCGAACAATATGTATCAAGGTTCCTTGACGGTCGAAAAGCGTGATGATAATGAATACTATGTAGAATTCCGAAATGTCAGCTTCAAATATCCCAATACAGAAGCATATGCATTGAGAAATGTAAATCTTAAATTCAAGATTGGAGAAAAGCTTGCAATAGTCGGCATGAACGGTTCCGGAAAGACCACGTTTATAAAACTGCTCTGTCGCCTTTATGACCCGACAGAGGGTGAAATTCTGCTGAACGGCGTAAACATTCAAAAGTATGATTACGATGAATATATGTCAGTATTTTCGGTCGTGTTTCAGGATTTCAGCCTATTCTCCTTTAAGATCGGCGAAGTTGTTGCATCAAGCAAAACCTTTGACGAAAACAAGGTACGTGAATGTTTACAGAAAGCAAATTTCGGTGATAGGCTTCATGAAATGCCAGAAGGCGTTCATACGTATCTATACAAGGGCTATGACCAATCCGGCATAGAGATTTCCGGTGGAGAAGCACAGAAAATTGCACTTGCACGTGCTCTTTATAAAGACTCACCGTTTATTCTCTTGGACGAGCCTACTGCTGCACTTGACCCGATTTCTGAATATGAAGTGTACTCGAATTTCAATGCGATTTCGGGAGATAAAACAACCGTCTATATTTCTCACAGATTGGCTTCGTGCCGTTTCTGTAATAAGATTGTGGTATTTGATGATGGACAAATCGTCCAACACGGTTCACATGAAGAACTTCTATCTGATGTGAACGGCAAGTACCATGAATTATGGAACGCACAGGCGCAATACTATACAACGTAAAAAATGCCGCTTGGGGTAGCTGTCCATAAAACAGGTTTTGAGAAACAAATACTATGGCAGTTGCCGGACAAGGGTTGCTGACAAAAGGGGTATGTGTCATTAAGGCACATGCCCCTTTGCTTTTGCAGTTGCCTTTGTTGATGGTAGATGGATAGGATGGATTTTGTACGATTTAAGGTCGATAATCCGGAATTAGCTTCCCTGTGAGCAACGCAAAAATCAGGGGCAATGATGCGTCCATACCCTTGCACAAGTACAGCTCATAGGTCAGTCAAATGCCGATTTCCAACCTGTTTCATAAGGGTACTTCTGAGATGTCATCTTTCAGAAAAGTAGTCAGAAATCCCTCACTTAAACCAATCCTTGTGAGGATAGGAAAGAAGTTTGCTGAAACGATAATTTTGTCTATTATTCCGCGCTTCTGCAATCCGTGTACTGCGCTCACCGTTCCGTTCGCTATTGCATGGTTACAATTAGTTGTTCACCATCCAATGAACAGTGGAATCCCTTTCCATAAGCAGCACATCATTTACAGCGATAGAAACCTCTGAATTTGAAAACTGTTTTTGCCTGTCCTGCCGAGCAAGTAGGATAGACAAGCACAAAGAAACATGCTATAATTTTTATAAATACTCTAAAAGACCACGTTAACATGTCAGGTCGCTGTCTGGCGGCACTTATTAACGGAGGTTTGGGTTATGAATAACAAACAAATGAAAAAGGCTACAGTCGATGCAATCAATGTGATGATCAGTCACGCGGACAAGGGTCCTTCCGGATTTTGGGTGGAGGATCACGAAGGCTGTGGCAATCCGGCGGTCTTTCCGGAATTTGAGGAGGGCTTGAAGCGAGGAAGGCTCGTCCAGAAAGAACATTATTTTTGCCCATGGAATACCGCCATTATGTACGGCGATGGGCATGGCAACATAATCACGGGTTGCTACCATAGCTGCTCTATTGACAAGGCGAGGTATTTGTCTGCTCAGGAGCTGAAAGAGATACTTGCCCGCTTCAAAACGCGCATGGAAAATGGAGATTACGATTGCGTTGACCATTTATCGCCGTTGCTGACAAAAGCCGAAAGCAGACACATAGAGGATCGCATTCTTGCGGAGCAGCATGAGTGCGAACGCTGCGAAAGGCAAAAGCGGCAGGATCAGCTCAAAAAAGCCGCTGCTCTGATTGCCAAGTATCCAGATAAAAAATCGCTTTTGGCAATCAATTATGGAGAAGATACATGCGTAGATGAAGAAGACGGCCTCGTATTTTTCAATCCGGATTCTCGTAAGGATGTCGTTGGCGCAGAAAAGATGTCCTATGATGAATATCTGGATGTCCAGCTTGCTTCTTTAGGGCACGCTTATCGTTCCGGATTTGCAAACGGCATATTTAATTATCTGCTTGAATTCAAAGGACAGATTGAGAAAGTCAAGCCAAAACATATTTGCTTCAAGCGGGTCTTCATTAGTGGAATGTACACCGATGGGACAATGTTTGATGATAAAGAGGATCACGTCTGGATGGACAAATCCGGCTTTGAAGAGTACGCCGTTGGTGACAGTGTTTCGTTCT
>OLGA01001611.1_pt1 | contig 17395 bp, 16 predicted proteins | sample 1604881 | NCBI WGS metagenome assembly OLGA01 (sample SAMEA3888896, study PRJEB22519) | human gut metagenome | biome: human gut; feature: human-associated habitat; material: faeces | place: Denmark | collected 2009 | reverse complement strand
AATCGACACCAGCACCTCAAGCTGGCCTGTCTACCAGTTCCAGCACAGCCGCAAATTTGCACCGCCTAAAAAAGACTGCTTGATTATTATAGCCATTCGCCGCTGCAATGTCAACTGAAAATCGAACGATTTTTCAAAAATTTTTTGATGGCTTTCTGAACAACATTTTTGCCTGTTTTTTGATGATTTCAACTGCTTTTTGAATTTCTAAGAAGAAAACCCGGCAGAAAGCCAAATTCGGCCGGGCTTTTTCTTGTGCAAAGCGTGCATAAATCCCGTTGAAGGCGCTGCCAGACCGGCCCTCACAGCTGCGACAGCACCTCGCCGATGGGATCGGTGATCACCAGCCCGGCGTCCAAATCGCGGGCCACCGGCGATTTGTTGATCAGCGCCAGGCGGCTGCCGCGATAGTAGTTGATCAGCCCCGCGGCAGGCCACACGTTGAGGGACGTGCCGCCTACGATCAGCAGGTCCGCCTGCGCGATGGCGTTCACCGCGCCGTCGATGACTTTGTCGTTGAGGGCCTCCTCATAAAGCACCACATCCGGCTTGATGATGCCGCCGCATTGGCAGCGGGGGACGCCGGTGGTGTGAAGGATGTGATCCAGATCATAGAATTTTCCGCATTTTTCGCAGTAGTTCCGGTGGACGCTGCCGTGAAGCTCATATACGTTCCGGCTGCCGGCTGATTGATGCAGCCCGTCAATATTCTGGGTCACCACCGCCAGCAGCTTCCCGGCCTGCTCCCACTCGGCAAGCTTTTTGTGAGCGGCATTGGGCTTTGCGTCCGGGCAGAGCATTTTCGCCCGGTAAAAGCGAAAAAATTCTTCGGGATTGCTTTTGTAAAACGTATGGCTTAAAATAGTCTCCGGCGGGTACTTCCATTCCTGATGGTACAGGCCTCCGGTGCTGCGGAAATCCGGGATGCCGGACTCCGTGGATACCCCGGCCCCGCCGAAAAAGACGATCTGCCGGGCGTGATCGACCCATTCCTTCAAGGTTTTGATTTCATCTGTCATGGCGAATCCCCCATTTCCATACAATAACAAGGAGTGTCTATGAATATTCAGATCTTCGGCTCCTCCAAATCCTTCGACACGAAGAAGGCGGAGCGCTGGTTTAAGGAGCGCCGCATCAAATACCAGTATATCGACGTGCTCTCAAAGGGATTATCCCCCCGCGAATACCAATCCGTCAAGCAGAAAGTTGGATTTGAGGCACTGGTCAACACAAAATGCCGGGCCTACGAGGAACTGTACATGGCCTATATCACCCCGGATGCACAGGAGGAAAAGCTGCTGACGTACCCGGAGCTGTTCAACACCCCCATCGTCCGCAACGGCAAAGAAGCCACCGTTGGCTACTGCCCGGAGATCTGGGGCAAATGGGAGTAAAATTTTCTCAGAGGGAGACACTGCTATGTGGGGCAATACCCTGCCGAAAAATCCGTTTCTGCGCTTCTGCGTGCTGATGGCGCACCGTTACAATAAGCACAATGTGGCCATCCAGAGCGCCGCTCTGGCCTTTTACCTGCTGTTCACGATCTTCCCGTTCCTCATTTTTATCAGCGCCCTGCTGGGCCTGCTGAATCTGGATATTACGGGAATGATGAAGGTGCTGACAGACTTTCTGCCGGCGGAGGTGGTAGAACTCATTGAGATGTACCTCACCTACGTCAGTGAGAACCCCAGCCCGCAGCTGATGGTGTTCGGTCTGGTGTTTTCCGTCTACTTTCCCATGCGGGCCACCAATTCCCTCATGGGCGCCGTGCGGACAGCCTATCATCTGGGGCCGCCCAGAGGCGTGATCACCCAGTGGATCAAGGTGCTGATCTATACGGTGACGCTGATCGTTGCCATTGCGCTGACCCTGTCGCTGATGACCTTCGGCGAGCGGGCGCTGTGGTATGCGGTAGATCAGTTCCATCTGCCGGAATTTCTGGCGGAGCTGTGGGTGACGCTGCGGTTCCCCGCGGCGGGGGCGGTGAGCTTTCTGGCGCTGTTCCTGCTCTACGCACTGGCGCAGGATACCCTCCAGCCTTTGAAGAACATCTGGCCGGGGACGCTGTTCTCCCTGACGGCGTGGATGGTTCTCAGCTGGCTCTATTCCTACTATGCCGATCATTTTTCCCACTACTCCGTACTCTACGGTTCGATCGGCGCGGTGATCGTGGCGCTGATCTGGCTGAATCTCACGGCGGTCACGCTGATCCTGGGGGCGGAGATGAACGGCGTACTCATCAGTATGCGGAAGGACAAAAGCGCCGCGTGAAATTCACGGTCTGTTCACCCTGTCAAGCAAACTCTGCGGTATAATCGAATAGGTTGAAATGATTTCCAGAAAGGAACCTGTATATGGAAGAAAAACTGCGCGAATATGCAAAACTGCTCATTGAGGTCGGTCTGAATATCCAGAAAGGCCAGACCCTGATCATCTCATCCCCGGTGGAGTGCGCCCACTTCGCCCGGCTGTGCGCCAGCGCAGCCTATGACGCTGGCTGCCGGGAGGTAGTTATGAACTGGAGCGATGATGAGCTGGCCCGCATGAAATACCTCCGGGCAGATGCCAGCGTGTTTGACGACACGCCGGAGTGGCGGGAAAAGTTTTTCACCTGCTATGCGGAAATGGGGGCCGCCTATCTGGCCATTGCCGCCAGCGATCCGGAAACTTTGAAGGGCGTGGAGCCTGACCGTCTGGTTCGGGCGCAGAAGTCCGGCTCCGTCATCCGCAAGACCTTTGACCGGCTCCAGATGAGCAACGGCTTCCCGTGGTGCATTGCCTCCGTTCCCATTCCCAGCTGGGCCAAAACGGTGTTCCCCGGCCTGCCGGAAGAGGAAGCCATGGCCCGACTGTGGGACGCGATTTTCGAGACGGTCCGCATCAAGGGCAGTGGCTCCGCGGTTTCCACATGGCGGCAGCATCTGGACACCCTGAGCCGCCGGAAAGCACTTTTGAACGAGTATCACTTCAAGTATCTCCACTATACCAACGCACTGGGGACGGATCTGACCATCCAGCTGCCGGAGGATCACCTCTGGGCGGCGGGCAACTCCGTGATGAAAAACGGCGTGGAATTCGTGGCCAATATGCCCACGGAGGAGATTTTCACCGCCCCGCTGAAAACCGGCATCAACGGCGTGGTCTATGCCGCCCTGCCGCTGGTGAACGACGGCAATATCATCGATAAATTCTACTTTGTCATCCGGGAGGGCAAAATTGTGGAAGCCCACGCGGAAAAGGGCGAGGAATTCCTGAAAGCCGCCATCAGTGTGGACGAGGGGGCCAGCTACTTTGGGGAGGTGGCGCTGGTGCCTTACGACAGCCCCATCTCCAACCAGAAGATCCTCTACTACAATACGCTGTTTGACGAGAACGCCTCCTGCCATCTGGCCTTCGGCGAGGCGTATCCCGAATGTATCGAAGGCGGCGAATCCATGACGAGGGAAGAGGTGCAGGCCCATGGCCTGAACTACTCCCTGACCCATGTGGATTTCATGGTGGGAACCGCCGATCTCTCCATCGTCGGCACCACCCACGACGGGCGGGAGATCCCTGTTTTTGTAAACGGCAACTTTGCCATTTGAATCATTCCCTTTGAATACTACAGAGAAAGAAGGAAAAACCCATGATTTCCAAACCGAATTTTGACAAGAGCGTTCTGGTCTGCCCCGGCGCTGCCATTGTAGGCGATGTGACGCTGGGGAACAACGTCAGCGTGTGGTACAACGCCGTTCTCCGGGGCGACGAGGGCGCTATCAGAGTGGGGGAAAACACCAACATTCAGGACTGCGCGGTGATGCATGAGGAGACAACAGTGGGTTCCGGCTGCACCATCGGCCACGGCGCCATCGTCCACGGCTGCACCGTGGGCAACAACGTGCTCATCGGCATGGGTGCTACCGTACTCAACGGCGCGAAGATTGGCGATGACTGCATCGTGGGCGCGGGGGCGCTGGTCACGGGCAAAATGGACGCCCCTGCCGGTTCCATGATTCTTGGCACCCCCGCCAAGGTGGTGCGCCCCCTGACGGAAGCCGAAATCGAGGGCAACCGGGCGTCTGCCCGTGGGTATTGCCATCTGGCAGAGGAGTACCGAAAGGGCTGAATGGATAAAACGCCAAAAGAAGTTCCAATTTACAGGGATTCTTTTGGCGCTTTACCGCTTGAAACAGGAACTTTGTGCGGATATACTTGCTCCGATATTGAAATCAAACGATTACTTTTGAACGATTGAAGTAAGGAGAATATTATGTCGCTGCACTTTTCTCCCCAGACCCGCCGGGTCTTTCACCTGTCCCTGCCCATTTTTGCGGAGCTTCTATTGCAGCTGCTGGTGGGCAATATGGATCAGTTCATGATCTCCCGCTTCGGCTCTGCCGCCGTGGCCGCCATCGGCAACGGCAATCAGGTGATGAATGTGGTCATCATCGTGCTGACCACCATGAGTACGGCGGCCACCATTCTCCTGACCCAGCATCTCGGCGCAGGCCGGGACGGCAAGGAATGCGATGTGATCGCCACGGCAGCCATCTCATTCAGCGCGGCGTTCAGCTTTCTGGTGGGGCTGTTCCTGCTGTTGGAGCCGGAACTGGTGTTCCAGCTGCTGCGGACGCCGGCGGACGCCTTTGACGGGGCCTGCCTCTATACCCGCATTGTAGGCGGCACCGTGCTGTTGCAGGGACTGTATATCCAGCTGTGCGCCGTGCTGCGGAGCTACACCCTGCTCAAAGAGGTCGTAACCCTGTCTGTCATTATGAACTTTCTGAACGTGGCAGGCAATGCCATCCTCATCAACGGGTTCTTCGGCTTCCCCCAGATGGGGGTAGCGGGGGCCGCCGTGTCCACGGTTTTCTCCAAAGCCGTGGGACTGGTTCTGGCCTGCATCACCTTGAAGCGGAAATGCAGCGTGCATTTTTCCCTGAAATACCTGCGTCCCTTCCCGGCAGAGACATTCCGCACCCTGCTGGGCATCGCTCTGCCCTCCGGCACAGAATCCCTGTCCTACAATATTTCCCAGACCTTTATTCTCCGCTTCATCAACCTCATGGGGGCATCGGTGGTCAGCGCCAAGGTCTACGGCAGTATGCTGGCCAATGTGGCCTATGTGTACTCCATCGCCGTGGCGGAAGCCACCCAGATCCTGCTGGGCTACATGATCGGCGCCCGGAAGCTGAACGAGGTCAGCGGCCGTGTCTGGTCCACCATCCGCATTGCGCTGGCAGTCTCCGAGCTGCTGACGCTGACCATCCTCCTCTTCTGTGACCCCATTTACAGCATTTTTACCGCAGATCCCGTGATCCATGCCCTGGGCCGTCAGATCCTCTATGTGGAATTCGGGCTGGAGATCGGCCGCTCCATCAATATCGTCATGGTTCGCTGCCTGACCACCGCCGGGGACGTGTGGTATCCTGTGGGCGTAGGGATCTTCAGTATGTGGGTGGTGGCCGTGGGCGGCAGCTGGCTGTTCGGTGATGTGCTGGGCGGCGGTCTCATCGGCATCTGGATCGCCATGGCCTGCGATGAGTGTCTCCGGGGCGCGCTGTTCACGATTCGCTTCCGGCGGGGCAAGTGGAAGGAGAAACGGCTGGTATCCGATTCAACGAAAGGAACCTGACACATGGATTTGAACAAGCAGACGGTGAAAGCCCTGCTGGGCGTTGCCTGCGGCAGTATCGCCTTTGCCGCCGCGCTGCTGCATTTAAGCACGGTAGCGGGCGCGGTGGTCTGGCTGCTTGGCGTTCTGGCGCCGCTGCTGCTGGGCTGCGCCATTGCCTTTATCCTCAACGTTCCCATGCGGGGACTGGAACGCTACCTGTTTCCCCATGCGAAAAAGACGGAAAAGCTTCGCCGCCCGCTGGCGCTGGTGCTTACCATCGCGGCGGTGGCCGCCGTACTGGCTCTGGCGGCCATGGTCATTGTTCCCGGTGTGGAGGAGGCGGTTACATCCATCGCCGCGCAGGCTCCTCAGGCCTTTGCACGGCTACAGGAAAGCGCCGTCCGGTTTCAGGAATATCTGCCTGCCCTGACGGAACAGATCGAAAGCTTGTCCATCGACTGGCAGAGCCTTTCCAAAAAAGCGATCGAGCTGGCTCAAAGCTGGGGCAGAGGGCTGCTCGTTTCCGGCAGCGGACTGGTCAGCGGGATTGTCAGCGGCGTGACCACGTTTTTCATCGGGTTCATCTTTGCCCTGTATATCCTGCTGCAAAAGGAAAAGCTGGCCCGGCAGAGCCGCCAGCTGTGCTATGCGTTCCTGCCGGAGACTGCGGCGGATCAGGTGCTGGACGTCCTGCGTCTCAGCGAAAAAACCTTCTCCAATTTCCTGTCCGGCCAGTGTCTGGAAGCCGTGATTCTGGGAACTATGTTCGTCCTCGCCATGTCCATTCTCCGCTTCCCCTATGCCCTGCTTGTAGGCGTGCTGATCGCCCTGACGGCGCTGATCCCCATTGTGGGCGCATTCATCGGCTGCGCGGTGGGCGCGCTGCTGATGCTGGTAAACGACCCGTGGCAGGCGCTGTGGTTCATTGTGCTGTTTCTGGTGCTCCAACAGATCGAGGGAAACTTCATCTACCCCCATGTGGTGGGTTCCTCCGTGGGCCTGCCCTCCATCTGGGTGCTGGCGGCGGTCACGGTGGGCGGCAGTCTCATGGGAATTGTGGGGATGCTGCTGTTTATCCCGCTGTGCAGCGTGCTGTACGCCCTGCTGCGGCGGCTCGTCTACACCCGCCTGCGGGCAAAGAACATACCGTCCCGAAAATGGCGTCAGCCGCCGCAAACATAGAAAAACCAGTCCCGCCGTCAGGCGGGACTGGTTGGGACTGTCGGTCAACCCGAAAATGTTGCGCGGCGGGAAGGAAAAAAGTTGCGAAAGAAACCCAGGAGGGGTGTCTTTCGCTTAAAATCATAAGTTTTTCTGGACTTTCAGTGCAGAAAAACTTGCAGCAGCGTGTCGAAAAGACTTTTTCGATACGCTGAACCAGTCCCGCCGTCAGGCGGGACTGGTTCTTTATGCGATGAACGGCGGCTCTGCGTTTTATTTGCCGCAGACTTCCAGCCAGAGCTGAGAACTGTCTGTGTCCTCCGTCTCCAGCGTAACGCCCTGGTCTGCCAGCTCTTCTGCCAGCGCGTCGAACTCCGTCCGGGTCAGCAGATAGCGGACAACGCCGGTATCCTTCTGCTCGGTGGGAGTGCGGTCGTCCAGCAGATCGCCGATTTCCGTCGCGCTGACCCGCACGGTGGGGAGGTCGGCCCCGGTTATCACGGGGACGGCGCTTTTCCCATTCTGATAAGCGCTCTGGATGGAAGCTGTGCCGTCTGTGCTTTCACTTTTATTCGCCTGCTGGGTACTGTCTGCCGCGACAGAATCGGGTTCTCCACTGTCTGCTGCGACAGAATCGGGTTCTCCACTGTCGTCTGGGGAGTCCATGGGCTGACAGCTGTCTGCATCATCGCCGGAGGATGCGTCCGCGCTGCGTTCCACGGTGCTCTCCGCTGCCGCGCAGTCTGCTGTGTAAGCGGCGGCTTCGTTAGAAGTATTGCGGGAGGACAGCCCTGCGCCGTACTGCACCAGCACGATGACCGCCAGACAGGCTGCGGCGGCCGCCAGCTTGCCCCACGGCTGCGTCTTAGGCCGGGACTGGGGCGTTTTGGCCACGGCCTGCATGATATGGTCGGTAAAATCCGCTGGCAGCTCCGTTGATTCCGCTGTGGGAAAGTCCGCCCGGATTGCCAGCGCATCATCCACATAGGCCTGACAGCCCGGACATTCGGCCAGATGCGCCTGCACCTCGGCCATTTCCGCAGCCGTCAGTTCTCCGTCTACAAAAGCGTCCAGCAGGGCGGCGTTTTCATGAATCTTCATTTTCACAGCCCCCTTTCTGGTTTCTTAGACGCAGCGGGAGCCGAAAAGTTCCCCTGTTCCATCAAAAAATTCCGCAGCAGCCGCCGCCCCCGGCTGATCCGGGACTTCACGGTTCCCAGGTCCAGCGACAGCGCGTCGGCGATCTCGTCATAGCTCAGCTGCTGGATCTCCCGCAGGATCAGCACCTCCCGGTGTTCCGGGGAGAGCGTCCGCAGCCCCGCTTCGATCTGGGCGCGCAGTTCCTTCTGCTCCGCCGCAGCTTCCGGCGTGGGCCTTGTATCCGGGACCTCCGCACTGACGGCCTCATCATCCAGAGACGGCCCCTGATGGCGCCCCTCCTTCCGCAGCAGATCCACACAGGCGTTGGAGGCCAGACGATACAGCCATGTGGAAAAGGCGGAATCCCCCCGGAAGAAGGGCAGACCCTGCCATGCGGAGAGAAACGTCTCCTGCGCGGCCTCCTCCGCCAGTTCCGGCGTGGGACACATCCGTACCGTCAGGGCATAGACCCGTTTCTGGTACTTTATGACCAGCTGCCCGAAGGCGGCCTGATCGCCGTTTCGGGCGGACTGGATCCAGTTTTGCTCCTGATTGTCCATGACCCCTCCTAATCCCGCAGGTCCCGCTGAATTCCACGGGTGATGCGGTCCACATCCTCCAGCGTGTTCATCTGCACGATCTGCTCCTTATAGTAATTGGCGTGGGAGATCCCCTTCAGATACCAGCAATACTGCTTCCGCGCTTCCAGTACGGCTACCCGTTCCCCTTTATAAGCGGCGGCCATACGGATCTGCCGCACGGCGGTCTCGCACCGCTCCGCCAGCGGCGGCAGCGGGGGGAGCGGCTTCCCGTCCAGAACGGCCTGCGCCTGCTGGAAGATCCAGGGATTGCCGAAGCAGCCCCGGCCGATCATGGCCATGTCCGCCCCGGTGTGGAGAAGGATGCGCGGCGCGTCCTCCGGCTTCCAGATGTCGCCGTTGGCGATGACGGGGATGGAGACGGCTTCCTTCACGGCCCGGATGCAGTTCCAGTCGGCGGTGCCGCCGTAGACCTGCGCGCGGGTGCGGCCGTGGACGGCCACGGCGGAAGCGCCTGCCTGCTCCAGCGTCCGGGCAAATTCCACGCAGTTGCAGTGTCCCAGATCCCAGCCCCGGCGGAATTTGGCGGTAACCGGGATGCCGGGCAGCGCTTTCACCACCGCTTCCACAATACGGCCTGCCTTTTCCGGGTCTTTCATCAGGGCCGCGCCGTCCCCGTTGTTGACGATTTTCCCCATGGGACAGCCCATGTTGATGTCCAGAATATCCGCCCCGCTGTACTCCATGGCGATCTGGGCGGCCTCTGCCATGCAGATGGGGTCGCTGCCGAAGATCTGCACGGCGGCAGGATGCTCTCCGGGGAATTGGGTCAGCAGGGAGAAGGTTTTTTTGTCGTGATAGCAAAGTGCTTTGGAGGAGATCAGCTCCGTGATGGTATAGCCCGCCCCAAGCTCTGAACAGATCTGCCGGAAAGCGGCGTCCGTTACCCCGGCCATGGGAGCCAGAGCCAGCTGGGAGTTGATTTCCACGGTTCCGATGTGCATATGATGCCTCCAAAAAACTGAAATTGCTCATTCAGTGTATCGGATTTTCGGGAAAAATGCAAGGAAAACAGAAAATACGGGCATGATCCTCATTGCGACGGATTTTTCCGGGGACAGGCTGTAAACTGGTGCCATGATTCATACAAAGGAGGGGTCTTTTGTGGAATACAGGCCCATGACCGTTCAAAAGCTCCAATCCGGCCGGTGGCTGACTTGGGGGATCCGCTTTTTCCTGACGGCGGCGCTGACTGCCAGTCAGACTGCGGGGGACTACGCGCCCTTTGCGCTGGGCTGCATCGCGGCGGCCGGGCCGGGGGCGGACGGCGCCGCCGCCCTGCTGGGCGGTGTGACGGGCGCTCTGCTGTTTCTGGAATTTCCCAAGGCGCTGGCGTTTACGGCGGTGGGAATTCTGGTGCTGACGGCTTCCACCGCGTTCCGGGAGACAAAGCTGCTGGAACGCCAGTGGGTGCTGCCGGTTTTGTCGGCTGGGATGGTGCTGGCAGTGGGGGGCATTTATGTAATCCAGTCCTTTTCCCCTATGGAGGAGGCTGCACCCTGTGCGGGGGCTGCCGCCCTGACCGGTGTATCCGCTTATTTCTTCCGGCAGCTGTTCCAGAGGCCGGAGGAGCGTCTGGCCCCGGAGGGACTGCTATTTCTGGGGGCGGCGCTGACGCTGGCATTGGGGGATCTGACGATCCTGAATGTCTCTGTGGGACGGGTACTGCTGTGTGCGCTGCTGGCCTATACGGCTTATGACCGGGGGCCGCTCCCCGGCGTGACCGCCGGGCTGGGATTGGGATTGATGACAGATCTTGCAGTCGGAAGCAGTGGCCTGTTCACCGCCGCCTACGGCGCGGCGGCTCTGCTGGCGGCCCGGTGCAGCCGCCGCCTTTTATCGGCAGCCGCCTTCTTTCTGGGGGCGCTGGCGGCGATGATGACCTCACGGGAGGAGCTGGCGCAGAGCCTGCTGCTGGAAACCGCGGCGGGGGCGCTTCTGTTTCTGGCTATTCCGGGGCGCGCTTTCGGCGGCAAGCGGATCCAGCGGGCGGAGGCGGCGGATTCGGCGCAGAAAAAGGCTTTGCGGGAACGGCTGAGCCGCGCGGCGGAAGCCCTGCGGGAGCTGTACGACAGCATGAGCCGCACGGCTCCGGCTGCGGAGGAAAATCCGGCAGTGATCTTTGACCGGGCGGCGGAACGGGTATGCCGGGGCTGCGCACTGTGTGAACTGTGCTGGCAGAAGGAGTATACCTCCACATTCAACGCGCTCAACGACGCCACCCCCTTCCTGTTGGAACGGGGCAAAGCCAAGGCCAAGGATTTTCCCCAGCATTTTGCAGATCGGTGCATCCACCTGACGGAGCTGCTTCAGGCCGTCAACGGGGAGCTGTCCGCCTTCCTGCTGCGGAAGCAGTACCGCCGCCAGCTGGAGGAGACCCGCCGCAGTGCCAAGGGGCAGTATGCCCAGATGTCCGACCTGCTGAGCGCGGCAGCTGCGGGACTGGGTGAGACCCGGACAGCCTTCGGGGAAAAGCAGAGCTGCGATATCGGCGCGGCCCTGCGGCCCAAGGAGGGGGAACTGGTCTGCGGGGACACCGTGGAAGCCTTTCGGACGGGGAACGGCGTCTGGTGCCTGCTGCTGGCGGACGGCATGGGCAGCGGGGAGGAAGCACGGCGGGAGTCTGCCCTGACCTGCCGCCTGCTGCGCCAGTTTCTGGAGGCGGATATCGCGCCGGAGGCTGCGCTGACCACTCTGAATTCCGCAATGGCCCTCCGGGGGGCGGAGACCGGCAGCTTTACCACGGTGGATCTCTGCATCCTGCGGGGAGATGAGGCCGCGTTCTACAAGTTCGGCGCCGCCCCAAGCTATCTGAAGAAAAACGGCGCTGTCCGGCGGATCACCGGCAGCAGCCTGCCGGTGGGACTCCGGGGAACGCCGGCCGCGCCGGACATCACCACGGCCACGCTGGAGCCGGGCAGCTTTGCCGTCATGATCAGCGATGGCGTGGCAGACCCCAACCGGGACGAGTGGCTTCAGGATCTGCTGGCGGGCTGGAACGGAGACGATCCCCAGACGCTGGCCAATTTGATCCTCTCCGAGAGTATCCGCCGGGAACGCTTACAGGACGACTGCGCCGTACAGGTCCTCTACCGCCCGCTTTCGCAGGAACAGGCGGTCTGAGGGGAAAAAATTCCGAAAAGCGGTATAGACCGCCCGTCTTTGCGGGAAAATGAAACCAGCAAGCAGAAGGAGGCGTAATGGAATGGTAAAAGGAATTTCCCGGCGGGTGGTGGTGCTGGATTCCCCGGATCAGCGCTTTTTTGAACAGGCGATCTTCATTGTACGCAACGATGCCGCCGGGGAGGGGATCACCTCCAGAGAACTGGTGGAGGAAGCGCGGCGGGTGGCGCACAGCTATGTGGCGGGCGGCAGCCGCTTCGGCCGGGCGTGGCGGTCTTTGAATCCGATGGTCTACACCCTGATGGGGGCCGGAGCCATCGGACTGGCATGGCTGGCCGTGACGCTGATCTGACCGCCCGTATCTGCACAGACAGCTGCGCCCCGTGAACGCCGGATTCATCCGACGTTCACGGGGCGCATATTTTGTTTGCAAACGACAGCGCTTTGACGGAATCCAACCGCCGGTGTCAGCCCTTTCCGGGAACCGGCAGCTCGCTGACCAGCGTAGAGCCGAGAACCAGCGCCGCTCCCAGAATTCCGCTCCAGCCCAAAGGCTCCCTCAGAAGCAGGGCGGAGAGAAGAATGGCTACGATAGGGTCGATATAGCTGAAAAGTGCCACTGTCTGGGCGGAGAGAACCGTCATGGAGCCAAAATAGAGCGCATAGCACCAGCCTGTGTGGAACACCGCCACGATCAGCAGCAGAACCGCGCCCAACGGCGTGACGCTCATGGCGGACAGATCCTCCGTCAGCAGGATGTAGGGGATCATCACCGCCGCAGCGCAGGCCAGCTGCAAAAGGGTGCGGTCATAGGCGGGGACGCCGGCCAGATACTTGTTGATGAGGATCACCCCGGCGTACAGCGCGGCGGAGCAGAGAGCCAGCAGAATGCCCTTTGCCTCAGACGGCCCCGGCAGGCCGGACTGCGGCACGCCGGAGACAAATACCATACCAGCCAGCGCAAGGAACACACAGAGGAGCTTTCGGGCTGTCAGCCGCTCTTTCAGAAGAACGGGGGAGATCAGCGTGACAAAAATGGGAGCCATGTAGTAGCAGAGGGTGGCGGTCGCTACGGTGGTGTAGCGGTAAGCTTCAAACAGGGTGATCCAGTTGAAACTCATCATCGCAGCGGACAGCAGAAGCAGCTGCCAGCGGCGGCGGAGGGCGGCCCGGTCAATGGGCGCATGGCGGAAGCGGGCCAGCAGAAGTAAAAAGGCCGCCCCTACAGCGCCCCGCACCAGAGCGATGACGCTGGAGGGCAGGCCGATCCAGCGGACGAAGATGCCGATGGTGCCGAATACGGACACCGAGAAAATAAGATCCCGTTTCGCGCGGATCACGGCGTTCATAAGCAAGACCTCCCAAAAGCAGATCGGGCTGCTACAGCAGTGGCAGCAGTACCTCGGAAAGCAGCCGGATAGCTTCCGGCAGGCGCTGCGGTGAAAGCCCGGCATAATTGATGACCAGCGTATGGGCAAATTCCGGCTTGGGAACGGCGGCGTATTCCGACAAAAAGCCCAGCCGGACGCCCATCCGGGCAGCTAATTGATACAGCTCGGCATCAGACCGACCGGTATCCAGCCGCAGGAGAAAATGCAGCCCGGCCCGCTCCTCGGAAAATGTAACGCGGGGGGCCAGCGCACTGGAACGGAAGGCTTCCACCACCTCGGCCCGGCGGTTGCGGTATTCTTTCCGCATCCGGGAGAGGTGGCGTTCATAATGTCCGCCGGAGATAAACCGGGCGAGAACGTGCTGCTCCAGAGCCGGAACCGTACAGGCATAGAACCCCAGCTCCCGGCGGTACCGCTCCAACAGCCGGGGAGGTAGCACCAGAAAGCCCAGACGCATGGAGGGGGAGATCGTCTGGGAGAAGGTGTTCAGGTAGACGACCCGCCCGCGGAGATCAATGCTTTGCAGGGTCGGAATAGGGCGGCCGGTGAAGCGGAATTCGCTGTCGTAATCATCTTCGATGATGGTGCCTTCCGCATCCTCCGCCCAGCGCAGCAGCGTCTGCCGCCGGGCAATAGGCGTCACCAGCCCGGTGGGGTACTGGTGGTTGGGGGAAATGTGCAGCGCCCCGGCGCCGGAAGCGGTGAGTATGTCAGGGTCAACGCCCTGACTGTCCAGCGGAACGGGAACGCAGGCGGCGCCCAGAGCGCCGTACACCTGCCGGATCTTGGGGTATCCGGGATCCTCCACGGCAAAGACCGTGTCCCGGCCCAGCAGCTGCGCCAGCAGCAGATACAGGTATTCCGCGCCTGCGCCGATCACGATCTGCTCCGGCGAAACGGCCATGCCCCGGAAGTCCCGAAGGTCTGCGGCGATGGCCTGCCGCAGAGCCGGGAGTCCCTGATGCGGAACCGGCGAGAGCAGCGCTTCCGGCTCCTCGGAGAGAACCTGCCGGGTGAGCTTGACCCAGGTGGACACGGGGAACCGGGCGGTATCCACCTGATTGCGGCTGAGATCCAGCCGCCACATGGGCACCTCCGGCGCTGGCAGAGGTGCGGTTCCGCGGACGGCGGGCGGCGTCTGCTCCACAGCGGCGACAAAAAAGCCCCGCTTGGGCAGCGCTTGCAGATACCCTTCGGCCTCCAGCTGGCTGTAAGCGCTTTCCACCGTGATGACGGAAACATGGAGATGCTCCGCCAGCGCCCGCTTGGAGGGCAGCCTTGCCCCGGCGGGAAGCGCGCCGCTGAGAATATCTGAACGGATACAGCGGCAGAGATATTCATATAAAGGTAAGGAGCCACGCTCCTCCATGGGGTAAGTCAGCATGGCGGCACCTCCTGCCTGAAAGAATATGAGCCGCCCCGGCGGGCAGGGCCTGCCGGGGCAGAAACAGAATCAGCCGGGGCTGGTATGGGGGAACAGCCGGTGTGCGGAAGGGGGAGACGCATATCACACCGGGCCGAATGTCCCTTGGACATCAAGCTCCTCAGAAGCCCCCTAAATCATCGGGGCCGTCTGTCCGGCGGAAAGGCTGTCCGCCGGAGACGGCCGCTTTGGCCGCGTCAAAGTAGTCCAGATTGACGCACTGATAATTGGGCAGGAAAAACAGGGACACAGCCAGCGACCACATACCGCACACGATGATCTCCGTCAGGCTGGAACTTGCCGTCAGCAGTACGGAGGGGTCACTGAGCACTTGCAGGTAGAGTCGGCCGTCTACATACAGGGCGGGCAGGAGACTCAGCACGATCCAGCCCAGATAGCTCAGATCCAGCTTCAGCAGCTCCAGCTTCCAGCCCTGCGTCTGGCGTTTGCTCATATCCAGAGCCTCCATAACGCTCAGCCCCGGATTTTCACAGAGGTTGTAGAGAGCGAAGCGGTAGCGATAGTAGGCGATGACGCCGGGGATCATAAAAAGCATGGACCACAGGCAAATGAAAAAGTTCATGACAAAGTTCAGGGCGATGATCTTGCCGGTAAAAGAGAAGCCGTCGAACAGCGTGCCGTAGTCCATGATCTCCCGCTGGCGGATGCCCATGCAGTACAGGGCAAAGCCTGTGGCCAGAATCCAGCCGGCCAGCATGGTGAATACGGAAGCGAACATACTGAGAAGCTCCGGGCCTCCGTTGGAAGCAAAGCTGCCTGCGGCATAATCCACCAGATTCAGAACCAGCGACAATCCGCAGTACAGGGCGGTCAGTCCCTTGGGGGAGACCTGCGCCGTTTGCAGAAGCTCCCGGCACTGCGCCTTCAGGGAAGCGCGGTCCAGCGTATGAACCATAAAAATCCTCCATTCTCTGCCCGGATGCGCCGGGCGGGGCATCGTTCAGATCTGTATGTGCCGGATCCAGCGGCTGTTTTCCGCAAAAAGCGCACATGGACAGAATCCTTTTCATTTATAACATATACCCGGCAAAAAGACAAGGGCGTGCAAAATGCCGAAAAGAAAGGAGGAGTTCACGGAAAAAATATGGAGATTGCCATGGACACACCAAACGATTACGCAAAATAATTGGGTGAAACAGGAGAAAATGCCAGCAATTTGACAAATTCCCTATAAAAATTGAGTTCACAGTCTGGACATTTTTTTATTTGTGGTGTAAAATCGGGTTCAGTATGTGGCAGTCTGCCAAGAGACGCCCTGCCGTGCCATTTGCCCAATGGCGGGACAGGGGGTATTTTGGCGTCTACCAATGGAGTAAGAATGAGGTGAAGACAATGGCACAAGCTTTCTTTGGCGGCGTTCATCCCCATGACATGAAGGCCGCAACCAATGAAAAGGCCATCGAGCAGCTGGCACCCCCAGCCACCGTGGTCATCCCCATGTCGATGCACTTTGGCGCACCCTGCACCCCCATTGTTAAGGTGGGCGATCAGGTGAAGGTCGGCCAGAAGATCGGCGAATTCAAGGGGTTGGGCGCCCCCATCCATGCCAGCGTTTCCGGCACCGTGAAGGCCATTGAGCCGCGGCCCTATTCCATGGGCGGCGACATGATGTCCGTGGTGATCGAAAACGATTTCCAGAACACCGTCAGCGAAGAGGTCAAGGCTCCCGCCGATCCCGATGCGCTGACCGTGGAGGAAATGGTGGAGATCGTGAAGAATGCCGGTATCGTCGGTATGGGCGGCGCAACGTTCCCCACCCATGTGAAGATCTCCGGCGGCATCGGCAAGGTGACGGACGTCATCATCAACGGCGCTGAGTGCGAGCCTTACATTACCGGCGACCACCGTGCCATGCTGGAGCGCACGGCCGATATCATCGGCGGCGCGACCTATCTTGCCAAGATGTTCGGTGTTGACAAGGTCACCATCGGCGTGGAGGACAACAAGAAGAACGGCATCGATGCTCTGAACAAAGTTATCGCTGAAAAGAAGGCACCCGTGGTGGTGGAAGCTCTGCGCTGCCGCTATCCCCAGGGCGGTGAGAAGCAGCTGATCCAGGCCATCACCGGCCGTCAGGTGCCTCCCGGCGGCCTGCCTGCCAACGTGGGCTGCGCCGTGTTCAACATCAATACCACCATTGCCATCAACAAGGCCATTACCACCGGTATGCCCGTGGTGCGTAAGGTGGTCACCGTGTCCGGCTCCGGCATTGTGGATCCCAAGAACATCGAGTGCCCCATCGGCACCCCCGTGTCCCTGCTGCTGGACGCCTGCGGCGGTGCGTCCGTCACGCTGCATCGCTGCATCGACGTTTCCCGCGATCTGTGCGCCACCTACCGCGCCGCGGCGGCACTCGGCATCGACACGGTGCTGACGAGCGGCGGTGCCGAGAGCTGCCGCAAGGGCATTTCCCAGCTGGCCGCGCTGCTGCGCCTGCGGGACGAGCTGGACGGCCCCGAGGTGCTGATCGGTGCCGGTGTGAACGCCGCTGTCATCGACGAGCTGCGCGCGGCCCTGCCCGGGGCGCGGGCGTTCCATGCCAGCTGCAAAACGCTGCTGGAAAGCGGTATGACCTTCCGCCGCGAGGGTGTTCCCATGGGCCTGCCCGGCTTCTCCGAGTTTGACATCTGGCACACCGATGAAGCCACTATCCGGGAAGTACGAACGATTTTGGATACGATTGCATAAGAAAAGAAGCTCTCCGCGCAGGAGAGCTTCTTTTTGTGTAGATCCGTATAATCATCTCAGACTTTCCGGCGAAGCAGGCTCATGGGAGGCAGCTCCGGGGTGGGGATGGTGTATTTTTCCATCGCGTGCGGGGTGGACTCCATGGCCTCCCCGGCCTCGTTTTTGATCCACTCCGGGGTCAGCGGAATGCTCCGGCCATCCGGGCAGAGGGCTTCCAGCGTATCGCCCAGGCTCCACTTGCCGCGCTGCTGGC
>OLGA01001607.1_pt1 | contig 17431 bp, 13 predicted proteins | sample 1604881 | NCBI WGS metagenome assembly OLGA01 (sample SAMEA3888896, study PRJEB22519) | human gut metagenome | biome: human gut; feature: human-associated habitat; material: faeces | place: Denmark | collected 2009 | reverse complement strand
GCGAGGACGTCCGGGAGGGCATCACCGCCGTGATCTCCGTGAAGCTGACGGAGGCCCAGTTCGAGGGACAGACCAAGGCCAAGCTGGGCAACGCCTCCATCCGCACCCTGGTGGACAACGTGGTGTCCGACCAGCTGGCCGTGTATCTGGAGGAGCACCCGGTGGTGGCCCGGACCATTCTGGACAAGGCCCTGACCGCCAACCGGGCCAGGGAGGCTGCCCGAAAGGCCCGGGAATCCATCCGCCGCAAGACCGCCCTGGGCGGGGCGGCCATGCCCGACAAGCTGCGGGACTGCAACGAAAATAACCCCGAGCTGACGGAGATCTATATCGTGGAGGGCGACTCCGCAGGCGGCTCTGCTACTCAGGGACGGGACTCCCGCTTCCAGGCCATCCTGCCTCTGTGGGGCAAGATGCTGAACGTGGAAAAGGCCCGGGCGGACAAGGTGTACGGCAACGACAAGCTTCAGCCGGTGATCACGGCTCTGGGGGCCGGGATCGGCGACGAGCTGGACCTGAACCGGCTGCGGTATCACAAGATCATCATCATGGCCGATGCCGATGTGGACGGCGCCCATATCCGGACGCTGCTGCTGACCTTCTTCTTCCGGTTTATGCGGCCCCTGATCGAGGAGGGGTATGTATACTCCGCCGTGCCCCCTCTGTATAAGCTGACCCGGGGCAAGCAGCAGCGGGTTGCCTATACCGACGAGGAGCGGGACGCCATCTCCGCCGAAATGCGCAGCGGCAACCCCAACGTGAAAATTGATATCAGCCGCTTCAAGGGCCTGGGCGAGATGAACCCCCACGAGCTGTGGGAGACCACCATGGACCCGGAAAAGCGCACCCTGCGCCGCATTACCCTGGACGACGCCGTGGCCGCCGACGCCACGTTTACGGTGCTGATGGGCGAAAAGGTGGAGCCCCGGAAGGAGTTCATCGAGAAAAACGCCAAATACGCGGTGAATCTGGACTATTGATTCAAAAATGCTTGCATTTTTGAATTTCACCATCCCCACAAGGAGAATAAAATATGAGCAAAAAACCACAGTACGACCCTGAGGAGCTGCGGTACCCGGACCAGCACATTGTGGAGCGGTCCCTGGTGCCGGAGATGGAAAAATCCTATATTGAATACGCCATGTCCGTGATCGTGGGCCGGGCCCTGCCCGACGTGCGGGACGGCCTGAAGCCCGTGCACCGGCGGATTCTCTACGCCATGTACGAGGACAATCTGACCTCGGACCGCCCCTTCAAGAAGTCCGCCACCTGCGTGGGCGACGTGCTGGGCCGGTATCACCCCCACGGCGACGCGTCCGTGTATGACGCCCTGGTCCGCCTGGCCCAGGACTTCTCCATGCGCTATATGCTGGTGGACGGCCACGGCAACTTCGGCTCCGTGGATGGCGACCCTCCTGCCGCCTACCGTTACACCGAGGCGCGTCTGAGCAAGATCTCCAACGAGATGCTCCGCGACATCGAAAAGGACACGGTGGACTGGGACCCCAACTTCGATGAGAGCCGCAAGGAGCCCCGTGTGCTGCCCTGCCGGTTCCCCAATCTGCTGGTGAACGGCTCCAGCGGTATCGCCGTGGGCATGGCCACCAACATCCCGCCCCACAACCTGCGGGAGGTCATCGGCGCCTGCATCTGCGTGCTGGATAACCCGGACGCCACCCTCGGCGACCTGATGGAGCACGTCAAGGGCCCCGACTTCCCCACGAAGGGCATCATCATGGGACGCAGCGGCATCCGCGCCGCCTACGCCACCGGCCGGGGCCGGTTGATGGTGCGCGCCCGCCACGAGTTCGAGGAGTTCGGCAGCGGCCGCACCCGCATCATCATCACGGAGCTGCCCTATCAGGTGAACAAGCGGATGCTCATCAAGGCCATCGCCGACCAGGTGGAGGACAAGCGGCTGGAGGGTATCTCCGACATCCGGGATGAGTCCGACCGCAACGGTATGCGTATCGTGATCGAGCTCAAGCGCGATGCCAATCCCCAGGTAGTGCTGAACCGCCTGTTCGCCCAGACCCAACTCCAGACCACCTTTGCCATCAATATGCTGGCGCTGGTGGAAAACCAGCGGCAGCCGAAAATACTGTCCCTGCGGCACATCATTGACGAGTACCTGAAATTCCAGGAGGAGATCATCATCCGCCGGACCCGCTTCGACCTGAAAAAGGCCCAGGAGCGCGCCCACCTGCTGGAGGGCCTGCTGATCGCCCAGGACAATATCGACGAGGTCATCAAAATCATCCGCAGCAGCTACGACAACGCCAAGGAGAACCTGATGCAGCGCTTCGGGCTGGACGACGTGCAGGCCCAGGCCATTCTGGATATGCGCCTGAAGGCGCTGCAGGGTCTTGACCGGGAGAAGCTCCAGACCGAGTACAAGGAGCTGGAGGAGAAGATCGCCTACTTCCTGCGTATCCTCAGTGACGAGGGCCTGGTGAAGTCCATCCTCAAGGAGGAGCTGACCGCCATTGCCGACAAGTTCGGCGACGACCGCAAGACCGAGATCCAGGACGTGGAGGACGAGCTGGACATCGAGGACCTGATCGAGGAGGAGCAGTGCGTCTTCACCCTGACGGAGAACGGCTACATCAAGCGCACGCCGGTCAGCGAATACGCCGCTCAGAGTAAGGGCGGCATGGGCAAGAAGGGCATCACCACCCGTGAGGAGGACACGGTGGTGGACGTGTTCACCGCGTCTACCCACGACTATATCCTGTTCTTTACCGACACCGGCAAGGTCTACCGCAAGAAGGGCTATCAGATCCCGGAAAGCGGCAAGGCAGCCAAGGGTGTGAACATCGTCAACATCATTCAGGTGGAGACGGGCGAGCGCGTACAGGCCATGCTCCACTTCCGCGAGACGGGCGACGAGGAGCTGTACCTGTTCATGACCACCCGGAACGGCACGGTGAAGCGTCTGGAGGTCAGCGCCCTGAAGAACCTGCGGAACAACGGCATCCGCGCCCTGACGCTGGACGAGGGCGACCAGCTGATCTCCGTGACGGAGACGCGGGGGCATGACCGTATGCTTATCGCCACCCACGACGGACAGGCGGTGTGCTTCGACGAGGCGGATGTGCGCGCCATGGGACGTACCGCCGTGGGCGTCCGGGGCATTCGCCTGCGGGAGGGCGACTATGTCATTGGCGCCGCCCGCGCCGACGCGGGCAAGACCGTGCTGTCCATCACCGAGAACGGCTACGGCAAGCGGACGCCTATTGAGGAGTACCGCATCACCAACCGCGGCGGCATGGGTATCCGCAACTATATGGTCACGGACAAGACCGGCCCGGTGGTGGGCATGAAGGTGGTGGACGGTACCGAGGACCTGCTGCTGGTAACGGCGGCGGGCATCCTGATCCGCACCCCTGTGGAAAACATCCGCGTGGCGGGACGTGCCACCCAGGGCGTCATCGTCATGCGCTTCAAGGAGGAGGGCGACCGGGTCATCTCGTTGGCTCTGGCCGATCCCGAGGAGAAGGAGCAGCCCGTGTTGGAGGAGGCCCCGCTGTGAACGGCTCCGGGCTGGACATCATCGCGCGGATAGAGACGCCCTTTGCGGAGAAGTTCGGCGTGCCGCGGCAGAGCGGCATTGCCGACAGCCCCGGACGCATCGTGTTCGAAAAGCCCTTCCGGGATGTGGATGCGGTGCGGGGCCTGGAGGGCTTTTCACACATCTGGCTCATCTGGCAGTTTGACCGGGCGCAGCGGCAGAGCTGGTCGCCCACGGTGCGGCCGCCCCGGCTGGGCGGCAACGAGCGCGTGGGCGTGTTCGCCACCCGTTCGCCCTTCCGGCCCAACGGCCTGGGGCTCTCCGCCGTGGAGCTGGAGCGTGTGGCGTTGGACGAGCCGGAGGGTCCGGTGCTGTATGTCCGCGGCGCGGATATGGTCAGCGGAACGCCCATCGTAGACATCAAACCCTATCTGGCCTACGCGGACAGCTATCCCGACGCCGCCGGCGGCTTTACCGGCGGAGACGCCGGCGCGGTGCTGACGGTGGACTTTCCCCCGGAGCTGCTGGCGCAGTTTGACAGCGGACAGCGCCACGGGCTGCTGAGCGCCCTGGCCGCCGACCCGCGGCCCCGGTATCAGGACGACCCCGACCGCGTGTACGGCATGGCTTACGCAGGAAAGAACGTGCGCTTTACCGTGCAGGACGGAACGGTGCGGGTTGTTGGGGTGGAGTGAAGGAAGGATATATGAGAACCGTTACGATCTACACCGATGGGGCCTGCAGCGGCAACCCGGGTCCGGGCGGCTGGGGGGCGATACTCAGCTACAAGGGAACGGAGAAGGAACTCTCCGGCGGCGCGGCCCGAACCACAAACAACCGCATGGAGCTGACCGCCGTCATCGAGGCGCTGCGGCTTTTGAAGGAGCCGTGCGTGGTGGAGCTGTACAGCGACAGCAAGTACGTCATCGACGCGCTGGAAAAGGGCTGGGCCAGAAGCTGGCAGCAGCGGGGCTGGGTGAAGAGCGACAAAAAGCCGGCGCTGAACCCGGACCTGTGGGAGCAGCTGCTGGCGCTGACCGATATTCACGAGGTACGCTGCCACTGGGTGAAGGGCCACGCGGAGAACGAAAAAAACAACCGCTGCGACCAGATGGCTGTGGCCGAGAGCAGAAAGTTTCAGTGAAATGCGCTGTCTGCTGTGGAAAAAACGCGGCGTAAAAGGCAGAATTCACAAATTGTTCATGGCCGCTTCAAGATTCGGCCAAAATTAGAGGGTATTATAGCATCATCCAAAGGAACAACACTTCCTGATGTGATTTTCTCTCTCTCCTAACACAAACACACGGAAACACCCCGGCCATTGGGCCGGGGTGTTTCTGCTTTTTTTCGCTTTCGGCAACGTATGTTTGCTTGCTTTTCGGTTTCCGCAGCGTTTGCCTGGTTGTCCTCTGCATGTGCTGCTTATGCGCTCTTTTGTATACGTTTGCGTCAGTCACGGTTTGCCTTTGTGTTCCGGAAGGCTCCGGAGCCTTGTGTTCTCAAAAGGCGGAGAGAAAAAAGACGCACAAAAGGAAACGAGGCTCAGTTATAATAATCGGTCTCGTCGGTCAGCGCCATGGGCAGGCCGTTGTGGTAGACCGGCAGGGTCTGGAATTTGAAGCGGCTGGCACGATGCAGGGCGTCGATGCGCTCCTTGATGGCCGGGTCCACCACGCCGCGGCGGACGTACTCGTTCACCGCGTGATAGGGGAAGCCCAGATTGTCCTCGTCGGTCAGGCCGGTGAGGCCGTCGGACGGCGGCTTGATGAGGAACTTCTCCGGCAGGCCAAGCTGACGGCCCAGAGCGACGACCTCCTCGGTGGTGTACATCCCCAGGGGGGAGAAGGCGCCGGCGCTGTCGCCGTAGATGGTGCAGTAGCCCACCCAGTCCTCGCTGAGGTTGCTGGTGTTGATGACGATGCCGCCCTCTACGGACTGGGCCACGGCATACAGGGTGGCCATGCGGACGCGGCTGGGAAGATTGACCTTTGTCTGGCGGCTGGGGGTCAGGCCCGCCTTCTCCATCTCGTTCAGCACGCCCTGAACAGCGTCGTGGATGTTGATGGTGGTGTGGGGCAGGTCCAGGTGCTCCACCAGTGCCTGGGAGTAGTCGATGTCCGGCTGGACGCCGTCGGGCATGAGGACGCCGAGGACGTTTTCGCGGCCATAGGCGGCCACGGCCAGGGCGGCCACGGTGGAGCTGTCCTTGCCGCCGGAGATGCCGATGACGGCGGTCTTGCCGTGGCAGGCGTGCATCTGCTCGGCCATCCACTCCAGCAGGCCGGCCAGCTGTATCTGGGGGTTGAATTCCATGTGCGATACCTCCCGTTCCGAAGTTTTGATGTCCTATTGTACCGCGTCGGGGAGGATTTTGCAAGGGCTATCCCAGCAGGGCCGCTGCATCCTCCGGCGTCAGGCCGGGCTGGAGCGCCAGGGTGACGCCATAGCCGATGAGCCGGCCCAGCTCACGGACGCGGCGGTCGATGTCCTGGGGCGTGACAAACAGTCCGGTGGGCGGGGCGTCCTCGCCGCCGCAGAGGGCTGCGCCGTCGATGACCGTGGGGACGCCCAGGGCGATGACCGGCACGCCAAGCGTCCGGGCGTTGACCGCCTTGCGGTGATTGCCTACGCCGCTGCCGGGGATCAGGCCCGTGTCCCCCAGCTGCACGGTGGCACACAGCCGGTGACGGCTGCGGGCGGCCAGCGCGTCGATGGCGATGACCACCGAGGGGCGAAGGCGGTCCGCCGCGCCGCGGATCAGCTCCAGCGTCTCCACCCCCGTGCGGGCCAGCACGCCGGTGGCCAGGGCCGCCACCGGCGTCAGCGCGCCGAACTGCCGGGGCATGGAACGGACCATGTGCCGCGTGACCAGCAGGTGCTCCAGCGCCGCCGCCCCCACGGCATCGGGGGTCATGGCGTCGTTGCCCAGGCCCACCACCAGGACGGGACCGTCCGATGGCGGCGGCAGCAGGGCGCGGAGCTCGCGGCACAGGCAGAGGGCGGCCCGGCCGGTCAGCGCCTCCTGACGGGACAGGGTGGGGCGCAGGTCGATGGTGATATAGCGGCCCTCGGGCTTGCCGATGGCCCGGGCGCCCGCCGGGGTATGGACATGGATGCGGGTGACGGGACAGCCGCACAGCAGGCATTCGGACTTGGTGACGCCGGTGCCGGGGGCAAACATATCCCGGCCGGTGGGCAGCGCCTCCGCTGTTTCCACGGCCAGATCGGTACGCGAGAGGTTCATAGTAGTGGTCAACGCTCCCTTCTGAACACAAAATATTGTGGCTTTTGGGTAGCATGGCCGGTGAAATCGCTTTTATACAAAAACTGCCGCGGAAATTGCAAAAAAGTCTTGCATTTTTCAGGCAAAGATGCTAAAATATCATCCTGCGTGGAAGTGTTTATTTTCGCTGCACAAAAAATTCAAGTCGGGGAGGTGTTTGGTTTGCCGAATATCAAGTCTGCTAAGAAGCGTGTTCTGGTGGCAGAGACGAGAAATGCTCGCAACAAAGCCAATAAGTCCGCACTGAAGACTGCTATCAAGAAGTTCGAGGCTGCTGCCGTTGAAGGCAATCGCACCGAGGCCGAGGGCACTTACAAGGTGGCGGTCAAGGCGATCGACAAGGCTGCTGCAAAGGGCCTGCTGCACAAGAACAACGCGGCCCACAAGAAGAGCGCGCTGACGCTGAAGCTGAACAACATTGGCTAATGACCAAACGCAACGGACATCCGCAAGGGTGTCCGTTTTGGTTTATACGGGAAAAGGGACGGCGCCGCCGTCCCTTTTTTCATATCCCCTTATACTTGCGCCGGGTGGCCATTCCGCCGCGGATGTGCCGCTGGGAACGGTTTTCGTCCAGTATGGCCTTTACCTGTGTGTACAGCGCCCGGTCGCACAGGGCCAGACGCTCGGACAGGTCCTTGTGTACGGTGGATTTGCTGACGCCGAACTTCTTGGCGGCGGCGCGGACGGTGGTCCGGTTCTCTATCATGTACAGGGCCAGCTCTTTGGCCCGCTGCTCCAGATCGTCTCGCATAACGCAACACTCCCATGCCGTTGTGCTCTATCTATATGGCGGAACGCGGGCGGATATGACAAAGGGGACGGACCGCACATCCTTAACGGACACTTAGCGGGCGGCGGGAGTATAATTTGGCATCATCCGGAGATGAAATGAGGCGAGTCTATGGATATTTGGAAGGAATTGCGGGACGAGGGCGTGGACAGCGGCCTGCTGGACGAGGTACGCCGCTTCCGGGAGGCCCACCCCCTGACGCCGGAGGCACAGGAGCGCGTGCCCGTGCCGAAGTATCTCTACTACGGCAGGGAGGTATGGGAGAGCGCGGCGGCGGCACTGCTGTGCGGCGAGCACCTGCTGCTGGCGGGGCCGAAGGCCACCGGCAAGAACGTGCTGGCGGAGGACCTGGCGGCGCTGTTCGGACGGCCGGTGTGGGACGTGTCCATGTATGTGAACGTGGACGCGGCGGCCCTGATCGGCGCGGACACGCTGAAGGACGGGCAGGTGGTGTTCCGGGAGGGACCGGTGTGCGCCTGCGCGCGGCTGGGCGGCTTCGGCGTGCTGGACGAGGTGAACATGGCAAAGAACGAGGCGCTGGCCGTGCTGCACGCCACGCTGGACCACCGGCGCGTCATCGACGTGCCGGGGTATGAGCGCATACAGCTGGACGACGCGGCGCGGTTCATCGGCACCATGAACTACGGCTACGCCGGGACGCGGGAGCTGAACGAGGCGCTGGTGAGCCGGTTCGTGGTGGTGGATATGCCGGTGATCTCCGACGAGAATTTGCAGAAGCTGCTGCGGCGCAGCTTCCCCACCCTGAAGCGGGAGTGGGCCGAGCAGCTGACGGCGCTGTTCCGGGACCTGCGGACCAAGTGCGACAGCGGTGAGATATCCACCAAGGCGCTGGACCTGCGGGGACTGCTGGCGGCCCTGCACCTGATCGAGAAGGGGATACCCTCCGGGCAGGCGCTGGACCTGGGCATCATCAACAAGGCCTTTGAGCCCTTTGAGCGCCAGCTGGTGGCGGACGCGGTGTGGGCGCGCCTGCCCAGGGACGCCACCCGGGACAAGCTGTTCGACTGATATGGACAGACAGGACAGAGAGACGCGCCGGGCGGAAAATCAGGTGTGGAACGGCTGGGGGGACTATGCCCGCAAGCCGGAGCTGCTGACCTTCGACCGGGCGGGGGATGCCGAGCTGTACGGCAATACGGTGCTGGGCCTAGCCTGCCGGTATTACGACTTTGACCGGTTCCGGCCGCTGCTGAACGAGTTTCACCGGTCGGCACAGGAGGCACTGTACACGGATATATTCTTCCTGGTGCTGGAGGGGGCGGTGTTCGCCCGCGGCGCGGCGGAGAGGCCGCTGCTGCCGGCGCTGCGGCGGGACTATGCCCGCCGGCTGCTGGCGCAGACGCCGGTGGCCGAGGGCATGAACGGGGACGCCGTGCGCCGGGCCTGGGCCTGCCGCGTGCTGGAACAGCCGGAGGACCCGGCCCTGTCGCCGCTGCTGGACGAGCTGGCCGCGCCGGGGGACAGCACGGAGGCGCAGCTGATCCAGCGGACGGAGCGCGTGCTGTACACCTGGTTCCGCCGCGCCCGCCGGGCCGCCGACGACCGCCAGTGGGCGGCGTGGGTAGGCCGAAAGCGGGACAAAAGCGGCGGCGTGCACTTTGTGCGGCCCAACGCCCTGCGGGCGCTGTCACATGACGCGCCCGGCGGCAGCGGCGGCTTGCAGAAGCAGACGCTGTTCAGCTTTTTGCAGGGCCGGACGCCGGAGCCGATCCTGCGGCGGTATGTGGAGGACTGCTTCGGCGCGTCCATGCTGACGCCGGGGCAGCGCAGTGAGGCGGAGCGCACCCTGTGCACCGGCGTGCACAAGAACTGCCGGCTGCACTTTACCCGCGGCGAACCGGTGGGCCGCGCGCCCGCGCCGGAGGCGGCCTGGGACGCGGCCCACTTCCGGCAGCAGCGGGAGAAGAACCGGGCGTATTACCGGGAGCATCTGGTGGAAAACAAGCTGGCCATCGCACAGCTGACGCAGAAGCTGCAGAACACGCTGCTGCTGCGGGCGGAGGACGAGGGCGGTACGGGCCGCGCCGGGAGGCTGCGGCCGGAGCTGGCCTGGCGCGCCGGGGCGCTGGGGGACGAGCGGGTGTTCTCCCGCCGGTCGCCGCAGGAGCCGGGAGAGCTGTCCGTGGACCTGCTGCTGGACGGCTCGGCCTCGCAGAACCGGCAACAGGAGAAGCTGGCTACACAGGCGTATCTCATCGCAGAGAGCCTGAGCCGGTGCCGCATCCCCGTGCGGGTGACGGCGTTCTGCTCCGTCAGCGGCTGCACGGTGCTGCGGGTGCTGCGGGACTATGACCATCCGGAGCAGAACGAGGGGGTATTCGACTATGTGGCCGCGGGGTGGAACCGGGACGGACTGGCCCTGCGGGCCATGGGCTGGCTGCTGCGGCAGCGGCGCAGCGAGCAGTCGCTGCTGCTGGTGCTCTCGGACGCCAGCCCCAACGACGACCAGCGGATACCCAACGGCCTGGGCGGATGGGCCTACACCGGGAAGCGCGGCGTGGACGACACGGCGGCGGAGGCTGCGGCCCTGCGGCTGCGGGGCGTGCTGCCGGTGTGTCTGTTCACCGGAAGCGACCGGGAGGTGCCGGACGCCCGGCGTATCTACGGACAGGCCATGGAGCGCCTGCCGGCCATCGGGTGGCTGGCAGACGCGGTGACGCGGCTGATCCGGGGCCAGCTGCGGCGGGGATAGGACGGAATGCGACACAAAACGACAGAAAGAGACACACCGAAGGGTGTGTCTCTTTCGCTGCTCAATACCAGGTGATGCCCTCCAGATCCTGTATCTGCACCCGCAGGTCCTCCAGCAGTGTCTCCGCAGCGGCGGAGAGGGCGCGGCCCTTGGGTGTGACCAGGTAGAAGGTGCGCTCCGCCGGCGGGTGGGCCAGGCGCAGCACCTGCACGTTGCTGAACATCCGCAGATAGGGCTCGGTGGCGCCGGCGGGGATGATGCTCCAGCGCTTGCCGCAGGCGGGCAGGGTCTCGGCCAGCTGGGGCGTGTCGGTGTACAGCAGGGGGCGGGCATCCACGCCGTACCAGTAGTCGTGCCATTGCAGTATCTCCGGCTGGCCGTAGATGAGTATCTCGTCCTGCACGTGCATGGTGGTGGCCTCTACCGGTTCCGTCAGTGCCACCGTTTTGGGCACTACCAGGAAGAAGCCCTCGCGGAACAGGGGTTTGGCTTCGATCTGCAGATCGTAGTGCAATGCGCCGTCCACGATGGCCATGTCCGCGTCGCCCCGGGCTACGGCGGACACCGCCTGGTCCGTCCGCATGGACTCCACCCACAGGTTCACCGGCAGCTCACGCTCCAGAAACCGCTGGTACACCGGGGGCAGAATGTACTGGTTGGCGGTGTAGGCGGCGATGACGTGGAGAAACTCACGCTTTTCCGCGGCGGCGAAGGTCTGCGTCTCCGAGAGCAGGTTCTGCCACCGGCGGGCCAGAGGCAGGAAGTGCTGGCCCGCATCCGTCAGGGTGATGCGGCGCTGGCCCTTGCCACGGTGGAACAGAGGCGCGCCCACCTGGTCCTCCAGTGCCTTCAGCCGGGCGGACAGGGACGGCTGGGTAATGTACAGCGCCTCGGCGGCGGCGGTCATGGTGCCGTGGTCCAGCACGGCGAAAAAGGTCTCGATGTCCTGGTTGGTCATAGGCGGCTCTCCAAATTATAGTTTATGCCTATATTATACTGTAGAATAATCAATTTTACAAGCACCAACCTTTGTGGTATGATTTGGCCACAATACAGAAAGGAGTTGTTCCCTATGACAAACACGAAAACCAAGACTTCCCCGGCAAAGGCGATCGCCGCTGTTGTGATCGCGGTTATTCTGGCGTTCACGCTGGTGTGCCTGCTGACGGGGAACATCAACCCCGTGTGCCGTGTCACCGCCATGCTGATGCCGGTGTGGCTGGCCGCCGAGCTGCGCCTGCTGTGCACGCTGCTGTAACGGGGCACCGGCTGATTTTGCTGTTTTCTTCCCTTTTCTCTTTCTTATTTGCGAAAAACGCGGACGCGGGTGCGTCCGCGTTTTTCATCGTCCGGACGCGCAAAGACGGCGCAAAGAATACTACGAACGCCGAACTATTTTCCTGAAAAAATCCTGTATTTGTAACGCTTTCGTGAATTCTGCGCCGTTCCGCTTGCAAGTCGGCGGCGGGGATGGTACACTTACACATTATTACAGTTTTACCCTGGGTGCGTGGGCGCTGCAGGCGGAAAAAGGAGGGACGGATATGGCCGGCTTCAGCGTGAAAAAACCGCTGACGATCTTTGTGACGGTGCTGGGCATTATCGTGCTGGGCGTGGTGGCGTATCTGAAAATGACACCGGATCTGCTGCCCAACATGGACTTTCCCTATGTCATCATCGTCACTTCTGATCCCGGCGCCAGCCCGGAGTCCATTGAGCAGTCCATCACCAGGCCGGTGGAGCAGTCCATGGCTACGCTGGATAAGATCAAGACCGTCACCTCCACCAGCCAGGACAGCGTATCCATGGTCACGCTGGAGTTTGAGGACGGCGCCAATATGGATACCATCAGTGTGGACATCCAGCAGAAGATCTCCGTATTGCAGGGCAGTTGGGACGACACCGTCTCCGCCCCCTATGTGCTGAAGATCAATCCCTCCATGCTGCCGGTGATGGTGGCCGCCGTGACCCGGGAGGACATGGACGTGTACGCGCTCAGCGATTTCGTCACCGGAGAGCTGTCCCCCAAGCTGGAGGGCGTGTCCGGTGTGGCCAGCATTTCGGTCAGCGGCGCCGTGACCCGGGAGGCCCATGTGATCCTGGACGAGGCCAAGCTGGACGCCCTGTCGGAGAAGCTGGCGGATGCGGTGCGTACCGAACTGAACAAGACGAAGCTGGATCTGCAGAAGGCCAAGGACCAGGTGGAAAAGGGACAGGCACAGCTGGATGAGGCCAAGGAGGCCATTGCCGCCGGCGCGGCGGCCAAGGCGGGCGCGGCGGTGGATAAGCTGTACGAATATCTGAAGGAGGCCCGGGGCCAGATCCCGGGGCCAGACCCGTATCCGGATCCCGGTGAGCCGCCCATCACCGTGCCCGGGAAGGATGAGCTGGAACAGCTGAAAAAGACGCTGGAACGGCTGAACGCGACGCTGGATAAGCTGATGCAGGATCTGGAAAGCGGCGAGCTGAAGCGGGAGGTCACCAGTGAGGTCTATGACCTGACGCTCTCCCTGATCGACGGCATTACCCAGCTGACGGAGGCGCAGATACAGCTGGATGAGGCCATGACCCAGATCGAGGCCGGCATGGACCAGATCAACGAGGCGTACAAGTCCATCGCCGACCAGACGGACGTGGGCGGTATGCTGTCCATCTCCGCCGTCAGCCAGCTGCTGACGGCACAGAATTTCGCCATGCCTGCCGGGTACATTGAGGACGACAGCGGCGTGAAATACATGGTATCCGTGGGCGAGAACGTGTCCTCCCGCCAGGAGCTGGAGGATATGGTGCTGCTGGACCTGGGCATGGACGGCATCGAGCCGGTGACACTGGGCGACATCGCCACCGTGGTGGTCACGGACAACGCCGGGGAGCTGTACACCAAGGTCAACGGCGACAACGGCATTCTCATCACCTTTACCAAGCAGTCCAACTACGCCACGGCGGAGGTGTCCAATAACATCAGCGCACGGTTCGAGGAGCTGGAGGGCCAGTACGAGGGATTGTCCTTCGCGCCGCTGATGGACCAGGGCGACTATATCTACCTGATCGTGGAGACCATCACCTCGTCGCTGCTGTGGGGCGCGCTGTTCTCCGTGGTCATTCTGTACCTGTTCCTGCGGGATTGGCGGCCAACGGTCATCACGCTGGTATCTATCCCCGTCAGCGTGATCTTTGCCATCGTACTTATGTACTTCACCGGCGTGACCATCAACATGATCTCCCTGAGCGGTCTGGCCGTGGCGGTGGGTATGCTGGTGGATAACTCCGTGGTGGTCATTGAGAATATCTATCGCCTGCGCTCCAAGGGGGCCACCGTCATCCAGGCGGCGGTATCCGGGGCCCGGCAGGTGCTGGGCGCCATCGTGGCCTCCACCCTGACCACCGTGTGCGTGTTCCTGCCCATCGTGTTCGTGGAGGGCATCACCAAGCAGCTGTTCACGGACCTGGCCCTGACCATGACCTATTCCCTGCTGGCCAGCCTCATCGTGGCCCTGACCCTGGTGCCCGCCATGGCCGCCGGTATGCTCCGCAAGGAGAAGCCCCAGAAGCCGGGACTGCTGGATAAGGTCTACCCCGCCTATCGCAAGGCGGTGTCCTGGTCCATCCACCACAAGCTGGTGGTGCTGGGGGTGTCCCTGCTGCTGCTGGTGGGCTCCGCCGGAGCCGCCCTGGCCCGGGGCTTCGCCTTTATGCCCAATATCGACATGAACACCGTGAACCTGACCATCTCCATGCCCGAGGGCTGCACCCGGGAGCAGGCGGTGGCCCTGGCGGACAAGGCCCTGCAGCGCATCGCCGCCGTGGACAACGTGGAAACCGTGGGCGCGATGATGTCCTCCGCCTCCGGCACCGGGAGCATGGACATGACCAGTATGATGACCGCCGGCGGCGGGGAATACGACGTCACCGCCTACATCACCCTGCCGGAGGGGGCCTCCGGCGCAGAGGCCGGCAAGCAGATGGAGGCCGCCTGCGCCGGTATGGACTGCACCGTCACCGCCTCCGGGGCCATGGACACCTATATGTCCTACCTCACCGGCAGCGGCATCACCCTGAACGTCTACGGCGACGACATGGAGCAGATGCAGTCCGCCGCCCGTGACCTGGCGGCAAAGCTGGCCACCGTCCCCGGCACGGAGAACGTGTCCGACGGCCTGGAGCAGGCGGCCGCCGCCCTGCACCTGTCCGTGGACCGCAACGCCGCCATGGAGAAGGGCCTCACCGTGGCCCAGGTGTACATGGCCGTGGCCTCCGCCCTGACGGACACCGACAGCTCCCTGTCCCTGACCCTGGACGGGCTGGACGTCAGCGTGTCCATCCAGTCCCCGGAGGAGAGCCGCATGACCCGGGAGAAGCTCCTGGATCTTCAGATCGACCCCTCCTCCGCCTCCGCCATGAGCAGCATGATGAGCAGCGCCTCCTCCGGCAGCTCCATGGGAAGTATGAGCGGCATGTCTAGTATGAGCGGCATGTCCAGTATGAGTGGCATGAGCAGCGCAAGCGCCTCCGGCAGCACCCAGAGCGGCAAGTCCGTCCGTCTGGGGGACATCGCCCAGCTGGAGGAGACCGTCAGCCTGAACACCATCAACCGGGACCAGCAGCGGCGGTATATCACCGTGTCCGCCGACGTGGCCGACGGCTATAACGTCACCAAGGTCACCTCCGCCGCCGAAAAGATCATCGGCCAGGCGGAGCTGCCCCAGGGCGTCACCGCTGCCTTCCAGGGGGAGAACGAGGCCATCATGGACGCCATCCGGCAGCTGCTGCTGATGCTGCTGCTGGGCATCGTGCTGGTGTATCTGGTGATGGTGGCCCAGTTCCAGTCCCTGCGCTCGCCGCTGATCGTCATGTTCACCATCCCCCTGGCCTTCACCGGCGGCTTCCTGGCCCTGCTGCTGGCGGGGGTGGAGGTCAGCGTCATCTCCCTGATCGGCTTCGTGATGCTGGTGGGCGTCATCGTCAACAACGGCATCGTCCTGGTGGACTACATCAACCAGCTGCGGCTGGAGGGTATGGGCCGCCGGGAGGCCATCATCGAGGCCGGCGTCACCCGTCTGCGGCCCATTCTCATGACGTCCCTGACCACCATTCTGGGCCTGATCGTCATGGCCTTCGGCAACAACGTGGGCACGGCCCTGATGCAGCCGGTGGCCCTGGTGTGCATCGGCGGCCTGCTGTATGCCACGCTGATGACCCTGCTGGTGGTGCCGTGTATGTACGACATTCTCAGCCGCCGGGACCTGCGGAAGGTGGACGAGGAGGAGCTGCAGCTCCTGGATATGTGAAAAATAAGCGCAAAAAAGCAGCCTTGCGGCTGCTTTTTTGCGCTTATTTTTTCGCTTACAGAATGATCACCGGCCCGGCAGCGGTCAGGCGGCCCTCCCGGACGGTGACGGACTCGCCGGTCAGGGCGTTTTCATAGTCACCGTCGGTCAGGGGGACGGCAGCCGTCCCCGGGCGGCCCGCCAGGGGGAACACGCCCACCGCCAGGTGTTGGCCGTCCCGATAGTCGGCCACGGCCAGGCCCTGCTCGTCATCGGCCTCCACATGGAAGGCGGCGTCCGTAGGCAGGCGCTTTTTGATGTCGTACAGCTTCCGCAGCAGGGGCGACAGGTCCTCCCCGGCGGTCCAGTCGATGGGCTCCCGCTCAAACAGGGAGGGCGTATGGACGGCAGAGACCTCCTGCCCGGCATAGAGCAGGGTGGTCCCCTTCTGGAAATAGCTCAGGGCCGTCCAGGCCAGCAGGCTGTCCCGGTTGGGGAAGCGGTCCGCCGCCCGGCGCTGGTCGTGATTTTCCAGGCAGCTGAGCTTATTGTACCAGGTGGGAAAGCTCAGCTCCTGATAGCTCAGGGCGGCAAAATACCGGCTCAGGGGCATGGTCCCGCCGGCGGCTCCCTCATACAGGGGCCAGATGTCGTAGGGGTACAGAATGTCGAACACGTCAAACAGCTCGTTGTCCGTGGCGGCGTACAGCCCCTGGCGGCGGAAGGCCAGAATGTGCTCCAGGTGGACGCTCTCCCCCAGCCAGATGGCCCCGGGGCGCACCCGCTCCACCGCCTGCCGGGCCTTGCGCCAGAATTCCACAGGCACGGTGCTGGCCACGTCGCAGCGGAAACCGTCCACATACTGGGCCCAATAGCACAGGGACTCGATCTGATAATCCCACAGGCCGGAAACGGCGTAGTCCAGGTCCACCACATCGGTCCAGTCCCCCACCTTGTTGCCCCGGCTGCCGTCGGGCTTGTGATAGTAATACTCCGGGTGCAGGGCCACCAGGGTAGCGTCCGGGGAGGTGTGGTTATACACCACGTCGATGATGCACTTCATGCCATTATCGTGAATGGCGTCCACCAGGTGGAGGAAGTCCTCCAGGGTGCCGTACTCCGGGTTCACCGTGCGGTAGTCCCGGTTGGCATAGGGGCAGCCCATGCTGCCCTTGCGGTTGGCTTCCCCGATGGGGTGGATGGGCATCAGCCACAGGATGTCCGTGCCCAGGGCCCGGATCCGGGGCAGATCCGGCTCCACGGCCCGGAAGGTGCCCTGGGGGGTGTGGCTGCGGACGTAGAGCTCATAGATGACGCTGCGCCGCAGATCGGGGTTGGTTTGGATGGACATGTCAAAGACCTCCCATACAAAATTATTTCAGCGTGCTGCTGTTGTTCAGCACAGAGGTGCTGTAGAGAAACCATACGTCCTGGCGGTCAAAGGTCAGGAAATTTCCCAGTTGGGACGGGGAGAGATAGCGGATATCCACCAGGGTCACCCGGCTGTAGCCCTCCAGCAGCAGAGGGGCCAGGCTGGACCCGAAGGAGTCCCGGAAGATCACCAGCTCCCGATCCGTCCGGGCGTTGGGGTTGTCCACCGTCAGCAGGGACACGGACCCGGACAGGAACAGCTCATAGGGGTCGCTGCCTGCGGCCTTATCCAGGTCGTATACAGGGCCGGTTTTGCCGGTCTCGTAATTGGTGACCCGGCAGGCGTCGATGGTGTCGTTGGTGAGATAGCTCAGGCTCTCGCCTGCCAGAGGCAGGGCCGCATAGCCGGAATACACCCCGTAGAAGGGGCGCTCCAGCGTTACCTCCCGATAGGAGGCGCCGGCGTCCGTCCCCATGGCGGCGGCGATACGCC
>OLGA01001601.1_pt1 | contig 17467 bp, 15 predicted proteins | sample 1604881 | NCBI WGS metagenome assembly OLGA01 (sample SAMEA3888896, study PRJEB22519) | human gut metagenome | biome: human gut; feature: human-associated habitat; material: faeces | place: Denmark | collected 2009 | reverse complement strand
AATTTTCGCTAATCACCAAATTTTCAGACACTTATATTTCGTCGAACTCACGTTATTTATGTCTTCTATTGCTTTGTTCCAAATCTCTACAATATTGGGGAGAACCATATAAATACAGCAACAGAGGTGAAACTCCTTGGTTTCAGGCTTGTATTGAATGAAGAAATTTCCCAAAGAAAAAGACTCAAACAATGGGTCACCAATCATCCGAAAATCATTTGGAGAATTCGGACAAATGGTTCTCAGCATATTAACTCTCTTTCGGAACCACCGTTCATGTCGATTGAAATATCTCTGAACAATATCAGCAACAACCACGACACAAACTATTATAACTATTCCGACAGTTTCCGAAAATGCATGAGTAAGAGCTTTTAGCCCCAATATGATGCAAATGCACCATAATACGAATAAGCCAATTTTTTTGATTATCATAAGGCAATTCACTAACTATTGTTTGACATTGTCTTTCATTTCCTATATAGTGGTACGCTCCGTCTCATCCGTAATTAGTTCTTTCATATCCACAGACAATAACTGCGCAATTTCAAGAAGTGTGGTAAGGTTGGGTTGAGAGCGGTTGCATACATAAGCATTGACCGTACTGAAACTTCTTCCCAACTTCTTTGCAAGCCATGTTTGGCTTATCCCTTTGTCCTCTAAGACTGCTCTTATGCGATTTAACTTCATGTTTTTATCGTTTTTATGCTACAAAAATAACGTTTTATTTTGATAATCCATCCAAATCCCTTGAATATCTGCTGTATTCCGTCGTAATTTAGACAAAATAGAAATATAATCTGCAAAAATGGAACTAAGCAATTGATTTCCCAATATGGCAAGATACATATATGCGTTTATGAATATGTTCTTTTTGCCATACTCTTAAAATGACGTTACATGAAAATTACTGTTGGTAACTACTCTTTTACCTTTGCAAAGACTAATCTTAATATTTTGTAAAATCACAGCATAAAATGTTGTTTTTCAGAAATTAGATTTAACTTTGCACTCGAAATCAAAGCGTTCTTTGTATATTGCAAAGTTGTGAAAGAAAAAGAATATAGCTCGTTTCTAAATCGTTAGCAGTCACATTCTTTAAAATACTCAACTCGCTGATATTCAACAAATAAAAGAATTTACTGTGACTCCCTGAATGGAAGGTAATCTTCTTCTTGATGCCAGCAGCTTCCACCCATTCCTTAATCGTATAGCATAGGCAGGAGTGCTGAACCAATCCCTTAAATATCACATCATCCTCTCCCTTCTCAGGCAACCACTTCATGGCTTCCTTGGAGAGATTGTAGGTGATGTTCTTCTTGGTCTTCGTCATTCTGAGGGTGAGTCTATGCTTTTCTTCTCCACCTTCCGTATATGTCTCAATCTGAGACCATCTTAACTTCCTGATGTCGGAGATTCTGAGACCACAGAAACAAGAGAACATGAAGGCATTCTTGACAAGAGGAAATCTGCATTCCGTCTCAGCCAGCAGCTTCACTTCATCAATGCTCAAAAATTCCCTTTCGGTTTCAATACCCTTAGGTAAATCATCTTTAGATATATCCTGAGCAGGGTTATGCTTGATGATGCCTTCTTCCACTGCAACCTTCAAGACCTTACATAGGTACTTGTAGTATGTGATGCAGGAGTTAATATGAAGGTGCTCCTGACTTTGTCTTCTCATTCTATAGTTCCTGAGGTACTGCATGAATCCTTTGCAGTAGTTTTTGTCTATATCCTTCATCAGCACTTGGTCACCCTTGTAGAGTAGGAGGTGCTTTTTCAGGATTTTCAGGATTCTGTTCGGGTCATTATCAGCTATTGATGTCTTTGCCTTCTTCTCGGCAAAGATGTCAATCACATCGAATAGTTTCATCTTGCTTTTGTTGGTTTCAAGTCCAGCCATTCCGTTCTTGATGTCGAGCACTCGCTGCGCCTTGATAACATTCACTACTGTCATAGTCTCTGCATTCTTTCTTCTTGCCTCAGTTCTGTCTCTTCCCTTTTCGGGTACAAGATATAGTTTGAGAAACTCATACTTACGCTTTCCATCTTGGTAAATATCAAGATAGATGCTCTGGTTTCCGTTTGCCAGTTCCTTGAATCTGATAGTGACTGGCTCTTTTTCGATTGTTTTCTTCCTTCCCATAAGCCTACAATTTAAAATCTGCTGCAAAGATAAGAAATATTTTTGTTACCATCAAGTGTTTTGGTAACAAATGAGTAACAAACGAGTAACAAAACTGCTATATATCTACTATATACCTACTAATATCTATCTGTTAAATAATTTGTATTTTTAGATTCTAAAATGCTGATATTCAGTTATTTGCGTATATAGTAGATATATAATAGGTGGTAGTTGTTACTTAGTAGAAAGGTTCCTCTGTAAAAAGTCCATCGTGATTCTTATTTTAAAAATCCTTATTTCCTTTCATTTTCCTCTCTTTCATTCTTCCTTCCTTCTTGTTCATTCCTTCCTCTCTTTCATTCTTCCTCCTTGTTCATTCTTCCTTCTCCCAGAAACTGAATTTCCTATTTATTCTTTAACTGAATCTTCTTGGGTATCTGAAGAGAATGGCAAATAGGGCTGCTAAGCCGATAGCCATTGGATAATAGAGGTAAGGGATGATGTCGAGCGGACTGAGACCTGAGAGTCCTGCCGCCAAGAGCATCTGCACACCGTATGGTATCAATCCCTGTATGGTACAGGAGAAGGTATCAAGTATGCTTGCTGCTTTGCGGTTATCTACCCCAAACTTGTCACCTATCTTCTTAGAGATATTTCCCACGGTAAGAATCGCCACCGTATTGTTGGCAGTACAGATATTCACCATTGAGACGAGGGCAGCGATAGACAGTTCGGCACCTCTTTTGCTGTTTACATGAGCTGTAATCTTGGAGATGATGAAGTCGATGCCTCCGTTTTCACGGATGATCTCAAGCATGCCTCCAGCCATCATAGCGATGATGATGAGTTCTCCCATTCCAATCACGCCATTTCCCATGGCAGAAAACCATCCGAAAATGTCGTAACCGCCATCGATGATGCCGATGATGCCACAGAGAATGGAACCCAATGTCAGTACTGCCATCACATTCATGCCTGCAATAGCCGTGACGAGTACTACTATATAAGGTAGAACCTTCATGTATTGTACTGCATCGATATGGGTCGGTGCCTTGGTTCCTATGCCCAATATTCCATATATAATCAGGATGATGACGGCAGCTGGGATGACGATGAGGGCGTTTACCCTAAACTTGTCACTCATCTGGCAACCTTGTGTCTGGGTAGCTACGACCGTTGTATCAGAGATGAAAGACAGGTTGTCGCCAAAGTAGGCTCCACCCACGATGATGGCTACGGTCAGTGCCAGGTTAGCATCCACAGAGTGGGCAAGACCTGCCGCGATGGGCACGAGAGCTACGATGGTTCCCACGCTGGTGCCTATCGAGAGCGATATGAAGCAGGCAGCGAGGAAGAGACCGGGTAATATCATGCTGGCTGGCAACAAGCTCAGGGCAAGGTTGACGGTGGCATCTACTGCTCCCATCGCCTTTGCCGATGCAGCGAATGCACCAGCCAGCACATATATCCATAGCATGAGCATGAGGTTGTTGGCTCCAGCCCCTCGACTATAGGTGTCGATGCGTTTTCTGATAGGCATACCGCCCGAGATGGCTACGGCATAGATGCTTGAAATCATGAATGCCACGGTGAGCGACAGGCTCGTATCCTTATGACTTTCCTCTGCGGAATATCCCGTAAAGAGGGCTATCAATGCTATCAATAAAATCAGTGGCGATAATGCCAACAATCCTTTCTTATTACTCATTTTTCTTATATTTAGTAAGAGTGTAGGTTTCTTCTCTCTACACTCTTCGTTCTTCACTTCTTTAAAGTGTTACTCCATTTTTGAAGATGGAAATCTCGCGATAACCATTCTCCTCGTTGCGAGCATCCTCTCCACTGGCTATGGAGATGATCTTGTCGATGAACTTGCGTACGAGATCTTTCATCTCTGTGCCCTCTACGAGCTCGCCGGCATTGAAGTCAATCCAGTTTGGCTTGTTCTTTGCCAAGGTGCTGTTGGTAGAAATCTTCATGGTTGGTACGAAGGTGCCGAATGGGGTACCGCGACCGGTGGTGAAGAGAACCAACTGACATCCTGCTGATGCCAAGGCTGTGGCTGCTACAAGGTCGTTGCCTGGTGCTGAAAGGAGGTTCAAACCATTGGTCTCCAGACGGTCACCATACTGCAATACACCGCTGACTGGTGCACGACCGCACTTCTGTGTACAACCGAGAGCCTTATCTTCCAATGTAGAGATACCGCCAGCCTTGTTGCCTGGTGAAGGATTCTCGCCAACAGGTTCGCCATGACTCAGGAAGTATTCCTTGAAATCATTGATGAGGTGAACGGTTTTATCGAACAATTCCTTGTTCTCACAACGGTTCATGAGAATCGTCTCTGCACCGAACATCTCAGGCACCTCAGTAAGGATGGAAGTACCGCCCTGAGCAACGAGCCAATCAGAGAACTCACCTACCAATGGGTTGGCAGTAATACCGCTGAACCCGTCAGAACCACCGCACTTCAAACCTACGCGCAACTTGCTGACAGGAACTTCCTGACGCTTGTCAGTTTTAGCCTTGTCATAGAGCTGCCAGAGCATATCCATACCCACTTCCAGTTCGTCGCCTTCCACCTGCTGGGTCACGAGCAACTTGATGCGATCCTTGTCATAGTCGCCGAGCATCTCCATGAACTCGTCAGGTTGATTATTCTCACATCCGAGTGAAAGAACGAGCACAGCACCAGCATTTGGATGTAGGCAGATGTCACGAAGCACCTTGCGGGTATTCTCGTGGTCGCCAGAGAGCTGAGAACAGCCGAAGTTGTGGTGCCAAGCATGGATGGCATCAATGCCTTCGCATTTTGTTTCCTCCTTGAGTTGCTCTACCAGTTTTTCCGCTACGCCATTCACGCAGCCTACGGTAGGAACTACCCAGATCTCGTTTCTTACACCGACCTCACCATTCTTGCGCACGTAGCCCAGGAAAGTACGGTCTTCTTTCTTGATGTTCAACTGTTCATCCACAGGATTGTAAGTATATTCCAAAGTGCCGGCAAGGTTGGTCTTGAGGTTATTCTCGTTGACCCACTCACCCTGTTTCAGATCTTTCTTAGCATGACCGATAGGGTAACCGTACTTGATGATGTCCTTTCCTTCAGGTGCATCGTTAATGAGTACTTTGTGTCCGGCAGGAGTATCCTGCAAGAGGGTGATAGACTTACCATCTACTTCGATGGTCTCGCCCTTCTTCATAGGGCACAAGCAAACCACTACCGAGTCGGCAGGGTTAATTTTGATAAAGCTTGATTGTTTCATCTGTAGTTATGTTTTTTAATATTTATAATTATATGAAATTCTATAAATTCCTACTATCTTACTATAATTGAGTTCGGCGGTAGAAGTCGATATTCTCCTTCATCAGCAACTCGATAGGCATATAGTTCACGGGTGTTACCTTTTTCTTGAGAACGAGTGCCCGGAAGAGCGTCTCCACACAGTTATATCCCTGCATGTAGGCATGTTGTGCGATAAGGAAGGAGATGCTTCCTTCTCTCAGACATTTTGCATTCTTCTCCACCATATCATATCCCATAATTTGAACATCACGGCGGTTGGTCTTCAGCAGGAAGTCCCCCACGATATGAGCTTTCGAGGTGAGGGTGATGCAATGATGTGTATCAGGATATGTAGCGAAATATTTCTCCAGCATCTTCGTGAACTCAGCGCGGGAACCATCGAGTGGCAGGTCGAGCACATTGATCTTGACGCTTGGGAAATGGTCGTGCATATAGTGACGGAACCCTACCTCGCGATTGTCCTGCTGCTTGCTGACCACGATTCCGTTCTTTGTCTGTCTCATCAGCATAATCTCCTTTTCTTTGAAAGCAAGCATCATGAGCATCTTGGCAGCGAAAAAACCACTGCAGAAAGAATCCTGTCCGAAGAAGGAAAGTGGGCGGAGATCAGGCATGTAGGAGTCGAGCAAGATGAACGGAATGTTCAACTCATGCAACTGGTCGGTAAGCGCTCTGGTTATTTCAAGAGATGAAGGTACGATGATGACCCCCTCCGGCTTTTCTTCGATGATAGCCTTTCCCTGTTCGATGAAAGACTCCTCGCTGGAGCGCTCATAGAAGTTGATCTTCACGTTGATGTGAAAATCGCGTTTGCTTTCCTCACATTTGCGTGCACCTTCCTCAATCTCCTCCCAGTAAGCCTCAGATTCATGCTTCGGAAGTAGCAAGTAGAAGGTATATGACTTGTTGTATGCCAGAGCACTGGCATACATGTTAGGCTGATAGTTCATCTCCTTGAGCGCCTGTTCCACTTTTTCGCGGGCAGGTTTGGAGACGTTAGGGCGGTCGTGAAGAACTCTATCGACAGTACCTACAGATACGCCAGCCCTTTCGGCGATATCTTTGATTCTTATTTTTTCGGCCATGTTTTAAGTGTTTGCTGGTTTTTACCCCATTTATTATTAAACTTAGTCCATGATGCACTTTCTTTCACGTGCGTACATTAATATAATATATGTCGATACGCTTGTGTACTGTGCGAAGAAGGCAATTCTGAGAACTTCCAATTTTCGAGTGTACGTCCACATATAGAATATTCGGTACAAATTTACAATAAAAAATTGAATTGTGCGAATGCACAGCAACTTTTTTGCACAAAATCTAAAAAAAAACTCGATTTTGTTTCGTTATTTGAGAAATTATGATTATTTTTGCCACGATATTCGGAACAGAATGCAAATTATTTGATACTGAATTCGAAGAACAACTATAAAGAAACAAATTAAAAAACATTTCAAGCAATGGCAAAAATTGTAACATTAGGTGAGATCATGCTTCGTTTGTCCCCAGAAGGTAATGATCGTTTTATCCAGAGTGAATCATTCCGTATCATCCCTGGTGGTGGTGAGGCTAACGTAGCAGTCAGTGTAGCTAACTATGGTCATGAGGCTTACTTCGTATCTAAGTTGCCTAAGCATGAGATTGGTCAGATTGCAGTTAACGCCCTCCGTCGTTATGGCGTGAATACCGATTTCATTGCTCGTGGTGGCGACCGTGTTGGTCTCTATTATGCAGAGACAGGTGCTTCTATGCGTCCTTCTAAGGTAATCTATGACCGTGCTCATAGTTCTATCGCTGAGGCAGATCCATCTGATTTCGATTTCGACAAGATTATGGAGGGTGCTCAGTGGTTCCACTGGAGTGGTATTACTCCTGCTATCAGCGACAAGGCTGCTGAGTTGACCAAGTTGGCTTGTGAGGCTGCTAAGCGTCACGGTGTAACAGTATCTGTTGACCTCAATTTCCGCAAGAAGCTCTGGACTTCAGAGAAGGCGATCTCTGTTATGCGTCCATTGATGCAGTACGTAGATGTATGCATCGGTAATGAGGAAGATGCTCAGCTCTGCTTGGGCTTCAAGCCAGATGCTGACGTAGAGGGCGGTAAGACTGACGCTGAGGGATACTATGGTATCTTCCAGGGTATGATGAAGGAGTTTGGCTTCAAGTATGTAGTTTCTACACTTCGTGAGTCTCTCTCTGCTACACACAATGGTTGGAAGGCTCTTATCTACAACGGTGAGGAGTTCTACCAGAGCAAGCATTATGACATCAACCCAATCATCGACCGCGTAGGTGGTGGTGACTCTTTCTCTGGCGGTTTGATCCACGGTCTCCTGACTAAGAATACTCAGGCTGAGGCTTTGGAGTTTGCAGTAGCTGCTTCTGCTTTGAAGCATACTATCCCTGGCGACTTCAACCTGGTTTCTGTTGACGAGGTAGAGAGTCTTGCTGGTGGTAACGCTAATGGTCGCGTTCAGCGATAAATTAAGTGAAGAGGGAAGAGTGAAGAGTGAAGAATTCATCTGCTCTCTTCCTACTTAACATTTAACATTTAATATTTAAATAAAAAATGGCAAAGTTTAGCAAAATGCAGGTCATGGCAGCCATGAAAGAGACTGGTATGGTTCCTGTATTCTTCAATAAGGATATTGAAATTTGCAAGAACGTCATCAAGGCTTGTTATGAGGGTGGCGTACGTGTATTCGAGTTTACTAACCGTGGTGATTTCGCTCACGAAATCTTCGGTGAGTTGGTAAAGTGGGCTGACAAGGAGTGCCCAGAGATGATCCTTGGTGCTGGTACAGTCGTTGACGCTGGTACAGCTTCTCTCTACCTCCAGTTGGGTGCCAACTTTATCGTAGGTCCTAACTTCAACCCAGAGATTGCTCCTGTATGCAACCGTCGCCTGGTTCCTTATTCTCCTGGTTGTGGTTCTGTAACTGAGATCAACAATGCTCAGGCTGCAGGTTGCGATGTAACTAAGGTATTCCCTGCAGGAAACGTAGGTGGTCCTTCTTTCGTTAAGAATGTAATGGCACCTTTGCGCTGGAGCAATATCATGGTTACTGGTGCTGTAGAGCCAACTGAAGAGAACTTGACTCCTTGGATCAAGGCAGGTGTTCTCTGTGTAGGTATGGGTTCTAAGCTCTTCCCTAAGGAGACTGTAGCTGCTGGCGACTGGGCTGCAGTTACTGCTAAGTGTAAAGAGGCTCTTGGCTATATTGCCAAGGCTCGTGGTTAATTGGGAATTTAATGCCTTAATGGCCAAAATTAATATCACGCAAAAGTTCAGCGCCTTCATTGTGATGATGTTGGCGCTGTTTTTCTATTCAGCTTGTGGTCCTTCTCATAAGCAGGAGGTGGATCGGTTGAATACACTTTCATACGCCTATCACTACCGTGACCTTGATTCTACTAAGATGTTGGCACAGAGAGCTTTAGCTCTTTCTGATGACTATAGTACCGGATATGCTGAGGCTTGTAATAACTTAGCATTTGTAGAGATGGCAAAGATGAACTACAAGGAGGCTCGCCGATGGCTCGGTCTTGTGGAAGAAAAGAGCAACAACCAACTGGAGCTTCTCATTGCTGATGTGCAGATGATGCGCATCTGTCAGCGGGAATCTCACAACAAAGATTTTTATTCCTATCGCGAGAAAGCGATGGTGCGCTTGCGCCGCTTGGGCGAGGAGGCTTCCAATCTGCCACCCCGTGAGCGGCGACGTGCCACCTATGCTCATAGCGAATTTGATATCGTTGATGCCACCTATTGTTATTATGTCGGTCTGGAAGAACCGATGCTGAAGGCTTTGAACGATATTGATGCGGATGCACTTGAAGCAGATACTGCCCAGTATCTCAACTATCTATATAATATCGGTTCGGGTGGTGCAATCACCAATGGAACGTCTGAACAGATAGCACAGACGGAATTTGACTATCTGATACAATGCTATATGTTGGCTTCAGCCGGACGAGTTGTCATGTCTGATGGAACGATGGCTGGCGGTTATCCTTACTGGCAGGCTAATGCCCTCCAGGCTATCAGTGAACATCTGCAGAATGGAAGGATGAGAGATTTTCTCATCCGAAATAACCTGCCGGCTATCCAGTATCTGAATGTAGAACAGATGCCAGATACGCTCTTGGCTGGTAATTTAGCTCAGCGTGCGCTGAACCTTTTCATCTCTTATGGTGATACCTACCAGATAGCGGGTGGTTACCGTACGCTGGCTGAATGTTACTTCGCTATAGAGGATTATAATTCTGCAGGCGACTGTCTGCTTCGTGCCCTGCAAGTGAGCAAGAATATCAAGTCAGCTCCCGATCTGGTGGCTTCTATCCGTGAACGACTTTGTTTGGTATATTCTGCGCTCGATAATAAACAGCAGAGTGATTACAACCGCAATATCTATCTTGACTTGCAGGAGCGAACCCGTCAGGACAGGCAGTTGGAAGCTCGCGCCACCTTGCTTGATGATAATGCGCTGCAGCTCAATCTCATGATAGCAGCGGTACTCGTCATGATATTGCTCGTGGTTATCCTCCTGTATCTCTTCGACCGTATGCGAAGAAGAAAGATACAGTCTAAACCGCTGTCTTCCCTACTTGAACCTTTAGAGCAGTGGAAACAGCGTAATGCACAGTATATCAATGAAATAAAAGAAAGAACAGAAGAATTGGATGAAGAGATATCTATAGCCCGTTTGCATCTTGATGACAATAAAAAACGTAATCTGGAGCAGCGTGCCAAGGTCTCTTTAGTAAACAGTATCACGCCTTTCATCGACCGCATGATTCATGAGGTGGATAAGTTGGCAGAGGATGATGAAAGTACCCCGGATGAGGTAAAACAGGAGCGGTATGAGTATATCTCAGAACTGACGGATAAGATCAATCAGTATAACACCATCCTGACCAACTGGATTCAGATGCGACAGGGAACTTTGAATCTCCGTATCGTCTCTTTCCCTCTCCAACCGCTTTTCGATATTGTGGCAAAGGGCAAGATGAGTTTCCAGATGAAGAAGATCAAACTCGATGTGCAGCCAACTGCAGCTAAGGTGAAGGCAGACCGCACCCTGACGCTCTTTATGATCAATACTATAGCCGACAATGCACGCAAGTTTACTCCTGCTGGAGGTAAGGTTACTGTTTCTGCAGAGGAACATGATAAATACGTAGAAATCGTCATCGCTGATACCGGGAAGGGAATGGATGAGGAACAATTGGCTCATGTCTTCGACCGTACCTATACGGGCGGTCATGGATTTGGACTCCTCAACTGCAAGGGTATTATCGAGAAATATAAGAAGGTGAGCAGTATCTTCAATATTTGTCATATTGAGGCAGAGAGTGAAGTGGGAAAGGGTAGTGTGTTCCGTTTCCGACTGCCTAAGGGAATCGGACGGATGATCGTTGGTGTCATTCTTTTGTTGGCATCATCCGTGTCGTCTTTTGCATCCCAGATACATCATCATACCCTGGCTACCGGAAAGGTTTCCCGAGAACTCACTTTGGCTGATGCCTTTGCCGACAGTGCTTATTTTAGCAATATCAATGGTACATACCAGCGTACCTTGGCATTTGCAGATTCTGCCATCTACTATCTCAATCAGCATTATCTGCGCCAGTATCCTCAGGGTAAAAATCTGATGGTGAGCAGTCCAAAACTCTCTCAAGCTGCCGAACTGAAATGGTTTGCTGATAGTGTGACGACCGACTACAGCATTATTCTCGACATCAGGAATGAGAGTGCGGTGGCTGCGCTTGCCTTGCATCAATGGACTTTGTATGATAGAAACAACAAGGTTTATACCAAACTCTTCCGGGAACGGAGTACTGATAATACACTGCCTGAGTATGTCCGCACGATGCAGAGTTCGGAAAACTCCAAGACGGTAGCTGTCATCCTGCTCTTTCTCTTGTTGTTGCAGTTGCCGATAGCCTACTATCTGCTCTATTATCGCCATGTAGTGACCTATCGCTTTGCGGTGGATCGCATCCGTGATATCAATCTTCTGTTGCTCAGCGACCAGTCTATACCGGAGAAGTTGAAGCGCATCAGGGAAATATGGAGTAAGAAGTCCCGGCATACCCGTGCCAATTTCCGTTTGGACGAGGTGGTGCATGAGATTGAGGAAGAACTGAAACGTGGACTGGATTTATCGAATGGCAAGGAGGCAGATAATCAACTGCTGGAAGATGAGTTGAGACGGGTGCGATTTGAGAATGATCGTTTGCACGTATCTAATTCTGTATTAGACAATTGCCTCTCTACGTTGAAGCATGAGACGATGTATTATCCATCACGTATCCGACAGTTGATAGAGGCATCCCCCGATGATGTAGCTTCTCTGAAAGAATTGGTAGATTACTATAAATCCATCTATCTGATGCTGAGTGCGCAGGCGATGGAACAGGTGGAAACCAATCTGAAGTGTGATGCTGCGCTGAAGGATTATCTCTTCCGGCTGATACAGGAAACCGTGAAGGATCTTGCCAAGGCGCATGGTATTGCCATCACGCAAGTGAAACAGGAAATCAAAACTGTGCATATGGCTTATGCCACCTGCCAGTTTGTCTTCTTAGGATTGAGATACGACGATTCCTTGCATCATCGCCTTTTCACTCCGCTGACCGTGGATATGAGATTCTTAGTTTGCCGCCAGATAGTGAGGGAGATGGGAGAAACAACCAATCTTCGTGGCTGCGGTATCCAGGCAAAGCCTTCTGATGATGGATTCCTGGTCATTGAGGTGGTGTTGCCGGGGATGTTAGTATAGAATCAAAGATAGTTAAAACATAAATTCAACATAGACTCAAATAAACGATGATGGACAATTTTAAAGTAATCATAGTAGAGGATGTACCTTTGGAACTGAAAGGTACGGAAGGAATTTTCAAAAACGATATACCTGAAGCTGAGATTATTGGAACAGCTGACAGTGAGGTGAGCTATTGGAAACTCATCAAACAGCAGTTGCCTGACCTCGTGCTTCTCGATCTTGGTTTGGGCGGTTCCACTACGGTGGGTGTAGAAATCTGCCGCTATACCAAAGAACAGTATCCTAACGTAAAGGTATTGATTTTCACGGGAGAAATCCTGAATGAGAAGCTCTGGGTGGATGTTCTTGATGCAGGTTGCGATGGTATTATCCTGAAGAGTGGGGAACTCCTGACCCGTGGCGATGTGGCTTCCTGCATGAGTGGTAAGAAGATGGTTTTCAATCAGCCGATTCTGCAGAAGATCGTAGAACGTTTCAAGAAAAGTGTCAATAGTCAGTTGATGCGCCAGGAGGCTTTGGTCAATTATGAGATTGACGAATATGACGAGCGCTTCCTTCGCCATCTCGCCCTCGGTTATACCAAGGAGCAGATTACTAATCTGCGAGGTATGCCTTTCGGTGTGAAGAGTTTGGAAAAGCGACAGAACGAACTGGTACAGAAACTCTTCCCTGATGGCAACAATGGTATGGGCATCAATGCTACCCGTCTGGTGGTAAGAGCCTGCGAACTTCGCATCTTAGATATCGACAATCTCGAAGCTGATCCAGAATAAGCTGCGGCATCAAGAAAGATATAGAATAGAATTTAATCAGGAAAAGAATAGAGAGAACGATGAAGAAAATGAAGGTGTTTTCGTATTTGGCTTTAGGTTTGGGCGTGGCTCAAATCCTGCTGATGCTGACTTCGTGGCTGTTGACGGCTGCGATGCCGGAGAACTATAACCGTTCGCTCTTGAGTTCTGAGGGCATCCGCTGGTTCTTCGGTCAGTTCCAGGATCATTTAGCTTCGCCCGTATTAGTTTGGCTGGTGTTGGGTGGTATCGCCTATGGAGCTTTCTGTAGAAGTGGTATTGTCCATTATAAGCCAGACGAGTACCGTCAGCGTTTTGCAATGGGCGTGGCAAGTTTCGAGTTGGGGGTATTTGTGATTATCATGCTGGCACTCACCCTGCTGCCTCATGCCATCCTTCTGAATGTGATGGGCGGGCTCTTTCCAAGTAGTTTTACGCAGAGCATCATACCTTATACCGCTTTTGCCGTAACCGTAGTCTGCTGCAGTTTCGGTGTTATCAGTGATAACCTGAAGGGAGTGGAGGATATTTTCCGCTGTATGTCGTATGGTATTTCTACGGCATCTCCTCTCATCGTGCTCTATGTATTCGCCGCCCAGTTGTTCTATTCAGTTCTGTATCTGATATAAGAACAGTTTCTTGAACGAATCATCATACGTGTTTTTATCATCTTGAAAGAAACGTTTGGTGAATATAAAAAATGAGGCTTCCCATATTTTCCGTTGCAGGAGAAAGGGGAAGCCTCTGTAAATAACTCTCTATTGGTCCTTTTACCTATGTTGAACCTATTGAACTTTCATCTTTTACTATACTTGATTATTCAGCATGGTAAATGTTATGCATATAAATGGTCTGTTCTTTAACTTATTATCAGCGTATTGTATAACTCTCTTTTGTTTTTACTTGAATTTTATAACTTTCTTATTTGTTACCCTTGATTTTTATAACTCTTTTATTTTTTCTTATATCTTATGAATTTCTGTTTTCAAAATTATCTGCGTCCTCCGAAACTTCCGTGAGAACCACCACCATTGCTTCTTGTAGGTCCACCTATAGAGCGGTTGCCACCACCGAAGGAACGAGAACTGTTTCCGAAAGAAGCACCACCGTTTCCTGGATTAGAGCGAGGAGTGAAACTCTTGGATGGGCTGGTCGTATTGCCACTGCCAAAGCTACGCATCATAGAAGAACCACTACCGAAGCCTCCACGGTTGCCTCCAAAGAATCCGCCAGGTCTGCTATTGTTTGATGGATTCTCGCGGGTAACAGTAGTACGAGTACTGCTCTGGCGATTACCAAACTGCCGGTTCTGGTTGCCGAAACTGCTGCTCTGGTTGCCGAAACCACCATTATTCTGTGGTCTGTTCACGCTCTGAGGGCGGTTGTCGTTGTTACGGTTCATATTTCCGAAGCTCTGTCCATTGCCACGGCTCATGTTTCCGAAGCTCTGTCCGTTGTTGCGATTTAAGTTTCCATTATTTCGGTTCATGTTTCCGAAACTCTGTCCACGACCGAAATCCCCTCTGTTGAATCCGTCACGCATACCAACTCTTGGATGACCGCCAGGACGTGGACCACCGAAGCTGCGTCCATGATACCAGCTCCTACCACCATTCATTCTCCAGCTGTGTCCTCCACAATAGGAAACGTAGAAGTGAGGGCGACCGAAGTAGAAGTAGTCGCGGTGAGGATATCTGGCATAGATGCCGAAATGCCAGTAACCAGCGTCCCAGTAGAGAGGGCGATAGAAGTATGTGGCATTGATGAATGTGCGATATTGCCAGTCCAGGAGGATATAGCTCAAGTCCATATTGCGCTGTCTCCAGTAGATTCCGTAGAGGTCATCCACTGTATTGACACTCATCAGATAATCGAGGTTGGTTTCGTAAGCAGCCTCATACTGATCGTCTGTGAGGTTCAACTCGTATGCCATTTTATCTGTCAAGAAGAGAGCTTGCTGGCGAGCCTGCTCGTAACTCATTGCAGATGCAGTAGTGAAGGTCATTGTGACCATTGCTACAAGGGCTAATATAAACTTCTTCATAATCATATCTCTTTATAAGTTTGACTTCTTGTTTTATTTCTGCTGCAAAGATACGACGAAATATCTGGCAAAGGAAAGGTTTTTCCCTAAAGAGGTGGGGGAAATTCCCTAAAGGTCATTATCTTAATGCAATAATTTGTCCCTTATATATAATAAAAGGTGAAAAATTCCGTTATTATTAAAACTTTCGAAAGTAATTATAGATGAAATTTTATCAGACTAATAAGAAAAAAGCGTTTGTCTTTAGTGCATTTCTGCTTTTACCTCTCTCAGTTTCTGCCCAGTATCTTTGGCAGGAGGATGTAGATCCGGGTAAGTTGGATTTGGGCAAGGACATTCATTACAATGTGGAGATGCAGGGTTCTTTCTCCAAGGGTAAGACTCCGCTTTGGCTCAATGCCAATAAGCATGGACTCAGTTCGCTGGAGAAGAATAATGGTTATCTCCGTGGTAGTGTCATCCGTCCGTTGGGTACTGATTCAGCCCGTCGTTGGGGCATCGGTTATGGCTTAGATGTGGCAGCACCGATTCATTATACGAGTAATGTAGTAGTTCAGCAGGCTTTTGTGGAAGCTCGCTGGCTGCATGGTGTGCTGAGTATCGGTGCCAAGGAGTATCCGATGGAACTGAAGAATCAGACTTTGAGCAGTGGTAGCCAGACTTTGGGTATCAATGCCCGTCCGGTACCACAGGTTCGCTTGGCATTGCCGGAGTATTGGACCCTTCCTTTTGCCCATCATTGGTTAGCCATCAAGGGACATATTGCCTATGGTAAGATGACCGATGAGAACTGGCAGCACGACTTTACCCAACGCCAGTCCAAGTATGCTGATGGTATGCTCTATCATAGCAAGGCGGGATATTTGAGGATAGGTAATGAGGGTTCTTTCTTCCCGCTGAGCGTGGAGTTGGGACTGGAAATGGCAGCTGAGTTTGGAGGTACGCCGTATAAAAAAGTGAATGGCGTGATGCATGTCGAACCAACTCAAGGAGGTTTGAAGGGTATGTGGCAGGCTTTTATACCGGGTGGTTACGATGCTTCTGATGGGGAGGAGTATCATAATGTAGCTGGTAATACGCTGGGCAGTTGGGTGTTCCGTATCAATTATGATGCTGATTCCTGGAAACTCGGATTTTATGGAGATCATTTCTTCGAGGACCATAGTGCTATGTTCTTCCTCGATTATGATGGATACGGTACAGGTGATCAATGGAATACTCATACCAAGCGCCGTTATTATCGATATAAGTTGAAGGACATGCTTCTTGGATTAGAGTTGAATGTCAAATATGGTACTTGGTTGCGCAATGTGGTCTTAGAGTATATTTACACAAAGTATCAGAGCGGTCCTTGCTATCATGATCGTACACAGAATATTCCAGACCATCTTGGAGGTAGTGATGATTATTATAATCATTCCAATTATCCAGGTTGGCAGCATTGGGGACAGGTGATGGGTAATCCGCTTTACCGTTCTCCAATTTATAACACCGATGGAAGCATCCGGGTTTTAAATAACCGTTTTGTTGCTTATCACTTAGGTTTTGACGGTATGCCAACTGAACGTTTCGGATATAGAGTATTGGGTACATTCCAGAAAGGATGGGGTACTTATAGGATTCCATTCAATAAAATGCATCACAATGTCAGCTTCCTGGTTGAGGGTGCTTATCACTTTAACCATGATTGGAAGGTGAAAGGTGCGTATGGTATGGATTTTGGAAGCGACCAGATGTTGGGTCATAATGCTGGTTTCCAGTTGACGGTAAGCAAGTCTGGCATCTTTAAACTTTAATAGCGGAGTATGAATATGTTTACGAAAAAATATAAGATTGTTCACGCCATGATGGTAGCTTTTGTAGCTATTAGCATGTTTGCTTTCTCTTCCTGTGAACTGGAATCCAGTGACAATGGCAAGCTTGATGGCTTCTGGCATCTGGAGAGTATTGATTCTCTTGAGAATGGCAAGACGGTTGATATGTCTAAGTTGCATGTCTTCTGGGGAATTGAGCATAAACTGATAGCGGCAACACAGTATGACAATAATACTGAGCGGATGTTTTTCCGCTTTGAGCAAACTTCTGATAGTTTGAAGATTACTCAGGCTTTTATTAATCATGGCCATCAGGACAATGGTGGTGATATTCCTTTGACTGAGGTTACCAACGATTTGCGATACTACGGAATCAACAATCTTCCGGAAGGTTTCGCTAAGGAAGCACTCAGCGGAAGCAAGATGATTCTTCGTTCGAAGACCTTGAGGTTGAAATTCAAGAAGTTCTAAACGGATTTTTGTTTTGAAAATATTTAAAAGTCGGATTGATGTCAATATCAGTTCGACTTTTTTGTTGAGAGTGTAAACTAAACTGTGTCAAGCTACAATAAAAGTAGTTTAACACAGTTTT
>OLGA01001596.1_pt1 | contig 17505 bp, 7 predicted proteins | sample 1604881 | NCBI WGS metagenome assembly OLGA01 (sample SAMEA3888896, study PRJEB22519) | human gut metagenome | biome: human gut; feature: human-associated habitat; material: faeces | place: Denmark | collected 2009 | reverse complement strand
TATGTTTTACAACAGGTTTAAAAATGGGGCTGCGCCTATTTTGACACAGCCCCATACAACACCTCGCCCAAGGCGATGACTCCGGCAATGACCGAATATAGTCCCAGTGAGTAGGCACCCAGGAGCTGCAAGGCTATACGCCACGTCAGAAGGCCCACGGCCGTAGTGACGGCCATGCGTACTGTCATTGCAATTGCGTTGCGTGTGATGGTGTGCATATCGATTGCAAAGTTAGCTAATTGTGGCCGCAGGAGCAAATCCGCGAGCATGGCGGAGTTCTCGGAACACTGCGATGAGGGTCTCAGACGATGGGAGAGTGTCAAAATAGTGAGAATAGCGGACTTAGTAAGGGGCATAATGGCGCTACAAGGATTTATCATTTTGACAAGCCCTACTACACCTTTTATTAAAATAATAAAAATAGGGGCATAATTACCAAAAAATACACGCACGCCGAACTGCTTATTGAAAAAAAATGTGTAACTTTGAGGCGACTATATGCGTCTGTGGCAATCGGCATCGAAAGCCTTACAGTGATATGTGCCGCAAGACAGACGCGTCAGTCGTGTGTAAGTGTAATTAGTAAACTACTGATAACCAAATATTAAATAACCTAAACCAAACTAATCGTAATGCGTTTTTCTACATCAACACTACGCAACGTCGTGGTATCTGCCGCGTTGGTTGCATGCTTGGGTGTGGGTTCCATGACCGCTGAAGCCGCTGCTCCTAAAAAGGCAACGAAATTTGTCTACAACGGCCTGGTATACACAACCGTAGCAAATAAATACGAGTGTAAGGTGCAAAAAGCCGGCACCAAAGCCGCTGACGGTACCACCGTTGAGGTGTACGAGGGAGATATCGTTATCCCCGAAAAGGCTGTCTATAACAACGAAGAGTACACTGTTGTGGATGTCCCCACCGCTGTGTTCAAGGGCGTCACCACCGTGACAAGCGTTGTGTTCCCCAGCACAATCGTAAAACTCAATGACGGTACATTTGACGGTTGCACGGCTCTGACAAGTGTAACCTTCCCCCCTTCGATTACCAAGATTCCGGCCAAGTGCTTCCAAAAATGTACAGGTCTGACTTCTATCACTATTCCCGGTACTGTCGTTGATTTCGGCGCTGATGCCTTCAATGGTGCCGTCAATCTTGAGAGCATGACCTTTGCAGAAAGTGACGAAGCAATCGCCATCCCTGCATCGATATTCAATGGCGGCGGCTTTGACAAGTTCACCACCCTGAATCTCAACCGTCCTATCGACGGCTCCAAGTACACAGCTATGGCCGAGAAGCCTTTCCGTAACAACAAAACCCTCACCACTATTGTTCTGGGCTCGAAGGTTGCGGCTCTGCCCACCAGCTATTTCGAAGGCTGTGTTGCACTTACCAATCTGACACTCCCCGCCGAACTGGCTTCTTTGGGAACCAACGTATTCGCAGGCTGCTCCTCGCTGCCCGAAATCACACTTCCCACAGGCATTACCACCATTCCCTCGTCGACCTTCCAAGGCTGCAGCAGTCTGGCCAAGGTACGCTTCGAAGGTCAGGTGACCTCCATTGATGCTATGGCATTCCTCAATGCCAAGGTGAGCGACATCATCTTCCCCGAAAGCCTGACAACCATCGGCCAAATGGCATTCTCCGGTAGCGCACTCAAAGGCGACCTCGTCATTCCCGCCGCTGTCAAGACCATTGGCGTACAGGCATTCGCCAACAACAACGAATTGACCTCCGTGTCCATACCCGCAGTCACCACCGCCATAGGTGACGGCGCATTCATGGGCTGCACCTCCGTCAAGAACTTCACCGTCGACGCCGCCAACGAGAACTACATCAGCGACGCCGCCGCACAACTGATAGCCTCCAAAGACGGCAAGACCCTGATAGCATGGGCTCCCGCATCGGAGACTACGCAATTCAGCGGTTTCACCGCCATGCGTCCTTACGCAGCCTACAAGTGCGCCAACCTGACTTCCGCCGCACTTGACAACTGCACCGAATGGGGTGACTACTCCCTCTATGGCACCAATATCGTCGAAATGGCTGTCCGTGGCAATGTAGGCCGCTATGTGCTTGCCGACAATACCGCACTGAAGACTCTGACCGTCAGCGGCAGCGAAATTCCCTTCGGTATCGCCAAGGGATGCACCGCGTTGGCTACAGTAAACTTCACAGACAAGGTGACCATCGTAAAACAAGACGCATTTGCAGGCTGCACAAGCCTCAAGGAAATCGACCTGGGTACCATTCTCGCCATTCTTGAGGCCGACTGCTTCAAGGGTAGCGCTATCGAAAAAATCACCGTGTCGGCTGCCAACCCCGCCGGTATGGCCGAAGGCGTGTTCAAAGAAGGAGACAATATCACTGTTGTCGTGCCCAACGAACTCGTGGAGACTTACAAAAACGCCGCCGGATGGAAATTCCTCACCATCGTAGGTGACGAAAACCTTGCAGTAGGACCCAAGGACATGGGTATGCCACGCGGCATCTATTATGCCGGCGAAGACTCCAAGCTCCACGCTGCTTACGACCTCTCCGAAGAAATCGACACCTATGATGTAGGCGAGATACCCCACACCTTCCAGCTGGCCGTGTTCAAGAACCGTATCTACGGTGCTTGCGCAGGCAAGAAGTTCGTGTACTCCGCTACCGGCTCGGTAGACGGCGATGGCAAATTGTTCTACATCTCCAAGGTTGGCGGTCAGCTCTTCCAGGCTGTCGTGCTTGACAATACCGGCAACAACGCCTACAAAGACCCCTTCGGTCTGTATGTATACGGCGAATACCTCTTTGTCAACGACCGCAACGTCTGCATCCGCAAGATTCCCGCAGACGCCATTGCTCTTCCCCAGGATTATCCCTCGTGGATGGAAAACAACTGGATGGGATTCTACAATAATCCCTGGGCTTACGGATGTATCAAGTCCGGCTGGGGTATTACAACCAACAAATACAGCGTCAAGGACGGCAAGCTCGTCGAGGATGCCACTGCAAACAAAGACCCGCGCTACTGGTTGGGTATGAAGTTCGCCGGCAATGGTATCTACACGTTCCAGGATGGTGACATAGGCACCGGCTCCGCTCCCGGAGGCAAGCCCGAAGGCTCTGTTCTGCTTAATGGCATCAACCCCATTTTCACGACGTTCTATGTAGACGAGGCACATGACCAAATCTATATCTACATCGAGACAGCCGGTAGTCAGGACAAACTGGTCAAAGGCGGTGTTTACCGTGTCGATATCGCCAAACTTCTTGATAAGGGCGTCGATACGCAGAACTTCGCAGAACTTGACCCGGTTCTCGTGGACGGCTCGCCCGTTAAGTATGAAGGTTCCGCCACAAACGAACACGTAGGTATCAGCCAGTTCAGTGCCGAAGACGGCTACCTCTACTGGTGCTACCGTGCCCCCTCGGCCGAAGAGGCTGCTGCCAATGAGGCTCAGGACTACGCTACACAATGCGGTGGTAAATACTGGTGGGCAGACAAGTATGACGAAGCCAATCCTCTGCACCACAGTGGTATCAAGCGCGTCAAACTCGGCGAAGCCGAACCCAAGGTTGAAATGGTTGTTCCCGGCGTCGAGGGCTATGGCTGCGTTCCCGTAGGTTTCGTAGGCAGCTCCGCAGTCAAGGACATCACCAATCCTGCTGTCGAAGTTTCAGCCGCAACCATCACTGTTGCCGGTGGTATACTTACCGTTGATGCTGATGCAGTTGTAGCTGTATACGATATGTCCGGACTGATGGTGGCTCGCGTAGCCGCTACCGCCGGCCAGGGCATCGACATTGCCAACCTCCCCGCAGGTGCTTACGTGGCAAGTGCCGAACTCGCTAACGGCAAGGTGGCCGTGGCCAAGTTCGTCAAATAACACATAGCGACAGATATTTTACTTACAATAGGAGGCATTCCCACATGGGAGTGCCTCCATTTAATATAATTAGGATATAATATAGGAGTACTTTGAAAACTCGGAAAGCATAAGAAGTCCGAAGGCTTGGAGAGCCCGGCAATGTGTCTGGTGGCTATATTGGAGAAAATTTGGATAATACGGACTATGAGGCTGCGTAGTGATACAACTTTCGGCTAAAATATGTAATTTTGTGGGCGAAAAAGATATGAACAAGCCGGTTCTATTGTCCTCAAGACTGCTCGCAGCTATTCTTGTGGGCGTATGTATATGCCTGTCGGCACAGCGTACGTCTGCCTTTTCTTTGGCATTAGACTCGGTGGCCGAATGGGGTAAATTTCCGCGTTTTTGCGTCAATGTCTATCGCTGGGGTGATCGTTTTTTCAATACCTATGACAGCGCTTACGTCAAGGGTACGGGCACAAAATTCAATGTCAAATTCAAGCTTGAGTCCTGGTTTGATAATTACAACTTCCGTTTTGCCGAGGATAATGTGCGCATGACTATGGTTTCCGATCCCAATACTACGGCCGGTGTATGGTTGACCTATTTGGCCGTATCTGCCGGATATGATTTTAATATCAGCCGTTTTTTCGGTGGAGCGAAGACTTCGCGTCGGCGATGGAATTTCAGACTTAATTGTGCGTTGCTTACGGCCGAGCTTTATTGGATAACCAATGATGTGGACACGCGCATAGTGTCTATGGGTTCGGGCAGTAGTATCTTGCATCCCAATTACCGTTTTACGGGCTTGGATACAAAGGTTTTCGGTCTGGATACGTACTACTTTTTCAACAACAAGAGGTACTCGCGTGCGGCAGCTTTCAATTATAGTAAGTTGCAGCAGCGTTCACAGGGTTCGTGGTTTCTCGGATTCTCGTATTGGGTGCAGGATTACACCTTCGACTTCGGGCAACTTCCGGATGATATGCGTTCGCAATTGCCGGAGAGTTGGGCTGCAAACGGCTACCGTTACGTTCTGCGCAACAACAATTATGCGCTGCGCGGCGGCTACGGCTACAATTGGGTTCTCAATAAGCATTGGACAATAGGAGTGAGCGAGTCTCCGCTATTGGGCATAAAGCACGGGCGCGAGAATGACGATCTGTCCAAGGTGTCGCTGTCGTTGTATAACCGTGCGCAGGCTTCGGCCGTGTGGAACAACCGTAGATGGTTTGCCGGACTCATTATAAGTGCTGAGAACGGGCTGTTCTACAATAAAGAACACACTTTGATTTCGGGAGTGTTTACTGTCGAGGCGTCCGTCGGTTTCCGTTTCAATATATGGTGATAGTCGCCGCCCAAAGTCAATACATGCCGTTGGGCGATTATCCGGGCGTCTATGATTGTCCTTGGATGAGTATACTTTGCTCTTGCTTGGCTATACTTGTCCATGGGACGGTGATACGATGCGCAGGGCAGTCCACTTGTCGTCCTTGCCTCGAATGGCGAGAACCGATATTGTGCTGCCGTCGATGATGTCCGAGTCGAGCAAATTTTGTCCGACGTATGCCTTGTCGATGAAGGTGTAGGCTTTGCCGGTGGCGCCTACACGACGTTTTACGGTTCCGCTAAATTCTTGGACAAAGGTCGGTATGATGTCAGACACGGATGCTTGTAAGACCCTTTTGTCGGCTATGACAGCTTTGATGGCCGTGCCGTCGGGGCATTTGCCGGGCAGGTGCAATCTGCGAGGGTCAAGGGAGTATCTGTTCCCGTCGGCGTCAGCTGCCCACCATCGGCGTTTTTGAGTTTTTCGGTCTGTTGCTTCGCCCGACTTGACAAGTGTCGTGTGTATGGCGTTGTCATATAGATAGATGTTGGCCTCGTCGGCATGTCGGCGTATGAAGTCGCGTCCGTCGGCTTCGGCAGTTTCGGCCGGAATGCGATCCGAGACTTTGGCTATTGTCGGTGGAATGTGCCATCCCTGACGCTCGTAGCATCGGCGTACCAGTGCCAATTGTCCGGCAGCGAGAGCATATTCGTTTCGGTCGCACAATTGTTCTGCCAGAAAGATGTGAATCTTGCCGAGAAAGTCCTCCTTGGTTTTGATGCTTAGGGCCATGCATGTCAGTGCCAATCGAGTGTCTGCGTCTTCGACGAGGGCGGCAAGTTCGGCCCAAAGGTAGTAGCGTGAGGCGTTTCGTTTGAGCTGCTTTCGGTACAGGTCTATGGCTTTGTCCTTTTGGTTGAAATGCAAGTATATCTGAGCGCGTTGGCGAGGCAGGTTTTGATTTTTGTCGAAAGTTTCGAGAGCTTTGTCTATCAGGGCTACAAAATCTTCGGAGGGGTCGCGGCCGTCGGTCATGACTTCCTTGACGTATACCGTGATAAGTTTTTCGACGAGCGAGGGCAAGGTGCCGTGTTCTCCCTCGAATTGTTCCCAGTCTTCGGGACGTAGTTTGGCGCTGCCGCCCCATAGGTCGAAGAAGTTGTGCAGGACGAATTTCAGTGGCGTGGTTCGCTCGATGCGTACTGCCTCGCTCAGTATCAATGAGTGTAGCAGTGACGGCGAGGGCAGGCCGAGCTCGATATAGCGCATAAGGCGGCGCTTGCGCTCGACTACGAGACGTTCCACATCGTTGTCCGACTGCTGCTTGAGCGAGTAATATATTATCCATCCGTAAGCGTTGGTTTGGTCGTCGGGGAGTCTGCCGTCATTGTATATTGATGAAACGGTGGTGTATGCGCCTTCGCCATTTCCGGCCTTTGCTTGTGCGTATGCCTGCTGTACAAGTATCCCGGTTGGATTGCTGAGCCGTCGGGCGCGTTCAAGCATCCCGTTGTTGATTTCGTCATTGAGGTCGTGCGACTTATACAAAAGCTGCATCTGCTCCAAAAACTCGGAAGCTAATTCCGGGTCATTGTCCTTGGCTGCCGCTTTGGCATTATGGTAAAGACAACGAAAAAGATTACGGGCTTCCCAAAGTCCGGCGTTGGCTTTGTATTCCTCACGGGCGATTTGCAAGGCTTCGAGGTACTCCTGCTTGTCCAGCAGGTCTTTGATTTCTTGGTATGGCATAGTAGTCCGAGTTAAGACGTATGACTATGTAATTGTAATTGTCGTTATAGCGGTGTTTATGGCCCTGAGCAGTCGTGATGTCGTGATGTATGTGCCTGTCGGGTGTTTTTGCGGTCAGATGCTTTCGCAGAACTTTTTGAGTAGTGTATCGCTGTCTCCAATATTGCTTTGGGGATTCATGACGGTGTACCGACCTTTTGCGTTGTATACAAAAGAGACTACGGCCTGTCCGTCCGTGCACAGGTGATAGACATCCTGATACTGCTTGCGTTCGATGTTGACCACTTCGATGCCGAGGGCGCCGGCGCATGCGTATACGTGGTTGTGCAGTTGTCGTGCACTCGGATTGCCTTGGTCGTCAAAAGGAATGTCCGGGTGTTCGCATTCGGCTGTTATTGCCGGCAGACACTTCTGCGCAAAGTCTCCCGAGGAAGCGTTCAGCACCGTCGGCGCTTTGGTGTAGCCGTTTTTGCCATACACCAGGCTGAAACGTGCGTACTGACCGGTGGAGTAGTCGCATATGGTGATACGGTGCTGGAAATTGACGGATAAGTCTTCTTCGCATTTCAGGCCCAAATCTGCGGCGGCGCGATGTATAGCCTCGAAACGCAGTTTTCTGAAGTCGCTGTTTTCCGGGACATAAAGTTTGAAATTGCCGCCGTGCGTTATAGGCTGCTTTTTCATATTGGCGATGCAGTCCAGCACCGGAGCATTGAACAGCCATAGGTGTTTGGTGGCGCGAGTGATGGCGGTGTATGCCCAGCGGAAGTAATCTTCGTTTTCGCAAGAGTTGCTGCGTGACATATCCACCAGTACATCGGGCCATTCGCCGCCTTGAGCCTTATGGCAGGTGAGGGCGTATCCGTATTTGCACAGCAGGCAGTTGAAGAACGGGTCGGCACGCAGGGTGTTCTCGAAGTCCTCGGTATGTTGGCGCAAGTTCGGATGCCGAATCTTGAAATCGATGAATAAGGCTGCTGCCAGGTCGCGCCCGAGCGATGGGTTGTCATCGTCCAGGAAGTTGTCAAGTATGTAGAATTCCGGGTCATAGTCGCTGTCTAAATTGTACAAGTGAACTTTAAGGAAGCGCAATGTGACCGGATGCACGTCCTTTTGACCGTTTATGGGGAGGCGTTGCGGCACCGGTATGGTGCGCGATATTATAGCCGGGCCGTGCGTACAGGGTTTGACGCGAATTATCGTGCCGTTGAAGAGTATTCTCTCGCCATAGTAGTTGCGCGAGACCACGAGAGGTTCGCCTGCAACCAGGCGCGGAGCGTTTTCGCCAAACATATGTCGGCGTATTTCGAGGTTGTAGTTGCGTGCGCTGATATTGGAATAAGTGACGATTACTTTGTCAAATACCGTGTCGGGACATGCCATATAGTCGTTGGTGATGCTATCGGATATGGAAACATCTCGGCCGGTACTCATATGCAGGTCTACGAAGCGTTTGGCATCGATGGCATCGCGCAGTCGTATTGCATTCTCTATTATGGCGCCGGAGTCCTGACGGACAATTTCTGTCAAAACTGCTTCTGTGGTCTTGATGCCGTAATTGTGTGACAAGTACTCGGAAGACAATGCCGGCGATATGGCCATGCCCACCGGCGGCAGCTGCGCATAGTCGCCGATGAATACAATCTTGTGGCGCTTGATAACGGTGAGCAGGTCGCGCAGAAGATAGCCCGTGCCGAAAACGAAATTGTCGCTCGAATTATAGTTATCCGATACCATGGAAGCCTCGTCTACAAAGATGACGGTGTCGCCGTTGGACGCGAATACGTTGTCAGCGAGTGCAAAATGCAGCTTCCGTTCGCCGGTATCATTCGTGCTCTGTTCGTTGTCTGTGTTCTCACTCTTATCCTCAGATATACATTCGATGCAGTTCAGATGGTATATGCTGCGGTGTATTGTGGCTGCGTGCAGCCCGGTGCGTTTGGCCAGGATGTCGGCGGCGCGTCCCGTGGCTGCCATCAGCGCGATGTCAGAGTCGGCATTATTGAACTTTTTGCGCACCATATCCACCATGACACGAGTGATAGTGGTCTTGCCGGTTCCGGCAGCACCTTTGAGTATAAAAGCTTGGGTGTTCTTGTCGTTTAGAAAGCCGTCGAAAGCTTTGATGGCGGCCTCTTGTGAAGGGGTGTATTCCAACTCGGAATTTAGTATAGGATTGTTCATGAGGAGTTGTATGAGGTTGTTTATTTATTTTCGGTTGTTTCGGGGCGGCTTGGTGTGTACGTCATGGCAACGACGTTCGGGCCACAAGTGAATAGACTACAAAGATACGTATTTTTTGGCGAATACGTATGCTTATGTGCGACAAAAAGTTCGCCCGAATTCTTTTTATTACGAAAGGGATAAATGGACCATGCACTGTGGCTGTCGTTACGGAAAAAAGTGCTACATTTGCATATGTATACCGCATCCGGCTCGGCACCTGCAAAGCCTGCGACGATACGTGTTCCAACAATAGCCCCAATATTACGCCTATAAGCATTATGAGACAAACACCTGCCGCACGACTGATTCTCGAAGACGGCACCATTTTTTGCGGCCATTCGTTTGGCTATGACGCTGCCGGGACGTCCGGCGAAGTGGTGTTCAATACCGCCATGACCGGCTATCCCGAGAGCCTCACCGACCCATCGTACGAGGGTCAGATACTGGTGACTACTTTCCCGTTGCAAGGCAATTACGGCGTTCCGGCAGCCGATGCTACGGCAATGGCGCTGAGTGACAACTTCGAGAGCGAGCGCATACATTGTCGCGGTTTCGTATGCCAAGACTACTCGTGGCACAGCAGCCACTGGCAATCATCACGGTCGCTGGCCCAATGGCTTCGCGACGAGCATGTTCCCGCCGTGTACGGCATAGATACTCGCGCCCTTACCAAGCACCTTCGCGAGTATGGGTCGATGCCGGGACGTATCGAGATAGACGGTGCTCCGGCAGTGACTGAAATGTACGACCCTAATAAGGAGAATCTGGTAGCCAAGACCTCGTGTACCGAAGTTGAGACTTACGGCGAAGCATCTGCGGCCAAGACCGTGGTGCTGGTAGACTGCGGCGTCAAGCACAACATCTTGCGTTGCTTGTTGCGCCGTGGTTTGCGCGTCATACGCGTCCCCTGGGACTATGACTTCAATGCGCTTGAGGGCTGGGACGGACTATTTATATCCAACGGTCCGGGCAATCCGGACATGGTAGATGTTACCGTTGCAAATATACGCAAGGCTATGGAGACCGGACGCCCTATATGCGGAATATGTATGGGCAATCAATTGCTGGCCAAGGCAGCCGGCGCCTCGGTGTTCAAGCTCAAGTACGGACACCGCAGCCACAACCAGCCGGTACGCCTTGTAGGCACCGAGCGCTGTTATGTCACCAGCCAAAATCATGGCTTTGCGGTGGATGACAAGACTTTGCCCGCCGAATGGGAGCCGCTGTTTGTCAATCTCAACGACGGAACAAATGAGGGCATACGACACAAATTCCGCCCGTGGTTCTCGGCTCAATTCCACCCCGAAGCATCTTCGGGTCCCAAAGACACCGAGTTCATCTTTGATGACTTTGCGGCGCTGCTCTGACATATCTATTCTATAGTAGACATATCGGAAGAACTGCAAGACCATCCTCACGGTGTGGTTTTTATAAAACAAAGAAACAAATTCAAGATACATATACACGACAATCCATGACAGCCAATAAGACCATACGCAAAGTGCTGCTACTGGGCAGCGGTGCACTCAAAATAGGCGAAGCCGGCGAATTTGATTATTCGGGATCGCAGGCGCTCAAGGCCATGAAGGAAGAGGGCATATCCACTGTTCTGATCAATCCCAATATAGCCACTGTGCAGACCTCCGAGGGCTTTGCCGACAAGATCTACTTCCTGCCCGTGACGCCATATTTTGTGGCCAAGGTTATTGAGAAAGAGCGTCCCGACGGTATCCTGTTGGCCTTCGGCGGGCAGACGGCGCTGAATTGTGGAGTCGAGTTGTACCGTGACGGCGTCTTCGAGCGCTACGGCGTACAGGTGCTCGGCACTCCGGTGCAGGCTATCATTGACACCGAGGATCGTGAGCTTTTTGTCAAGCGCTTGGACGAGATAGGTGTCAAGACCATACGCAGCAGTGCCGCCGACAGTGTGGCGCAGGCTCTGGATGTGGCTTCCGAATTGGGTTATCCGGTCATAGTGCGTGCGGCATACGCCTTGGGAGGCCTTGGTAGCGGATTTTGCGATAATGCCGAAGAACTGAGGACTTTGGCGGAGAAAGCTCTGTCCTTTGCCCCGCAGGTGCTTATCGAAAAATCGCTCAAAGGCTGGAAAGAAGTCGAGTACGAGGTGGTACGCGACCGATATGACAATTGCATCACCGTATGCAACATGGAAAATTTCGATCCTCTGGGTATACACACCGGCGAGAGCATTGTGGTTGCCCCCAGTCAGACGCTGAGCAACGATGATTACCATTATCTGCGCTCGCTGGCCATCAAAATCATACGCCATGTCGGCATAGTTGGCGAGTGCAACGTCCAGTATGCCTACGATCCTGACAGTATGGACTATCGTGTCATCGAGGTCAATGCGCGATTGAGCCGTTCGTCGGCCCTTGCATCCAAGGCCACTGGATATCCGTTGGCTTTCGTGGCGGCCAAATTAGGCCTCGGTTATGGTCTTTTTGAGCTTCGTAACTCGGTGACGCATGACACTTCGGCATTCTTTGAACCGGCACTGGACTACGTGGTTGTCAAGATCCCACGCTGGGACTTGGGCAAATTCCATGGCGTCAATCGCGAGATTGGGTCGTCTATGAAGAGTGTCGGCGAGGTTATGGCCATAGGCCGCACTTTCGAGGAAGCCATACAGAAAGGCCTGCGAATGATAGGGCAGGGGATGCACGGATTTGTCGAGAACAAAGACATAAAAATCGATGATATAGACCATGCCTTGGCCGAGCCTACCGACCGTCGCATATTCGTGATAGCCAAGGCTATGGCCCGGGGCTATGATGTCGAACGCATACACGCGCTTACCAAGATAGACCGCTGGTTTCTGTACAAGCTGCGAGCCATCATGGACACGGCTGATGAGTTGGGCGCTTACAATCAGCCCGAGGATTTGCCCGAGGATTTGTTACGTCTGGCCAAGCAACAGGGTTTCAGCGACTTTCAGATAGCCCGTTCGGTGTATAAGGACGACATGTCCCACGCTCACGAGTCCGTGCTGGAAGTGCGCCGTCTGCGCAAACGTTTGGGTATCGTTCCGTGTGTCAAGCAGATAGATACACTTGCTGCGGAATATCCCGCAAGTACCAATTACTTGTACTTGACATACAATGGCACGGAAAACGATGTAGCCTATCGGCATGACCGGCGCAGCATTATCGTCTTGGGTAGCGGCGCATATCGCATCGGATCGTCAGTCGAATTTGACTGGTGCTCGGTCAATGCGCTCCGTTCGGTCAAACAGCAGGGTTGGCGTTCGGTGATGATAAACTACAATCCCGAGACGGTGTCTACGGACTACGACATGTGTGATCGTCTGTATTTTGACGAATTGACCTTCGAACGCGTCATGGACATTATCGATCTTGAGCAACCGCATGGGGTCATCTTGAGCGTCGGAGGACAGATACCCAACAACTTGGCCACGCGCTTAGACGGGGAGGGCGTCAAAATTCTGGGCACTCCGGCACGAGACATAGATAACGCCGAAGACCGGCACAAATTCTCGGCCATGCTTGACAGTCTCGGCATTGACCAGCCGCGATGGCGCGAGCTGACGGATATGCAGTCCATCAACTCGTTTATAGAAGAGGTGGGTTTCCCGGTACTTGTACGTCCCAGCTACGTCCTCAGCGGTGCAGCCATGAATGTGTGCTCCAACAACGATGAATTGGAGCGCTTTCTGCGTCTGGCTGCTGATGTCAGCAAGGAACATCCGGTGGTGGTTACGCAGTTTATACAGGACGCCAAGGAAATAGAAATGGACGCCGTGGCACGTGATGGCGAAATCATAGTGTACGCCATCAGTGAGCACATCGAATTTGCGGGCGTACATTCGGGCGATGCGACCATACAATTCCCGCCGCAAAAGATATATGTCGAGACCGTGCGACGTATCAAGAAAGTGTCGCAGCAGATAGCCCGTGCCCTGCATATTACAGGGCCGTTCAACATCCAGTATTTGGCCAAGAACAACGATATCAAGGTTATCGAATGTAACCTCAGAGCCTCGCGCTCGTTTCCATTTGTGTCCAAGGTCTTGAAGATAAACTTCATAGACTTGGCCACTAAGGCGATGCTCGGTCTTGACGTCCAACGGCCGGCCAAGAGCGCCTTCGACTTGGATTACGTAGGCATCAAGGCCTCGCAGTTCTCATTCTCGCGTCTGCAAGGCGCCGACCCGGTTCTTGGCGTTGATATGTCCTCGACCGGCGAGGTCGGATGTCTCGGCGATGATACGGGCGAGGCGCTACTGACGGCAATGATTAGTGTGGGGCAGCGTGTTCCACGCCGTTCCGTATTGCTCAGTACGGGCACTCCGCGTCAGAAAGCTGATATGTTGGATGCTGCGCACATACTTCATTCACACGGCTTTACTATCTACGCTACCGGCGGTACACATGCATTTCTCAACGACAACGGCATCCCGGCTATACGCGTCTACTGGCCATCGCAGCCTGATATGCATCCGCAGGCACTCGAGCTGTTACACGACCACAAGATAGACATGGTGGTTAATATACCGAAGAACCTGAGTACCACCGAACTTAGCAATGGCTACAAGATACGTCGTGCCGCCGTGGACCTCAATGTTCCTTTGATAACCAACGCTCGCTTAGCCTCGGCCTACATCAACGCCTTTACCTCCATTCCGGTAGACGATATCGAAATCAAGAGTTGGGATGAATATTGACGGCTGTTACACCGGAGGATCTCGAAGGCAAGGGCTCGGACGTGTGATGATACCGTCTTGACGGCGTCCTGCCGAAAAGCCCGTGACCTCGCATACGTTGTCGTGCTTGTAGTCCTGTTTTACAGCCGAATAAGACTGCTTTCGACCTTTTCTTAGAGAGAAGAACAATTTTTTTGCGAAAACGTGAATGGCAATATGTAACGTTTACATTCGGCTTACCTGTGTATGGTGACTGTCGAATGTAACATTCTGTATTGTTTTGAGTCTTCTTCGTTTGCCATTTTGTTTTTTATTATAAAAAACTTTGATTGTTTTGGATTAAGTGCTAACTTTGCCGAGGTTAAATGCAATAAGAAAGTAATAATAACAAACAAATTGCTCATGAAAAAATCATTACTCACATTTATTGCCGTATTGGCGACGTTGTTGCCCATTACGGCATCGGCGGCCGTGTCCACGTGGTCTTTTGAGTGGAACACGTCCAAGAAAGAGGGAGGCCAAGGTTTTTACAACTTTGGATCCACTAAAGTCGAAAAAGAGTTTTATATGGCCGAGCTTAACGGTTTGCAATGGAAAGCCACGGCCGAAGGCACTTATATTTATGCCTATACTTCAACCATGGGGCAGTATATCGGATCGGCGAGCGCTCCCCCTGTAAAGGCTACCTTGTCCACGAGTGGTCTCGTCGGCGTAATCAAGGCCGTACGAGTGTCAGCCCGTGTGTATAAAGCCGAAATGGCCGGAGATGTATCGGTGAAAGTCAACGGCAAAAGCTATCTCAACGGAACCAATACAACGGCAGCTCTTACGAAAGATATTGCCGAATATGAGTTCAAGATTGATGATGCAGATGCACAGGAAGGTGAGATTGTGATTACCTTCAACCAGACGAGTGACACCAAAGGTCCGATGTATATCAAGAAAATCGAGATTGATTACGAGACCGTAGAATCGTCCGTGCCCGCTCCGGCATTTTCCGTTGCTGCCGGCACTTATGATGAAGCGCAGACCGTATCGTTGGCCGTGCCATCGCTCGAAGCCGGTACATATACCATATATTATACCACCGACGGTAGCAATCCAAAGACGGAAGACGGCACACGCAAGGCTTACACGGAGCCCGTCACCGTATCCGAGACCGCTACATTGAAGGCCGTCACCCTTGTAGGTGCGGAATACAGCAATGTGGTAGAGGCCAAATACATTATTCGGAAAGACCCGCAGATACGTTTCAACGAGGCTAAGGTCTCGCTTGTTACAGGCGAGGACGGATATGCCGACTTGCTCAATCCGAATAAGGTTTCGCCCATCAAGTACTCTTCGTCCGCACCCATGGTGTGCTCGGTCAACAGTAAGGGAACGCTCTATACGTCTTATGTCAAGGAAGACACCGATGTAAACATCACCGCAGAATTTGAGGGTGATGATAACTATTACCCTGCCTCGGCAACTATGACCGTCACCGTAGTGGCCAAGACCCCGCTCAAAGAGCCGGTAGTAAATCCGTTAGGTGGCAAATTCAATGATGCCGTAGAGGTGAAAATCTCCACTGATGACGAGAATGCCGTCGCCGTTTGGTATTCGACCACGGCAAAGAGCGCCGAAGAATTTGAGGAAAGCGATTACACCCAAAGCACCGTGGTCGAGGGCAAAGAAGCCACAGTGACTCTGGACAAATCATGCACACTGTACGTCATGACACGCGGGTACAATGTCAATAGTCCCGTGGTAACGGCCAAGTTCGATATCACCCTCCCGCTGAAGGTCGATTTCACCACCGACCGCGCCGTAGTGGCAGACTATGACCAGGAATTTGATTCGGCTGAAGGTATGACCGACTGGACCGTCGGTAAAGGCTGGGGTTTGTCGGACATGAATTTCAAGTCCATAAAGAGTGATGACAAGACTTCGATAGCCATCAATTACGACTACACTTCGTCCGGTTCGTCTGTACTCGAAAGTCCGGCTTTTGACATCAAAGCAGGCAGCAAAGTCGAGTTCTACGCATACTTTGCACCCTACTATCTTGTATACGGCAAATGGACCTTTACGGTCACTGACGTCGATAGCGGAGAAACGGAAACGCTGCTGAACGCCTTTGATTGGGCACAGGAAACGGCATATAATACCACGACATGGAACAAATTCGAATTTGACTTGTCCAAATATGTCGGCAAGAAGGTGTCATTCGCCTTTGACTATCCCTTCGGCGGCGAGAGTTTGGCTGTAGACGGCTTCCGCATCGTACGCGAAGACGCTTCGGCATCCGAATCGCTGCACATCTTCGAGGGCGAGAGCATAGGATTCAAGAGTATCACTCAGGGCGAGCCTGAGGGCCTGACATGGTCGTTCCCAGGGGCCGAAGTCGAGACCTCGACCGAAGCCAACCCCGTAGTGACCTACAATAAGGCCGGCACCTATGACGTGACTCTCACCGTCACTCGCGGTACAGAGACAGCCAAGGCCGAGCGCAAAGGCTTTGTAGTGGTTTCGCAAAAAGCTCCGACAGCCCTCATCGGTCTGCCTGAGGAAGGATACGAGTCGCCTTTCGTGGGCGTGTTCCTGCCCCTCAATGTTCCCGTGACCTTCAGAGACCTCTCGCAAGGTCATCCTACCGAATGGAAATGGGTATTCCAGAATGCAAATATCGAAACATCTGCGGAGCAGAACCCGACTGTCATTTTCGAAAAGAAAGGCGTTGTCAGCGTAGGCCTTACTGCCAAGAATGATGCCGGACAAACCAATGATATTCTGACATATGCAATTCAGGCCGGAGGTGCCCAGTATGTTTGGAACATCAGTAGCGAGGAAAACTCCAAACTGGAGAAAGTAGAACTCGGATGGTATGGCAATTATGCCGGCACCAATTGGCTGGACATGGACAAATTCGCTGAGAAGTACAAAGCGACACTTGCTTCCGCCACCATTGACAGCGTAGCCGTATACTTTGCCTCGGTAACCGCCATTGCACCCGAGACACTGATACCTATGACCATCAACGCCGTGGGAGAAGACGGCGCACCCGGTGCCGTACTGGCCTCTACTGCTGTTAAGGTCGGCGACCTCAAGTATGACGACAAGGACTACCTGGCCACCATCTTCCGATTTGACAATACCGTCAAGTTGGAAAAAGGCTCCGAATTCTTCGTTACCATAGGCCCGTTCCCCAACGGATCGCTTGATACCGCTCCTTACACCAAGGACGACATCGCCATATTCTGTCACCGTCGTTCGGTAGGACAGAAGAACACCGCATGGCACTATTTGGCTGTGTATGGCTCGGACGACAAACCTACCGGCGAATACAAATGGTATGCAAATACCGAAGACCCCGTGTCTATGGCTATTTCGCCCGCCATCGATTACGAGAAGTATGATGCAATACAAGATGTGCGCTATGATGAAGCCGGCACCGAAGCTACTATCGTTGGCATATACACCATCGAAGGCATACGAGTGACCAAGACTATGCCCGGCAACATCTATATCTACAAGTATTCTGACGGCTCGGGACGCAAAGTTCTCGTCAAATAAGGAATATAAAAGGTTAGAATTAGGATATAATTCGTTTTTAACATTTTTGTGGTGGGGCTGTGTCAAAATAGGCGCAGCCCCATTTTTAAACCTGTTGTAAAACATAA
>OLGA01001580.1_pt1 | contig 17624 bp, 16 predicted proteins | sample 1604881 | NCBI WGS metagenome assembly OLGA01 (sample SAMEA3888896, study PRJEB22519) | human gut metagenome | biome: human gut; feature: human-associated habitat; material: faeces | place: Denmark | collected 2009 | reverse complement strand
TCGTCGGTTATATCGAAGCATAAGCCGTCATTCTTTATTCGAGGTTGACTAACGAATGGTTGCAGAAGGAGTGCCGAGCACGCTGCTTTAATAGATAGACAATGTCAGCTCAAAGCAATCTCCATCGGCAATCGGAGTGGAATCGGCGCCGGTATAGACGTCTTCGCCGCCTTTGGTGATGCACCACCACTGGTTTTTGGAGTCGTCGGCTTTTACACCGTCCACGGTGGTGATAAAGAGGCCGTACTGACCTTTTTCTCCCTCAATCAATCCCTCTGCTTCCAGTGCAGGCCCCAGATAGTTCTCGTCTGTGGTCACGGTGAAGGCACGGGTATCCTCTTCGGAAACGATGACCTGAATGGACAGCGTTTTTTCTCCCGCAGCCGAGGGGCCTGATGCGAAGTGAAACACAAGGAGCAGCGCAAGGATGACAGCAATGGCCGCAGCTCCAATGGAAAGAAGAATTTTTGCGGATCGTTTCATCGGTTTTCCTCCATAAAAAAACCGCCCGGGATTGCCGGGCGGCAAGGGTTTCGAAATTCTGCTTATTCAGTGATGATCTCGTTCCAGAGATCCTGCACCAATACATTGGTCTCTTCCGGGAGATTGATGAAGCTCTCGCAGATGGCCAGGGTCGCATCATCGGGGTAGATGATGGGGTTGTTCTTGGTCTCGTCGTCCAGGGCGTCGTAGACGTTCTGGAGAGGGGTGGAGTAGCAGATCTTCTCGATGTTGGCAAGCCCCAAGTCGGTGGAGCACATCTCGTTGATGAACTTTTCCGCCAGCTCCTTGTTGGAGGCGCCTTTCGGAATGCACATGGCGTCGATGAAGACGTTGGAGCCTTCTTTGGGCAAAACATAGGCCAGATCCTCGTTTTCGGAGATCATGGTCACGGCGTCGCCGGCGTAGTAAGGAGCCAGGGCGCCCTCACCGATCTCCATCTTATCGAAGATCTCGTCCATGACGTAGGCCTGAAGCACCGGTTTCTGCGCTTTCAGAAGATCAGCGGCTTCCCGGATCTCGGCTTCATCGGTGGTGTTCTGGGAATATCCCAGGAGCTTCAGGGCGATTCCGAAGGCGTCCCGGGAGTTGGAGAACATGAAGATCTTCCGGGCGTAGCGTTCGTCCCACAGGGCGTTCCAGCTGTCGGGAGCCTCTTCCACCATGGTAGTATTGTAAATCAGGCCAACGGTGCCCCAGGTGTAGGCGACGCTGTATTCGCCGGTGGGGTCGTAGTCGGTCTTCTTGAATTTGTCCATGAGGTTTTCCGCATTGGGGATGTTCGTAAAATCGAGCTTCTCCAGCATATCGGCTTCAAGCATTCGGGAGATCATGTAGTCGGAGGGAATGATGACGTCATAATCCACCGCACCGCTTTGGATCTTTGTGAACATTTCCTCGTTGGTGGAATAAAGATCATAGGTGATGGAGCAGTTCAAGCGCTTCTCGATCTCAGCGATGGTGTCCACCGTGCCGTCGGATCCGTCGGAAATGTACTCGCCCCAGTTGTAAACCGAAAGGGTGCCGTTTTCGCCGGTTCCGCCGTTGGAACTGTTGCCGCAGCTTGCGGAAAGAATGACCGTACCCGCTAAAAGGGCGGCTGTCAACGAGACAGCAAGGAATTTTTTCATCTATCTATCTCCTTTATAAAAATTCGCCGGGTTGGTCAATTTTGCTTGAGGCGCTTGGCCCGGCGTGCCTCGACGAGGTTCATGACCGCCAGCAGCGCCAGGACGATCAGGAAAATGATGGTCGAAAGGGCGTTGATCTGGGGATTGACTTTCTTTTTCACCATGGAATAGATGGTGACAGGCAGCATCTTGAACCCGCTGCCGGAGGTGAAGTAGGTAACGACGAAATCGTCCAGTGAGATGGTGAAGGCCATCAGGAAGCCGGCGGTGATGCCGGGCATGATCTGGGGAATAACGACCTTGAAGAAGGCTGTCACCGGGTGGCACCCCAGATCCATGGCGGCCTCAAAGAGGCTCTGATCCATCTGGCGGAGCTTGGGGAGGACGTTTAAGATCACATAGGGAAGGCAGAAGGTGATGTGAGCAATCAGAACGGTCGCAAAGCCCATCTTAAAGCCGAACAGGTTCTTGAAGAAGACGAACAGCAGCATCATGGAGATGCCAGTGACGATCTCCGGGTTCAGGACGGGGAGATAGGTGACGTTCATGATGACGCCCCGGGTCCGCTTGCCGAATTTGGAGATGCCCACGGCCGCCGCCGTTCCCACTACCGCCGAAATGACCGAAGCCAGAAGGGCGATCAGGAGGGAGTTGAAAAGCGAGGTCATGATCAGGTCGTTTTCCAGCAGCTGTCGGTACCACTTGAAGGTAAAGCCGGTGAAGTACGCCCGGGACTTGGATTCGTTGAAGGAAAAAACGATCAGCACCAGAATAGGAGCATAAAGGAAAATCATGCAAAGCGCAATGTAGATCTTCGAGCCGATACGGGACTTTTTCATACGATCATCCCCTCCATTTCATCGTCATCGAAGTGGTTGATGACGCTCATGATGAGGAGAATAATGACCATCAGGATCAGCGACATGGCGGAGCCGACATAGGGGTTATAAACGCTTCCTAAGAATTGCTGCTCGATCAAGTCGCCGATGAGGATGTTCTGGCCGCCGCCCAGCATACGGGAAATGATGAAGGTGGACACCGACGGGACAAACACCATGGTGATGGCGGTGATGATGCCGGGAATGCTCAAGGGCAGCAGCACCCTCGTAAAGACCCGGAAGCCGTTGGCGCCTAAGTCCTGGGCTGCTTCAATGACGGACTTGTCGATCTTCACCATGATGGAGTGCAGAGGCGTGATGGCAAAGGGCAGGTAGTTGTAGACCATGCCCAGCACCACCGCCCCTTTGGTGTTGATCATCTCAAAGGGTCCGATGCCGAAAAGCCCCAGGAACTTGTTGATGAGTCCTTCGTTTTCCAGAAGGGTCATCCAGCCGTAGGTCCGGAGCAGGAAGCTCATCCACATGGGGAGCATGATGAGCATGAGCATCGTCCGCTGGCCCACTTCACTCATCCGTGACATGAGAAAGCCCAGCGGGAATGCTAAAATCAGGCAGATCACCGTAGCGATCACCGAAAGATAGATGGATTTCCAGAAGACGTGGGCATATTTGGCGATGCCGGTGAAGTTGTCGAAGGTGAACTCCCCGCCTTTGGTGGTAAAGCCGAAGAAGAGCACCATCCCCAGTGGGACGATGATGAAGATCAGCATCCAGACCAGATAGGGGATGGCAGCGAATTTGGACTTAGCCTTCATCTCCGCTCACCTCCTCTGCCGGCAGCGGCTCCACGGCGATGTTCTCGGTGTGGAACTTGATGCCGATATCGGTGGCGACCTGCTGATCTAAGTAGGAGTGGAGAAGCAGGCTCTGTTCGTGGGTGTAGACGATCAGCTCGTTGTAATCGCCTTTATAAATGAGGGATTCCAGATAGACGGTCAGGTCGGCATGGTCGGTAGAGACCACTTCGATGTCCTTGGGGCTGATAGTCAGGCGAACCTTCGTCCCTTCGGGGAGATTCAAGCCTTCCCTTACAAATTCCACATCCATGAAGGAAACGGTGTCCTCGTCGATGACTTCACCTTCCACGATGTTCACGTCGCCGTCGAAGAGGCGCTTCATGATGTGGATGTCGTCGGGGCCGAAGTCGAGGCCCACGCTGGTGCCCACGGGCTGGCACTTGGTGGAGTGAACCAGCCAGTAAAGGCCGCCGCACTGGATGGTCATTTCGTAGTGGACGCCTTTGAAAACCACGTTGTCCACCACACCGGTGAGGGCGGCTTTGTCCGGCTCCACCAGATCCACGTCCTCGGGGCGGATCACCACGTCCACCGGCTTGTTTACGCCGAAGCCGGCGTCCAGACATTCAAACGTTTTCCCGCAGAAGGAGACTTTGTAGTCCTCCAGCATGGTGGCGTCGAAAATATTGCTTTCGCCGATGAAGTCAGCAACGAAGGCGTTCTTCGGCTCGTTGTAGATGTCCTCGGGCTTGCCCTGCTGCTGGATGACGCCGTCCTTCATGACGACGACCATATCGCTCATGGTCAGGGCTTCCTCCTGATCGTGGGTCACATAGATGAAGGTAACCCCGGTCTTTTTATGGATATCCATCAGCTCGATCTGCATGTCTTTCCGGAGCTTTAAGTCCAGAGCGCCCAAAGGCTCGTCCAAAAGCAGCACCTTCGGGTTGTTGACCAGTGCCCGGGCGATGGCCACCCGCTGCTGCTGGCCGCCGGAGAGCTTCTGGATGCGGCGGCGTTCATAGCCTTTTAAGTCTACGATCTCCAGCATTTTTAAGACCCGCTCCCGGATCTCCGCCTTTGGGACCTTCTGAATCTTCAGGCCGAAGGCCACGTTGTCAAAGACGTTTAAATGCGGGAACAGGGCGTACCGCTGGAAGACGGTATTGACCGGCCGCTTGTAGGCGGGGAGGTCGTTGATCCGTTTCCCGTCGAAGTAGACGTCGCCCTTGTCCGGCTGCAGGAAGCCGGCGATGATCCGGAGGGTGGTCGTCTTGCCGCAGCCCGAAGGACCCAGCAGGGTGACAAAGTCCCCGTCCTTGATGGAAAGGGAAACGTTGTCCAAGATCCGGTCGTTTTCAAAGTCGAGATAGATGTTTTTCAGCTCAATGGAAGAGCGCTCCATGATTGTATCCCCCTTTGCGGATTGAAGTACACCTGTACCCACCGGCCTTTTGACGCTCGCCGCCCGCAAAAGGCATTGATCCGGCGTTATCCGGAAACAGCGGCGCATAGGGTCCGGTGTTCAACAGCAGACACAAAAATACAAGAAATACTATAGTCTCAACTTATACAAATGTCAAGAGGTTTTGTAAAATCGAACGGAAAAATCGGGAATTTTCTGCACTTTTTTCAGAATTATCCGAAACCTGTTTCCTGATAGAAGCGGAATGCTCCGAAATCCTCTGAATTTCGATGAAATTCTCTCAAAATCACGAAAGGCGTTTTTTGACCGGGAATTTGTTGAAAGCTACAAGGATTTCCGGGAAAAATCCCTTGAAAAAGCGGAAAAAGAAGGAAAATTTTTCGTTTTCGGTTGATTTGTTCAGACGGAAGAGTTATAATCGTTTCATGAACATTCTGCAGATCGGGAGGACGGGACATGGAACTTTCCAAAAAAGAATTCGAGATGCTGGTATACATTGAACGCTACAACGGCGAGAAGCTCTCCCAGCGGCGGCTGGCGGCGGGGACGGGTTTTTCCCTGGGAGCTGTGAACAAGCTGCTGCCTCTTTTACTGGAGCGGGAGCTCATTGACATCCCGGAGACGAAAAACGTCTACATTACAAAGACCGGTTTGGCGGCGCTGGAGCCCTACCGGGTGAAGCGGGCGATTTTTATGGCGGCGGGCTTCGGCTCCCGACTGGTGCCCATCACGCTGAATACGCCGAAGGCGCTGGTGCGGATCCACGGAAAGCCTATGATCGAGACGATGCTGGACGCCGTAGTCCGGGCGGGGATCGAGGAGATCTACATCGTAAGGGGCTATCTTGGGGAGCAGTTCGACGTGCTGAAAAAGAAATATCCCCAGATCACGTTTGTGGAAAACCCGGATTATAAGGAAGCCAACAACATTTCCTCTGCCATGAAGGTGAAGGATCTGTTCGGCGGGGCGTATGTGCTGGACTCCGACCTGTATCTTCAGAACCCGGATCTGATCCGGAAGTACGAATACTGCGCCAGCTATGTGGGCGTCCACATGGATCGCACCGACGACTGGCGGCTGGTCATGAAAAACGGCCGGGTCACCGGCATGAAGGTAGGCGGCACCAACTGCTACCATATGTACGACATTACCTACTGGACGCCGGAGGACGGGGAGAAGATGGCACGGTATCTGCCGGAGCTTTATGAATCTCCCGGCGGCAAGGAGAATTATTGGGACAACGTGCCGCTTGACGTGTACAACAAGGATTTTTACATCGAAGCCCGTGAATGCAAGGAAGGGGACGTCATGGAGATCGACACCCTTTCGGAGCTGCAGGAGCTGGATCCGGTCTATCGGTTTTAAAAAAGCTGCCCCCGTTTTTTCAGACGGGGGCAGCTTTTTGATCAGCGGGCGGCTTTCTCGTTTTGGAGGGCTTCCTCCCACGCTTTGGGATAGTGGGTGCGGATGTAGTCGGCACGGGATCCGCCTTTGTTTAAGAGGTCATACTCCTTGATTTCGTTTAACTGGGCAGCATGGATCCATTTCAAATGGCCTTCGACGTGGTTTTCATAACGGCGGATGGTGATCGTGCCCATCCGCTCCTCCGCAAGGAGGGCGGCGTAGAGATCGGGGACGAAGGTCTCTTCCAAAACTTCCACCGGCTCCCGGGACAGAAGCTCGAAGGGGATCCGGGTGGTCTCTGTGGTTTTTGGGGCGCAGAGGTAGACGCAGGCGCTTTTTCCGCCGTAAAGCTCCTTCAAAGCTCCGGGGAAGTACTCGCTGTAATAGATCCGTTTCTCCTTGTCGTAGCCGTAGGCGTACTCGAAATTGTGGATGCCATAGAGCAGCGCCATAGGATAAAGCTCTGCAAGGTAGACTGCCTGGGGTTTGTTGTTGAAGGCAGGCGTCCGGGGCTCCAATACTTTCAATCCGGCGGTGGGGGAACAGTGATAAACGTTCATAGCAAAACCCTCCTTATTTGTCGTTCCACCATTGTAACATGACCGCCGGAAAAGAACAAGTCTTGAAAAAAGTTCCATTTTGTGATATAATATTTACAGAAAAAAGAGCCGCTTCTGAAAGAGATTTCTTCGTCGGAAGCGGTTCTTTTTTGTTTGAATTCAAAGAACCTTATCGAAAACGATAAAAATATCTGATAGTTCTTATGTGAGAAACATGAATTTCTAACCGGCATCTATCTGGGTCGTGCTATACTGGCAATAAAGGAGACGAATTTCCGTCAAGAAAGGGAGTATTGATATGAGACGTCTGAAAAAGATCCTTGCAGCCGTGACGGCAGCGGCTGCGTTGACTCTGAGCTTCTCTCTGCCGGTATCGGCGGCGGAGGGTGGCATTTCCATCAACGGCGCACCCTTTGAAGGAACGCTTTCGGAAGCGATTGAAGAAGCACCGGATGGAGCGGCGATCGTTTTAAGCGGTGGGGAGTATGAGGCGACTGGGATCGTCCTCGAAAAAGACCTGACCCTGACTGGTGCTGCGGACGGAAGCACTCACCTTTTTGTAAGAGACACCGGCGGCGACGATTTTGGCTTCTTGATCACCGGCGGCGCAGACGTGACCTTTGAAAACCTGTCCATCGAAGCGGACAAAGAGATCGTGGGGGAGTTGGACATTCTCGCCCTGATCTATATCGGCAACGAGGGAGACGATCCTTCCGATGTGACCGTTAAAAACTGCACCTTGAAGAACACCGGGAGCATCCAGGGCTATCGTCACGCCATTTCGTTTGAGGGTAAGACCTATCCCGGGCCAGACACCCGGAATTTCAACCTGACGGTGGAGAACTCTTTCCTCACAGCGGACAGCTACGGCATCGGCTCCGGGCTGGACAACAATCACCCCATCGTTTCCGACAGCAGCCTGACGGTGATGAATACGGAGTTCAACCACGAAGGAGAAGGCTCTTCTTCCATTTACAGCATTCATCTTCCCCGGGCGCTTAAAAACGTGACGGTTTCCGGCTGCACCTTCCATACGGTCAGCACCGGCGGGATCAAGTACATTTACAGCACGGATAACGAAGTGCGGATCACCGATAATGATTTTACCGGCTGCAACCAGGCGCAGACCACCGGCGCTTTCGCCATCATGGCCACCACTCAGACCGCCGATCCGGAAAATCAGAGGGGCTACAGTTATGCCACCCAGCTGTCCGGGAACAAGTTAAGCGGGCAGAACACCATCCTCGCCGTAAAGGCGCCGGTGGAGGTGGTCTGGTTCCCCGATGGGCAGGCAAAAAACAACCCGTCCGTCAACAATTACGGTGACGAAAACACCACGGATGCAGGCACCCGCTACGGCAAGAGCAAGTGGGGCGGGAACAAGAATTTCATCGTCCTGACCGATTTTCGTTTAAAGGATACGGCTCTGCACTTTTCTTCCGCTTCGGAAGAGGCGAAGGAGACCTCTTACCTTTATAACGGCGAAACTTCCGGCGTGTACTCGAATTTCGCACCGCTGGATTCTTACTGGACAGAGGAGAATCCCCGGCACTGTTCCGTTTCTCTGGCGGATTTTCAGGAAGCAAATGCCATCACCCGCTGGTACTTAAAGTCCGGCGCAGATCTTGAGCCGGTGGAGCAGTCCACTGTCCTGGCGGCAGAGGATGCGGTCGCTAAGGTGGAGATCGACCAGACGACCGGGAAGATCCGGATCACGCCCAAGGCGGAGGGGACGACCTACCTCTGCGGCGTCGTTGGCGGCGGGGAATTCCGGCTTGAGAACGACGCATACCTTCTGGATACCGATGGGCTGCGGGTCAGCACCCTGAAAAACGGGAAAACGGTGGTCTGCACCATTACGGTAGGGGAACCGGAGGAAACGGTCACCGAATTTTACCGGGTTACGGTGAACTATTTGGAGGATGGCACCGACAGGGTGCTGGCGGACGCTTTCCGCAGCCGCCGGATGCAGGCGGGGAGCCGGTACGACGTGTCCGATGAGGCCTCCCAAGTCATCGACGGGTATGTGTTCGTTCGGTTGGAGGGAGAGCCCACTGGTGTTCTGACTCGGGACCGGGTCATCAACGTCTATTATCGGGAGGAGGAGGTCATCGAGGACGACGATGTGCCCCTGACCCCGCCTCCGGCAGGGCCTTCTGAGGACATTCCCGATGAGGATGTCCCGCTGGTCAGCCCGCCCCAGACCGGACGGAGACCGGCAGCGGAACTCTTTGCGATGGCAGCCGGATGTGCAGTCGTGCTCATCGGATGGAAGAAACGGAAATAGAAGATCGGTAAGATAAAAAAAGCCCCCGCAGATCAAAAGATCTGCGGGGGCTTTCTCCTGGAGCTGCTGAGGGGACTCGAACCCCTGACCTGCTGATTACGAATCAGCTGCTCTACCAACTGAGCCACAACAGCGCAAAGAAAATCTGCTATTCAGTATAGCAGATTTTCATCGGTTTGTAAAGAGTTATTTCACAAGAAAAGCAAGAAAACGGCATTCGACACCGCCAACGGCGATCATACCGTGGGGCTTGCTGGAATCGTAGTAGATGCAGTCGCCGGCGGTGAGGACGGTCTCCTTACCGTTGACCGAGACCTTTAAGGTGCCGGAGAGGATGTAATCGAACTCCTGCCCCTCATGCTGGTTTAAGGTGATGGGGGCGTCCTGCTCGCTGGGCAGATAGGGGGCGACAACCAGATAGGGGTCGGACAGCTTGCCGCTGAACTTATAAGCCAGGTGCTGATATTCGAAGCCTTCCCGGCGATGAACGGTGAGCCCCTGCCCCTTCCGGACCACGGAGGAGGACTTGAGCTTGGGGTTGCTGCCGCTGAGCAGGTCTATGATGTCCACGCCGAATTTGTCGGCACATTTTCCCAAAAAGGTGACGGAGAAATCCTTTTCGCCGGCTTCCCGAAGAGCATATTCCTCCGGGGTGATGCCGGTAGCCTCTGCCATGGCTTCCACCGAATATTCCATGATCTCTCGCAGGCCACGAAGCCGCTCGGCGATCTCCTTGATGTTTTCGTTCATGAAGTTCCCTCGTTTCTTATGAAAATCAGCCCTGTGGGCCTATGCTATTGAATTCAGTATAACACAGTTCGGTGGAAAAATCAATCGGATTTCACGCTTCGACGGAGGGCTTCCACAAATTGCAGGCCATCGTCGGTCAGGGGTTTCCCCTTGGTTCGGATCAGCACGTCCCGGTTGATGATCCCTGCCAGCCGGCAGGGGCGCATGACCATTCCCCGTGCCTTTAAAATGTCCTCGGGGACAGGGGAGACCCACATATAGGCGCCCTTTACCCGCTTTAAAATGTCGTACTGGCTTCCCCGGTCGTAGATGTAGATCCGCTTCATGGAAGCCTCCAGCCCGGCGCCTTTTTTGATTTGGTCGAAGGAGAGGGAAGGAGTCTGGTAGTCGCCGTGGACCACCTCCGGGTAGCCTGCCAGCTTGTGGTAGGGCACCTCCGTACAGGAGGCCAGCGGGTGATCCTCCGCAAAGATCACCGATAAGCTGAACTCCCGGATGGTTTCGGTCTCCAGACCCTTTTCAGCTAAGAGCTGCTGAAAGTACCCTTCATGGCGCATCTGGTATCGGATCATGCCGAAGTCCATTTCCCCGTTGGCGACCAGATTGATGGTGGAAACGGCATCGGTCTCTTTAAAATGGACGCTGACGTGCTCCCGGTCGGTGCAGCTGTTCAGAAAATCTCCGAAGGCGGCGGTGACGTAGCTGGCACGGGGGACGGCCACACTCATTTCCAGAGCCGTGGTGGAGCGGGGACGGTAGAGGGATTCCAGCTCGTCTAACTGCGCCACGATGCTCTGGGCGTAGATGAGGAATTCCTGCCCACGGGGGGTGGGGGTGACGCCCTTGGCGGTGCGCTTGAAGATGGTGATGCCAAGCTCCGCTTCCAGATCCTTGATGGCACGGCTTAAGTTTGGCTGGCTCATGTAGAGGTTCTGGGCGGCTTTGCTGATGGAGCGGACACGGTTTACCTCTACGGCGTAACGAAGAGCGGTGGTGTTCATGTTCTGCCTCCTTTTTTTGAGAAAATCCGGGGATATAACAAATGTTATTTCGGCTATATGAAAAAAATATTTCCCTTAAAAGAGGGAATTATGGTATAATAAGCACAACGAGAGGGCGACCTCCCGAAAAGAGGATTCGGATTGAAAAGGAGAGATTCTGTATGGCACGTTTTACCCTGCCCCGAGATTTGTACCATGGAAAAGGCTCTTTGGAAGAGCTGAAAAATCTGACCGGTAAGAAGGCGATCATCGTCGTTGGCGGCGGTTCCATGAAGCGTTTCGGCTTCCTGCAGAAAGCGGAAGATTACCTGAAAGCAGCCGGCATGGAAGTGAAGCTCTTTGAAGGCGTTGAGCCCGATCCCTCTGTTGAGACCGTTATGAAAGGCGCCGAGGTCATGCGGGAGTTCCAGCCCGATTGGATCGTCGCCATGGGCGGCGGTTCCCCCATCGACGCTGCAAAGGCCATGTGGGTCTTCTATGAATACCCCGACACCACCTTTGAAGAGATCATTACTCCCTTCAGCTTCCCGACTCTGCGGACGAAGGCACACTTCTGCGCCATTCCTTCCACCTCCGGCACGGCTACCGAAGTCACTGCGTTCTCGGTCATCACCGACTACCACAAGGGCATCAAGTATCCTCTGGCCGACTTCAACATCACTCCGGACGTGGCCATCGTTGACCCTGATCTGGCGGAGACCATGCCTGCCAAGCTCACCGCTCACACCGGTATGGACGCCATGACCCACGCCATCGAAGCCTATGTTTCCACCCTGCACTGCGATTACACTGACCCGCTGGCTCTCCATGCCATCGAGATGATCCATAACGAGCTGAAGAAATCCTACGACGGCGATATGGAAGCCCGTGACCGGATGCACAATGCTCAGTGCCTGGCCGGCATGGCGTTCTCCAACGCTCTGCTGGGCATCGTTCACTCCATGGCTCATAAGACCGGCGCAGCCTTCTCCGGCGGGCACATCATCCATGGTGCGGCAAACGCCATGTACTTGCCCAAGGTTATCCAGTTCAATGCGAAGAACCCTGAAGCAGCGGAGCGTTATGCTCAGATTGCCCGGTTCATCGGACTGGAAGGCGCATGCACCAACTGCCTCGTGAAGGCTCTGGTCAAGGAACTGCGGGAAATGAACAAGGCTCTGAACATTCCGCTGGCCATCAAGAATTACGGTCAGGGCGGCGTCATTGCCGACGAGAGCATCATCGACGAGAAGGAGTTTTTGGAGAAGCTGCCGGAAGTGGCGAAGAACGCCATTGCCGACGCCTGCACCGGCTCCAACCCCCGGATCCCCACGCAGGAAGAGATGGAGAAGCTCCTCAAAGCCTGCTACTACGATCTGGACGTGGATTTCTAAGCTTCACATCGAAAGAGGGGCGGGTCCGGCAGGATTCGCCCTTCTCTGCTGTTTGACGGCTGTTCCCTTTTATTTTACCGCTTTTTTGGCGGAATGTAAAGAATCGAAGGAAAATATCTGCGAGAATTTGCAGGATTTTCCTGAGAAAAATCGGTTGTCAAACCGAGCTGCAAGCGGTATAATAAAACCATTGGTATATTTTTAAAGGAAGCTCTGGAAAGGAGTTCGTTTCCATGTACAAGATCCTGAAAAAGGAAGCGCTGAACCCCACCGTGACCAAGATGGTCATCGACGCTCCCCTCATCGCTCAGAAGGCGGAGCCGGGTCAGTTTATCATTTTCCGTGCCAAGGAAGATTCCGAGCGGATCCCCCTGACTATTGCGGATTTCGACCGGGAAGCCGGTACGGTCACCATCATTTTCCAGATCGTCGGCGGCTCCACCATGGAATTAAACGCCATGGAAGAGGGCGAATGCCTCCATGACTTTGTAGGCCCTCTCGGCACGGCAAGTCATCTGGACGGCTTAAAGAAGGTCGCCGTAGTCGGCGGTGGCGTGGGCTGCGCCATTGCGTACCCCGTTGCGAAGAAGCTTCATGAATCAGGCGCAGAAGTCCACTCCATCGTAGGCTTCCGGAACAAGGATCTGGTGATCCTGGAGGACGAGTTCAAGGCCGTTTCGGACAAGCTCGCCATGATGACCGATGACGGAAGCTACGGCGAAAAGGGCTTGGTCACCGCCGCTCTGGAAAAGCTCATCAATGAGGGCAACGAGTACGATGAAGTCATTGCCATCGGCCCCCTGATCATGATGAAATTCGTCTGTCAGGTGACCAAAAAGTACGGCATCAAGACCACTGTTTCCATGAACCCCATTATGATCGACGGCACCGGCATGTGCGGCGGCTGTCGGCTGACCGTAGGCGGCGAAACGAAGTTTGCCTGCGTGGACGGCCCGGATTTCGACGGCCATCTGGTGGATTTTGACGAAGCAATGCACCGTGGCACCATGTACCGGGATTTTGAACAGCACGCCCGGGAAGCCGCCTGCAATCTTCTCAAGAAGGAGGTTCGATAATTATGGCTTTTCAGCGTAATATGGATCCGAAAAAGTGCCCCATGCCTTCCCAGGATCCTAATGTCCGGAACAAGAACTTTGAAGAGGTAGCCTTGGGCTACACCTATGAGATGGCGGTGAACGAGGCTCGCCGCTGCCTTCACTGCAAAAATAAACCCTGCGTTTCTGCCTGCCCCGTAGCCATCAACATTCCCGATTTTATCGAACGGGTGGCCAACGAGGATATGGAGGGCGCTTATCAGATCATTTCCATGTCCAGTTCCCTGCCCGCCGTCTGCGGTCGTGTCTGTCCTCAGGAAACTCAGTGTGAGGGCAAGTGCGTCCGGGGCATCAAGGGCGAGGCAGTGGGCATCGGCCGGCTGGAGCGCTTCGTTGCCGACTGGCATCGGGAGCACACCACCGCCCTTCCGGAAAAGCCCGTCTCCAACGGCCATAAGGTCGCCATCATCGGCGCAGGCCCCTCCGGCCTGACGGCTGCCGGCGATCTGGCGAAGCTGGGGTATCAGGTCACCGTTTTTGAAGCGCTGCACTTAGCCGGCGGCGTTCTGGTCTACGGCATCCCCGAATTCCGTCTGCCGAAAGCCATCGTCCAGAAGGAGATCGACAACCTGAAGGCTCTGGGCGTGGACATCGAGACCAATATGGTCATCGGCAAGGTTCTGACCGTCGACGAGTTGTTTGAGCGGGGCTATGAGGCCATCTTCATCGGCTCCGGCGCAGGCCTGCCCCGGTTCATGGGCATCCCCGGCGAGAGCCTCAAGGGCGTTTATTCCGCCAACGAATACCTGACCCGTATCAACCTCATGAAAGCCTATCTCCCCGATTCCAAGACCCCCATCAAGCACTCCGGCAGTGTGGCCGTGGTCGGCGGCGGTAACGTGGCAATGGACGCTGCCCGCTGCGCCAAGCGCCTGGGCGCCGAAAAGGTATACATTGTCTACCGTCGTGGCATGGAGGAGCTCCCCGCCCGAAAGGAAGAAGTGGAGCACGCCATGGAAGAGGGCATCATCTTCAAAACGCTGGTGAACCCCGTGGAGATCTTGGGCGACGCCGACGGCATGGTCCGTGGTATGAAGTGCGTGGAGATGGAACTGGGTGAACCGGACGCTTCCGGCCGCCGCCGCCCTGTGGTCAAAGAGGGAAGCGAGTTTGAGCTGGAAACCGACACCGTCATCATGTCCATCGGCACCAGCCCCAACCCACTGATCCGTTCCACCACCCCCGGCCTTGATACCAACCGCCACGGCTGCATCATCACCGAGGAGGAGACCGGTCTGACCTCCCGGGAAGGCGTTTACGCCGGCGGCGATGCGGTTACCGGTGCGGCTACGGTTATTCTGGCCATGGGCGCCGGCAAGCACGCAGCCAAGTCCATCGACGAATACATCAAGAGCAAAAACAAATAAACCGGCATAAAAAGCTCCCGGCAGGTTCGATTTTTCTGAACCTGCCGGGAGCTTTGCATTTTCGTTTATTTTACGTTGGGATTGCCCACTTCTTCAAAATAGGCGTCCGTCCAGCCTTTGGAGCAGATGCCGCACCAGCTTTCCCGTCCGTTTGCCTTAGCAGTCTCCAGAGAGCCGGAATGGGCCGCCTTCCCGTGGAAGGAGCGGCAGTAGGGGTCGATATGGTACCGCTTTCCGGTCTCGCCCCAGTAGACGATGCGGTTTGCGGCGGATTCTTCCAGAACGCCGGAAGCGGAGAAGGTGTAGCTTTTTCCGTCAACGGTAGCCGTCCCGGTGGCCATGGCGCCGGAGGACTTTAAGTAGTAGCGCTTCCCGTCCAGCTCAAGCCAGCCGGTCTTCATGGCGCCGTCGGTCCCCAGATAGTACCAGCTTTTGCCGACTTTCTGCCAGCCGGTGAGCATCCAGCCGGAAGAGTCGAACCGGTACCACTTATCCGTGATCTGGGACCAGCTGCTTTTGGGATAGCTTCCGTCGGCATTTTTGTACCACCATTTTGCCCCGGATTGGACCCAACCGGCCGACACAGGGGCAGCAAAGAGGGAGCAGGCCGCCAGAACGGCTGCGGCTCCGGACAAAATGCGCTTCCACAAAGGTTTCATGCTTTTTCCTCTTTTCCGAAAATCGGGCTTGCTGCGAAGAAAGCAGAGGAAGCCCTTTTCTTAACCATAGTCCTTTTGGGATCCGTTGTCAAGACAGATCCGGCGGGAATGGTCGAACCGAAGAAAATCAGGCGAACCGGTTCTTTTCCGGCTGGTACTCATAGCCGATGGAGCGGAGGGAGACTTTGATGGCTTCCTCGTCCAGATCAAAGGTTTTGCAGAATTCCGTAAGGGAAGGGTAGAAGTCCCGCAGCTGTGTGTTTACATAGCTTAACAAAATGGCGGGATCTTTCGGCAAGTTCATAAGGATCGCTCCTTTCGTGACTTTCTTCCAGCATACCACGTCCAAAATGGAATGGCAAGAGGAAACCAAATAAAAACAGAAGAAAATCATAAAAAAGCAAACGGTTGTTTTGGGAAATTTCTTGACAGAATGGGGAAAAATAGGGTACGATAGAGGATAGAAAAGGGATAAAAAGGGGGCGGTTTGGTGCTGCTGAAGGAAATCAATCCGGCAAACTTTAAAAACTTCGGGACGATCGTCAAGGATGTGGACGCTTATCGGGAGTTTAATCAGTCGGTCTACGAGGATGACACCCGGATCCGATCCAGCCTCTGGCATTTTGAAAAAGAAGTGGTCTTAGAACCCATCAGCGGGGTAGGACTCCTTTTCGTCCGGACAGCGGACAGCATGATCCAGAAATTTCTCTTCGACCATCCTCTGCTGATCCATCCGGGGGTGCAGTTCGCCCTGCTGCCCTATGAGTGCAAATTAAGCTATCGGCTTTATTACCAGTCCCCGAAGATCATCACCCCCACCGCCAACATTCTGACGGGACGGGGATTTGTACCGAATATCAACGTCCAGACCCTCTATACTGTTTTGTATCAGGAAAAGGACAAGCAGTTCAAGTTCCGGGGGGAGGAACACCCTTTCTGGGAGCTCACCTATGTGAACAAGGGAAAAATGATCTGCGAGGTGGACGGTACCACCTATCAGCTGAACCAGGGACAGATGATTTTTTTTGCGCCTCATCAGTTCCATGTGCAGCAGTCCGACGGAAAAACGCCTCTTTCCTTCCTGACGGTGACCTTTGACGGGGACATTGTCAGTCCGGATATGCTGGCGGATCGGACGATCTACTGCGATGAAGCCTGTTTGAACATCATCCGTTCCATCATCCGGGAGGAAAAGGAAGGGCAGATCTACGGCGACGATATGATCACCTGTGAGCTGTCCCGCTTAATCATTACAGCGGTGCGGAACCTGCTTTCCGATGCGGTAGTGGTGAAGATCCCCACGAAGCTGAAGGTCTCGGTGGACAACAAGTATGTCAGCGAGTGCGTGGATCTGATCCATCAGAATATCACCTCCACCATCACCCTGCCGTGGCTGGCAAAGCAATTGAACCTCAGCTCTTCTTATCTGTCCAGCCTTTTCAAGCAGAAGGTGGGGCGGAGCATTTCGGAGTATGTGCGGCTGGTCAGGCTCGAAAAGGTGAAGGAAATGATCGGGGAAGGGAAGTACACCATCGCCCAGATCTCCTATATCATGGGCTACTGCTCGCCCACCTACCTCTCCACCGAATTCCGCCGGGAATTCGATATGTCGCCGAAGGAATATGCGAAGATGATCCAGTGAGGGACATTCCGAAGTTTTCAATTATCGGGAGAAACCTTAAGCATCTTTCACACGCAAATTTTTTCAAAGTCTTTCTCTGGGGACTTGAAACGTCAAAGAGACATCCACGGATTCGCCAAAATAGGTGTGCGGTGATCGCTTCGGTTCAAGGGTTTCTCCCGGAAACTGAAAAATTTTGGAGAAAAAACCGCACCGGCTGTTCGGTATCGTGACCGGACAGTCGGTGCGGTTCTTTTCCTCTTTTTTCAGCTGCTTTCCTCCTGCGCCCCAACTTTACGCAGGGGGAGAGCTTAAAACCGGTGGTTTCGGGGCCTTTTAGGAAGCCGACGGGATCACCGTGCCGCCAACGCCCTCCTTCCATTTGTCATCGTTTTTTTCTTTTTCCGTTTGTTTGCCAAGGGGATCCTCCACATCGACCAGCGGGAGGGAACCTTCCGATGAGCTCCCGGAAGATTCATCCGGAAGGGAGGACTCGCCCGCCTCCCCGGGAAGCAGCGGATTGATGGGATCCACGGCGGGAGAAGCACTTTCCCCGTTTTCTTTCTGTGGGGAAGATGCTTCAGGGGAGGGGGTGCCGGCCTCGGATTCGGACGAAGACGCATCCTCTTCCATATCGTCAGGCAGTTGCGGCAGGCCTTCTTGAGTCGCTTTGATTTCGTTCATAATTTCCCCTACCGGCTGGCTGAGCCATACAGCGGTGTCGATGCTGTCGGGGTCCTCTGCGGACGCCTTCAGCTGCTCCACCAGATCCAGCTTGCCGGGGGTAACGCCCA
>OLGA01001572.1_pt1 | contig 17690 bp, 7 predicted proteins | sample 1604881 | NCBI WGS metagenome assembly OLGA01 (sample SAMEA3888896, study PRJEB22519) | human gut metagenome | biome: human gut; feature: human-associated habitat; material: faeces | place: Denmark | collected 2009 | reverse complement strand
GACTCCCAACCCAATTCCTCGTTACCACTCTGTGATGGATAGAAACCGGCAGTATTATCGTAGTTGGCACCACCCGATACCAGAGCCAGGTGATAATAGTTAGGAATCTCAGAGTTACCCGATGTACCGGTACTTACGGCAATCTGGGCAGTGCTGAGCCACTTCATATCCTTCAGCCAGTCGGTTGACTTCACGTTGTACATGAAACCGAGCGACCAGAATGTACCCCAGCGATGATCCTTACCGAAACGTGAAGAAGCATCAGTACGCAGAGAGAAGTCGGCATAGTAGAGCTCCTTATAGTTATACTCGCCACGCATGAAGAATGACAGGTAAGAGTAATCAGAAGATGAATCTGCCCAGCGGTTGGCACGTGTACCTGATGATACATTGGTCAGGAGATCGCTGGTCTGACCCTTGGAATATACCTGGAAACCCTCTGAGTGGAAATTGACAGCCTCCTGACCCAGCATCACGTTGAACGAATGGATATCGTTCAGGGTGAAACGGTAGTTAGCCGTAGTGGTCTCTGTCAGGTTGATGGCATCGCTGCTCTGGCGTGCCGCAGTACCCTGTCCGTTATTTGAAGAGAGACTTGGGAACGACTGGAGGAACGCTGTAGAATGGGTGAAATCGGCACCAAACTGAGTACGGATAGTCAGATTCTCTATCGGATAGATTTCAGCATACATGGTAGAGAGCACCTTATATTTCTTGTTCTTGATAGGATTCAAGCCCATGTAAACGATAGGGTTCTCGCTGGTTCCAGCCCAGTTGCCTGCAGCAAGTGAAGCCAGACTTCCATCCTTGGCATAAGGATTCCAGTAAGGCAGCATGAATCGGCATGCTGAGATAGGAGTAACGGTAGTATAGCTACCATCGTCAGCCTGCTGAGCCTCTTCATAGGCAGCCATGGTGTTGGTACCTACCTTCAACCACTTGCCAGCCTTTACATCAGCATTGGTGCGGATGTTGTAACGGCGGAAGGTTGAATTCTGTGCGATACCGTCCTGATCGTAGAAACCACCAGAAACATAGTAGTTCAAGCGGTCGGTAGCACGGTTGATAGAGAGTTCGTAGCTCTGCAGCGGAGCGCGGTCGTTGAACACCTCGTCCAGCCAGTTTACGTTTACTCTTGAAAGGAGATTGTAATCCTTACCTGTATCCAGACCTACTTCTTTCTCAAACTGTATACGCTCGTCGGTATTCATCATTTTCCAGTTGGTCTGTGCCAACTCAGAGAAACCATACTGTGCACGGAGCGTAATCTTCGCATTGTCCATTGACAAGCCTCGCTTGGAAGTGATGACAACCACACCATTGGCAGCACGTGCACCATAGATTGAGGTAGAAGAGGCATCTTTCAATACAGAGATACTTTCGATGTCGTTAGGACTCAAGGTATTGAAATCAGAACTTGAGATTGGCACGCCGTCGAGGATAAAGAGTGGCGACTTGCCGGAGTTGATAGAGTTGGTACCACGGATCTGGAAGGTAGCCGCCTTGCTAGGTTCACCCGAAGAAGAGATGACCTGCAAACCAGTACTCTGTCCCTGCAAAGCTTGGTCGAAGCTTGCCGCTGGCACATTTTCTATCTTTTCAGACTTTACGGCAGACACGGAACCCGCAATGGTTCCCTTCTTTCTCACGCCATACGCCACCACAACCACTTCATCCATCATCTTGGAATCCGAAGCAAGGGTGATGTTGAGCGTATTTGTCTGCGCTTTCACAACGTGCTTCTGCGTAACGCAACCCACATAAGAGTAGGCAAGCGTAGCCTTCGAAGCACCCTTAATTTCGATGGTATAGTTACCGTCAATATCGGTCACTACGCCATTTGATGTTCCCTCTTGCATAATGGTCACACCAATCATCGGTTCGTTGTCTTCAGCAGACACGACTGTACCCTTGACGCTGAAACTCTGCGCCAAGACCGATTGGATAGACAACAATACAAGTGAGACAAGTAAAAGAGTTAATCTTCTCATCCTTGTTTGTTTCAAGTTTACTAATTAATAATTATTATTTTTTTCTCATTTTTTTCTCGTTTGGTAAAAGCCGAAAGCACTCAGGGCGACACTTCGCCCCTCCATTTATACATTCTTTCACTAATATGCACGCATGGAAATACCTATTTAACTTAAATCGGTGCAAAATTACGAATATTTTCTTATTTGCCCAAGATAATCGCTTAAAATTTAAATGTTTGATATGAAATATCTATGTTTTTTAGCATATATGTTCATAAATTTAGTTAATTGTCGATTTTTTGTCACATCCGATTACAGTTTGCAAAAACTAGTTCAATACACACTTTTTTTTGTTTCTATGCAGCCGTTTTCATAAAGCTGAAATTACGTCCCGACGTAGCTTGTACTACGTCCGGACGTATCTTTTGCTGCGTCGGGACGTAGCAAATGCTACATCGGGACGCATTTTTTACTGCATCGGAACGTATTTTATCAGCTGACGCAGATATCTCGACAAGCAGAAGGATACATTTACCTCTTCACCTTCATGTATTCCGTAGGAGTCATGCCATACTCCTTGGAGAAGCATTTGGAGAAATAGCTGCTGTTAGAGAAACCAACGGTATACATCACCTCGGAAACACTGAACTTACCCTGGCTCAGGAGCTCGGCAGCACGGCTCATACGCATCTCACGGATATACTCTACAGGCGTACGGCCCGTTATCGCCTTCGTCTTGCGATACAGCTGTTTGCCACCTATGCCTATCACATCCTGCAACATCGAAACATTGAAGTCAGAATCAATCATGTGCTTCTCTATCGCCTCATTGATCTCTTCGAGCAGACGCTTGTCTGCCGCATCCAACTCGCTGACATCTACTCCCTTCTTCTCCTCTTCAGAAGACTCAGAGCGTGCAGGAACTGGTTCTGAGGATGATGACTCAGGCTCAGATTCAGGCGAAGCGGATACCCCAGTAGCAACAGAAGATGACACCTCAGGTTTCTTCACATTCAGGTAGCGGACCATCAGAGCTGTCACCTCATCAAATGAATGATGAGCTACGGCAGCCTTCAAATCTTCCGTCAGACGGTTAAAGAAGTCCATACGCATCTGTACCTGCTCCAACACCTCAGCCTTCTGCTTCTGGGCATCAGCCAGTTCCTTGCGCAGAAAATACCAGCTTACCAGCCATGCCACAAACACGATGAGTGCCGTGATATAGAAGAGCTTGCACCAGAAGGAGAGATACCAAGGCGGCAGGACGGAGATGTCGAGCGAATAAACCTCGGCAGCTATCTTGCCTTCACCATCCACGGCATGAACCGTAAGATGATAATCGCCATACGACAAACCATTATAGGTGATATCGATGTTGCCGGAGTTCAGATAATGCCAGTCGTGGTCGCTGCCTTCGAGTTTGTAAGCATAAACGGCTGAAGGATGATCAGCAAAAGGAAGGTCGGTGAGCTGCAGGGTGAAGTTGTTCTCATCACTCTTCAGTTTCAGGATTTCTCCACGCTCCTCACAAGCCTGTCCGTTTACGATGATTCCAGCCAGCATCAGGCGGGTAAACTGCTTAGGCTTCTGTGCTACATCGGAACTGATTGCCACATAGCCGTCATTGCCGCCCATCATTACCTCATGAGTCTGTCTGCTGTAACAGATGTTGAGCGGCACAACAGAAGGAATCATGAAGCGCTGGCTCTCGCCCTGTGGATTGATTACGCAGCATTCATTGCCCGATACCACCCATATCTTGCCTTCCACATCGCACATGGTACTTACCTTACCACCAATCTGCCATGTCTTGGAAGAAAAGCTGTTACCCAGCACAGAACCGGCTGCATAATAACAGGTTACCGAACTGTTATCACCCATCCAGATATTGCCCTTGCTGTCTGCCATCAGATAGTTGACAACATCTGAGTTAGCTACCTGCACCACCTTCATATCGTTCGGATTGATGCAGTCGAGACGGGTATAGGTAGAAACCCAAATCCTACCCTTTCCATCCATTACCATCTGACCTACATGCAGACCAGAGAGCGCATTCTTTCCCTTGTCAGAGTAATGCCAGTCGGCTATGGTCTTGCCGCTCAGAAGAGCCGCCTTATCCATCACGAAGACACCGCCCTGATAAGAACCCATCCATATCCTGCCCTTCTTGTCCTGGAGAATATCGTAAGCCCAGGCAGTAGAATACTTGCCACTCTTATCGTAGACGATGAAGTTGCGCATCTGACGGGAACTGCGGTCATAGAAGTTGATGCCATGGTCGGTACAGATCCATACATCGCCGTCATGGTCTTCATAAATCTTGCGTACACGGTTATGACTCAGCGGGAAGGCAGAGCTGTTCTGCTTGTACCATGCCACATTCTGATAACCTTCAGCATTCCGGGTGAAATGAATCAGACCGTTGGTACCGCCCATCCACCATTCGCCGTTGCGGGTCTGGAGCATGGCATGGAGACAGTTGCCCTCACCCGACATCGTAATCTTATCGAGCGATACATAGCGGTAATAGGTATGGGTAGTGAGACGGGAGAGTCCATTGTCAGTACCCACCCATACATTCTGCCATTTATCTACAAAGCAAGCCCAGACGATGTTGTTAGGAATAGAAGCATCATCGCGGGAATCGTGGATATAATGGGTGATGGCATTGGAGAGTGCCATCTGATAGAGTCCGTTATCTGTTCCGATATAGAGATTGCCGGCAGCATCTGTAGAAAGACATTTGATGGAATTGCCGTTCAGAGCTGGAATCTGTGAGAAGTTCCTGAGCTGCAGATCGGCACAATAGAGAGCGCCCTCGGTTCCAATCCAGTAGCATCGGCGCTTGGCATCATAGGCGAGCGCATTGACCAGCGGCTGTTCTCCGGCACGGAGCGGAATCAGTCTGCTGCCGAGACGCAGACCAGCAAGCGAACCTACGAGCAAGCCTCGCGGAGTAGAGAGCAAGGCATAGACATCGCCACCGAAGTCAGTCTTACCACCCTTGATATCGAGCACACGGAGTTCCTTCAGCTGCTTGCGCTTCGCCTCATCGGCAAAAGCCTTCATGGCTGGTGTTTCGGCATATTGATAAGATTGCGTATCGAATTTCAGAATGCCGTTGCCAGTAGCCAGATAGAGCATTCTGCCCTCGAAACCGAGCGCATTGACACGCGTATTGCTGAATGTATGTTCCTGAAAATGGCGGTAGCCATGATAACCATCATAGCTGTAAAGACCGTTATCGGTTCCGAGCCATATCATTCCATCACTGTCCTGGGTAATGGCACAAACGGACTGAGCACCTTCAAGGGAGGTGTTGACGAAACGCTGCGCATGGATGGCGAGCGAAATAAAGAGCATAGCAATTGCCATGCTGATGCGGTTTATAGGTTCTTTTGACTTTTTCATGTGTGCAAATTTACACAATATTCATGATAACGCCAAAAAATATCGGAGAAAATTTATAAAAAAAGAATCCCCTGGGAAAAATAGCCGCTGCTATTCCCAGAGGATCCGATATAAACTATATACTTTATAACCAACTGAAATCTGTCTCAGTCATCTTATATTGCCTGGAGCGTAATCGACTTTTCGATATTTCGCTTGCTGTCTTTTACCTTCAGGATGATGTCACCCTTCTGCTTGCTGCTCTGTACGATGACTACGAGTTTGCCGGAGAAGAGTTTCATCTGTGGCTGGGTGAACGGTTCGAGCGATGTGGCATCGCCGTTGCAGGCTGCCTTGAAAGTGCCGGCACCACTCACCTCGAAGGTCAGTTCGTCATCGGCAAGCGGACATTCATTGCCGTCCTTATCCTGCAGACTCACGGTGATGAAGGCAAGGTCGTTGCCATCGGCATTCAGAAGTACATTGTGTTCATCGGTACAGCCTTCTACCATGCAGGCAATAGGCTCATGGTCAGGTGTTTCTACGCTGAACTTCATCTGTGCAGGCTCGCCGGCAGTACGCTTCACGTCCTCGCCCACCTTATCGCCATACTGGTTGTAGGTAACCACGCGAATCTCACCCGGTTCATACTTCACATTGTTCCAGCGCAGACGGTAGCGGTCCAACCGGCTTGACTTGTCCTTGCGAACCCTGCCCTGACTCTTGCCGTTGACGAAGAGTTCGCCTTCCACACCATCGGTGTAGCAATATACAGGGGTAACCTGTCCTTCCCTGCCCTTCCAGTTCCAGTGAGGAAGAAGATGGGTGGTATGCTGATGCTCGTTCCAGCGGGCACGATACATATAATACCTATCCTTTGGAAGTCCGGCAAGGTCGCAGATACCGAAGTAACTGCTGCGGCTTGGCCAGTAAGTATCGTAAGGAGTCGGCTCGCCCAGATAGTCATAGCCCGTCCACACGAACTCTCCGATTACCCAACTGTAGTCATCCTGCATCTTCCAGTCATCATCCGGAAGATTACTCCAGGAACAATACTCCGTGTCATAGCTGGAGCACTGGCCATCGGCGTATGGATTGTTGTCGCTGGCACGCACCTGAACCGGGAACTTATACACGCCACGGGAGCTGACGGTAGATGCTGTCTCTGAACCCAGGAGGAATCCCTGAGGCAACTGCTCGATATTCTTATAATATTTATGTACGCGATAGTTGAAGCCCGGCACGTCCATCACCTGGGCGAAGCCACTCTTCAGGGCATCCTCTGCTCTATCCATACCCTGGGTAACAGGGCGGGAAGGATCATACTGATGACAGATATCCTGCAGATGCTTGGCTATCTCCATACCCTCCTTGCTCCATTGCTCAGGAATCTCGTTACCGATACTCCACATGATGATGCTAGGATGGTTGCGGTGATGTTTCACTAGGTTGGTGATGTCCTTGTCGCTCCACTCCTTGAAGAACTTGGCGTAGCCATTCTTGCACTTAGGATAAATCCACATATCGAAGCTCTCAGCCATTACCATCATACCAAGTGAATCGCAGATTTCCATCTGCATGGTAGAAGGCATGTTGTGTGCGGTACGGATGGCATCGCAGCCCATCTCCTTCATCGTCTTGATCTGGCGGATGAGTGCAGCCTTGTTCTCTGCAGCTCCCAACGGACCGAGGTCGTGGTGCAGGCAGACACCCTTGATCTTGCGGGTGATGCCATTGAGCTGGAAACCATTATTCCTGGATACCGAGATGGTACGGATACCGGTCTTCAGCGTCTGTACATCAGCCACCTTCTTGCCTTCATATCGGGTTAACTTCACCTGATAGAGATAAGGAGATTCCGGAGACCAGAGCTGAGGATTCGCCACCTTCAAGGTAGTCTTGATTTCAGGGGTTGCACCCTTAATGGTCTGCTCGGCTACCTTGGTACCAGCCTCATCGAGCAAGGCGATGACCGTTTTGCCCGACTTACCAATCTTTCCTTCCAAGAGAGCATTCACTTCTACTTCAGCCTCCTGCTTATCAGCCTTCAGGGTACGGACGAAGGTATCCCAGGTAGAGAAGTTCTCGTTGCCGTAAAGTTCCACGGAAACCGGACGGTAAAGACCGCCGCCTGGATACCATCGGCTGCTTTCCTCTACATTGTTGAGATGAACCTCTACGAGATTCTTCTTGCCGCCAAACTGCACGTAAGGTGTGATGTCGATGCGGAAGGCATTGTAGCCGTAAGCCCATCTGCCAGCCTCCTTGCCATTCACCTTTACGACAGGCTGACTCATCGCACCATCAAAAACGAGGACGGCACGCTTATAGCCCTTCGGCAACTGAAGATTCATCTTATACATACCCTCTCCAATCCAAGGGAGAGCCCCAGAGCGTCCCGACTTCTCGGTCTTCTCCTTTTCGCCATTCTGCTCGATAGCCACCATCTGCAGATCCCATTTCTTATCGAAAGGACCCGAGATAGCCCAGTCGTGAGGCACGGCTACCTGAGACCACGATTTGCCATCGCGGGAGAAATCCCACGATGGCAAATTTATTATTTTTCGGCTCTGCGCCTGGCACATGGTAGAAAGAGCCAGGGCGAGAGACACGAAAGTAATGCTTCTTTTGATCATATCTTTTCTTCTAAGTTAGTTTTGTATTCCATTTTAAAATTCGCTTTCTATCGCTCCCAAAGGAAGCGAAGAAAGCTAACTTACCCAATTACTTGAAAGCATCGAGTGCTGCGGTTGGCTTGCCGCTGTTGTCGAAGGCTCCCTTGTCGTAACCGTTCCAGCCGCTGTTGCATTCAGGCTCCCAGTAGAACACGCCCTCGCAGGTAGAGATTGCCTTGCAGCCATCCACCATCTTCTTGAGGAATGGAGCGGCATTCTCAGAATTCCACACCATACCAATCTCTGAGATGATGACATCGCAGTTGTATTTACCGGAAAGGGTCTTGATGTTGCTGAGGCAGGCATCAGAAACCTGCTCCCAGGTCTGGTCAGTAATCCAATCTGGGTAGAGCGACATACCGATAACATCCCACTTGGCACCATTCTGCTTCAAGCCATCAAACATCCAGGTATATTGACCGAGGTTGTTTCCCTTATCGAGATGCACAATCACCTTAGCCTCCGGATAAATCGCCTTGACGGCATCATAACCGGCATTGATATAAGCGGCAAAGTTCGCCATGTTCTTAGAGGCACGGCCTGTCACCTTCAGGGCAGCATCGCCATCCTCATCATTCCAGAGCATGCCGTCGGTGGTTTCGTTACCTACCTGTACCCACTCTACGTTGACGCCTCTTGCCTTCAAGGCATTGAGAACATCCTTGGTATGATCGGCAACCGCCTGCTTCATCTGCTCGAAGTCATAGTTCTTCCAGGCAGCAGGAACGCCCTGCTTTCCTGGGTCAGCCCAGGTATCAGAGTAGTGGAAGTCAATCATCAGTCGCATACCGAGCTGCTGAGCTCTCCATGCCTTTGCCACCACATCATTCTTTCCGTTCCATCCATCCTCAGGATTTACCCATACACGAAGACGGATGGAGTTCATGCCGAGGTCGCGGAGAAGCGCCATGCACTCAGTAGCCTTACCATTAGCGTTGTAGAACTTCTTTCCGTTCTGCTCCATCTCTGTAATCCAACTTACATCGGCTCCCTTGGCGAAGCCACTCATATCGTATGTCTTCTCCTTTTCGGGAGTGGTATTATCATCATTGCTGCAACTCGTGCCCGTGATAGAAAACAAGAGCGCTGTAGCCAGCAACATGGCTTTTCCTAAAATATTCTTCATTGCTATTTTTCTTATTAATTATTCATATTTCCATGTCATAGTGTTGAGATTGGCTGTAACCGTAAACTCAGTTTCACCATTTTCATCACCAAACCAGATATCCCAGGCACCATCGCCTGAAGTTAACTTGAACTGCTCACCATCAGCACCATACCAGGTCTGCTTGTCATCCTTGTTTTCACCTACGAAGATGAAGCGGAAGTTCTCCCAGGAAGTTGGCTTGTACTTGCAGGTATAAACGCCATCGCTCACCTTGTTCATCACGGCAAGAAGGGTGTTGCCATCCTTAGAGAACATGCAGAGGGTGTTGCTAGCCTCTGGCTCTGGAGCAGTCTGGTTGCCAGACTCGATAGAGTAAGTCAGGTCGCTGTTCTCGCCCACCTTTACGGTGATGGTATAAGTACCCGCCTTAGCGATGTTCACGCTGCCAGCAGTTGCGGCATCAGTCATCTTGCCATCAGCAAGCGTATAGTTCATGGTCTTGACTACGGCTGCTGCATCGTCTGTAGCTGTTGCCTTGCTGTACTCTGCACCCGTAGCTACTATATTAATAGGTGTATTATCAGCTGTGGTTGTAATCACCTTCACCCAAGCATAGTTAGGTGCATCGTAGGTCATTTCCTCACCATTCAGCTGCATAGCCTTGATGTAGGTTGGCTTGAATTCCTTAGCCTTTGTATCTACCACAGTATAATAAATACCTGTCTGACCAGGGAACCAGAAGTTCCATGCAGACTCCGTATTATCCATTTCATACACATGCCCATCCTGTCCTACGTTACCCCAAATGGTACCATCATTTTCCTTACCCCAGATGTGGAACCAAGAAGAAGCATTCATATAGCCGGAATAAACTCCATCAGAATGAGGAGAATAGAGTTTGGTAAGAACTTGATCCTTATTCTCATTCAGGATATTGATGTAACTCATATCAATAAGGTATGGAGTAACCTTTACCTGGCAGACATTACTGTAAGCGGCATCAAGATTGGCACCTTTCTGACTCTTGATACGGAAATAGAGAGGCGAACTCTGTCCTGCAGTCAAACCGAGATCCTTGGCAGCAGCATTGAGATCTGCACCGGTGAAAGCCTTGGAGAGATCGGTTACTGAATACTCCTTTACCGTAGCAAAGCTCTCTGAAGGAGATGCCTGCAGATAGGTTTTCAACACACCGTTGCCCGCAGGTTTGGTCTCGTCGCTCGAAAGCAAGGTAGGATTCTGCCAAGCCATCGAAAGAACGATGTCCTTACTGTTGTCAACAGACAGCACCACATCGGATGCCGATGCCATCAGACTGGATGCCTTGAAGCCATCCAGATATATCTTGTCGCCACTCTCGTCGCAACTCACCAGGGCGGTGAGTGCGCAGAGAAGCATCATCAGGTTTCTAAATATCTTTTTCATTCTTTTATCCTATTAATAGTTGTCGTTATGAAGATTTGGATTGGCGGTAAGCTCGGTGTTAGGGATTGGATAGATGTTGTACTTGCTGTCAACAGCCTGTCCATCGTGGGTACCACCCTTCCACTGCCAGATATACTCGCTAGTGGTAAACTCGCCGAAGCGAATCAGGTCGGTGCGGCGATAGCCCTCATGATAAAGCTCACGAGCTCGCTCATCGAGAATGAACTGGAGGAAGGCATCGTCATTGGCAAAATTGCTAGACCAAACATCAGAAGCACCTGCACGCTCGCGGAGAAGGTTGATCCAATAGATGGCTCCCTGCTTGCGAGAGGCGATGACCTCAGGATCGCTGGCATCCGTCTTTCCTTCTGGCCATGGATCCCAACTTGCACCCTGGGTACGAGCCACACACTCGGCGTACATCAGATAAACATCTGCCAAGCGGAAGAGAGGGTAGTCGGTTTCTACACCATCATTGGCTGTATTGGATGCTGTAGTTCCATCATCCTTCAGGTTGCTCCACTTCTCAGAGAGATAACCGGTGGTTTCATCGGTCATGCTGGTTACATCCTTGCTCTGACCGTTGGTGACGAACTTGCAGCGTTTGTCGCCATTGCCATCGATATCGGTCTGGGTAAACTTATCCACGAACTCCGGACGGAGGCGGAACTCACTCCAGCCATTGGTAACACCGAAGTCGGCAACATTCTGATTGGCATTCGACATACTCAACTGTCCGCAAACCAAATAAGTAGATGAACCCCAGCTTACGGTATGCTCTGCACTTACCGGCAAGGCGAAGATAATCTCGTTGGTACGCTTGTCGTTGTCTGCATTGAAGAGCTTGCTGTAATCAGACTCCAGAGAGTAACCCATGTTCATCACCTTCTCGCAAGTCTCCTTGCACTCGGCATATTTGGCTACACCGGTATAAACCTCGCTGTTCAGATAAAGTTTGGCAAGCAAGGTATAGGCAGCACCCTGAGAAGCCTGACCATAAGGACAGGTAGATGCAGGAAGCAAATCGCCTACGCAATCCTTCAACTCGCTCTCGATGTAATCGAATGTCTGCTGAGGAGTATAACGTGGAGGTATAAAGCTGCCCACAGGATCATTCTCTGTCACCATTGGGATATTGCGATAGAGGTCGAGGGCATGGAAGTAGAACAAGGCACGCATGAAGCGAGCTTCAGCCTTATACTCCTTCATCTTTTCAGCATCAGCACCCGAGAAGTTAGCACTATTGGCATTGCGCAGGAACTCATTGCAAAGGGCTATATTGTAATAGATGCGATAATACATATCTGAAACCCACGCATCGTTGGCATCCCAAGAGAGATAAGTAAGGCCCGTAGTCTGCTCACCTGTCAACCAGGTGGAAGCGACCTCATCGGTACCACATTCCTGAAGATTCCAGAACATACGCATGTAGTCGAAACCATTGCCGTTGTTCAATACGGATTCCATATCCTTGTTGTCGCCGCCCTTGCCCTGACCGCTGGTCACCATTGAGGCGTAAATCTTACCTAATACAGACTCGTAATTGGCAAGTGAGGTATAAACATCCTTAGAGGTAGTCTCTGTATGAGGATATTGGTCGAGATCGGAAACACAACTGGTTGCGCCAGAAAGCACCGCTGTTCCCAACATCATACTATATAATATATTCTTAAGTTTCATTGTTATCAATTTTGATTGTTAGAACTGAAGTCCGAGGCTTACTGAGTAGGTGCGAGGACGTGGATAGAATGAGTTATCCATTCCGTTTGGCACCTCTGGATCTGTACCTGAGTAGCCGGTGATGGTGAATACATTCTGTACCATTGCAGATACGGTGAGTGAAGCCCACTTATTGATCTTGCCTACGTTGTAGCTCAAACTCAGGTTGTCGAGTTTCAGGAAAGAAGCATTCTCCACGTAGTAATCTGAGAGATACTGACGGGTCTTGAAACCTGTCTTCAGGAAGCTGGTATTGAGATTGTTGAGCTGTGAGTTGTTATAGCTCACGGTCTCCCAGGCACCTGTGCTCATGCCCATGCCATTATATACATAGTTGTCGATGTTGGCACGGAAACTCATACCGAGCGTCAGCTGCTTGTATCTCAGGGATGTACTCAAGCCCATGATGTACTTAGGAGCTGGGGAGTGATAGCGGTAGAGATCGGCATCATTGATTTCACCATCGTTGTTGAGGTCGGCATAAGCGCCTTCGATTGGTTTTCCAGTCTCAGGGTCGTAGAGCTGGTGATATACATAGAACATGTATGGTTCATATCCCTCTGAAAGCACCTGGAACTGGTAAGCATCGATAGATGGACCTACCTTCACGTTGGTCTGAGTGCCGCCTGGAGTCAGCGAAAGGTTCTTCACCTTCATGTTCTGCCAAGTGAAGTTATAGCTCAGATTCCATTCCCAATCCTTGGTCTGGATAGGAGTTGCATTCAGGGAAACCTCGATACCCTTGCTATCCACATTACCTACGTTGGTAAGGATAGTCTTTGAGAAATTCGAACCTGCTGCCGGTGGAACAGATGCCAGCAAATCCTTGGTCTTGCGGGTATAGAAATCGATGGCACCACCGATACGACCATTCAGGAATCCAAAGTCGAGACCGAAGTTCCAGGAGGTAGTTGTCTCCCACTTCAGGTCTGAAACGTATGCCTCAGGACGATAAGTTGTAATATACTGTCCGTTGATGAGCGCCTCGGCACCTGTCACACTGGAGGTATAAACCGGCAGATAGTTGTAGTTGCCGATACCCTCCTGCTGACCGGTAATACCATAGCTGGCACGGAGCTTCAGATTAGAAAGCACCTTCTGGTTCTTTAACCAAGGCTCCTCTGTCAAGGTCCATCCCAAAGCTACAGATGGGAAGGTACCCCAACGGGTATTCTTTGAGAAGCGGGAAGAAGCATCGCGACGAACAGTGGCAGTCAGGAGATACTTTCCATCGAAAGAATAGTTGACACGACCATAGTATGACAACATCACGTGACGGTAATCAGAAGCCTTCACGGTAGAAAGAGTTGTACCTGCTGCACTCAGGGTATAATAAAGAGGTGTAGAACTCTTCCAATACTGGTAATCGTAACCAGCAGTCAGATCCACATTACTCTTGATATTCTCAAAATACTTTGCATAGTTGGCATAGAGAGTAAGCAGACGGTTCTCGTTTTTCTGAGGACCATACTTATAATCGCTACCACTCAAGGATTCATCCTTGTTGAATGCCTGTGCTGCATAAGCTGGAACATAAATGGTTCCATCACCCTTGGCATAATCTGCACCAACAGTTGCATGGAATTTGAGTTCTGGTAAAAAATGTACCTTATAATCTACATCCATCGAACCGATAAAGCGGCTCACTTTACTTTTAGAGTCATACAAATCCACCAAACCGCGTGGGTTTCTTACGCCCGCATTTACTGGATAGCCATCAGCATCGAGTGCTTCATTATAGCCACCATAGTTGCTATTACCAGAATAGACAGGAAGGGTTGGATTGAAAGTAGCTGCTGCCCAAACGGCACCACTATTATTAAAAGAGTTGTTGTTGAGCGTTCCCTTGGCATTGATCGTCAACTTCAAGTGATCCTGGAAGAAGCTTGGAGTCAACACCACGTTACCGGTCCAGCGCTCCACATTGTCCTTGCGAACCAGACCGCTCTGGTTGTAATATCCTGCAGAAACACGGAAAGGCAAATACTTACCGATGCTTCCACTTACGCTGAGGTTGTTATCTGTACCAAAAGCTGTGCGATAAACCTCATCATTCCAATCGGTATTGGCATTGCCGAGCAATGACTTCTGGTTATCAGTTCCAAACTGATTGATTACATTGACAAAATCATCGTGGCTGAGCATATCTACCATCTGGGCACGAGTCTGGAGGCTGTTGGTGGTATTGAAGTTTATTTTCAATCCGCCCTGCTGTCCTTTCTTTGTGGTAATGATGATAACACCATTAGATGCACGGGAACCATAGATGGCAGTAGAAGAAGCATCTTTCAACACGGTCATGCTCTCAATATCAGCAGGGTTGATCATACTGAGGAAGTTGCTGGAATTACCAGAGATGCCACCTTGTTCCAATGGTACACCATCGAGTACGATAAGAGGGTCATTACTTGCATTGAGCGAAGCACCTCCACGTACACGAATGGTACTACCAGCAGAAGCCGAACCACTGTTCGACATGATTTGCACACCAGAAACCTTACCATTAATCAATTGTTCTGGTGATGATACTAATCCTTTATTGAAGTCTTTGGAGCTTACTGTTGCAACAGAACCCGTCAAATCACTCTTACGAGCTGTACCATAACCGATGACAACTACATCCGTGAGAATCTGACTATCGGATTCAAGTTTCACTTTCATTCTATCGGATATCTCAGCTATCTTATCGACATATCCAATATAAGAGATTTTGACTTTCTTTGCAGAAGAAGTCACTTGCAGTTTAAAGTTACCATCAAAATCAGTAACCGTACCGCTTTTCTCACCTTCCACCATCACCGTAGCGCCGATGAGAGGTTCACCATTTTGAGCATCTGTCACCTCACCTTGGATCATACGTGATTGAGCCAAAAGCTGCAAACATCCCATGAGGAACAATGCTACGAGAAGAATACTTCTCTTAGATTTACTCAAGATTACATTCATTGTTAGTTTATTCTTTTAGGTTTGTTGTTTTATTAAAATTGTTTCGACTGCAAAAGTACCAAATAGAGCAAAAACAACAAGACATATATCAGACAAAGATAAATAAAAAACGGACAAAAGCCTGTATTTATCGAGCTTTTGTCCGTTTTGTAGTTAATCTGGCAAGAAACTTTTATCCGTTTCTATCCATATCTCTATGAAAAAAATCACTTATTAGAAAAAACTTTCTTGTTAGAGAATAACTTTCTTCACGCTTGCAATACCATCTGATTTAATTTTCTTTACTATATTGATTCCCTTCTGAGGAACTGTAAGGCGAGATCCAGCCAAATCATAATACTCTATACGAGCTTCTCCTGTTTCTGATGCCTTTTCTGCAAGAGAAATGCCAGTAGTAGCACCAGACATCTCCTTTCCTTCTGCATCATAAGTCTTGGCAGTGTTGTAGTTCTTGATGGCATGATCGAACTCTGCTACATCTGTTGTTGGAATCTCATTGGTATAAGCCTTCCAGATTTCCACTTTACCTGCACCAGAATATTTCTCACAGATGGCAGGAACATCTACTGTCTTGTCGAGATAATGCTGGGTGTAAGAGGCTACGGTCTGAGTAGGAACCCAATCGGTTTTGGTCACACCAAAACTTTTACTTATCTTAGCACCATCAATATTGGTGTAACCCTCCATCAAGTTGTTACAACCCTTATAGATGCAGTCATAACCTTCGACCTTAGAGATATTCAAGCTACCGCCTCTATCTGAACGGATAGGCGACTTTGTATTCTCGAAATAGCATCCCTCTTCGTATGCCACAGCTCCCGTACGAATATCCCAACCATCCTCACAACCACGCATATAGTTATTATAATAATGTACATGACCACCACGTTGGAGAGGAAGACGAGAACCTTGGATATTATCAAAGAAATTGTGGTGGAAAGAGATGGTACGACAGTTTTCGTAGACATCAGCATCACCCTTACCCCACAAGCAGCTCTTGTCATGGTCGTGGAAATAGTTATAGCTGAATGTCATCCACTGCACATTGTTCTTGCAGTCGAGCAAACCATCGTAGCGGTCTTTGTTGGCAGCATCACCATTGAAGAACTCACAGTGGTCAACCCAGATATGTCCACCCCAGTTGGTCTTGGCACTTACCTTATCAGCCTGGATTCCGATGCAGTCAGGGTCGCCCACTTCTACTTGTGCACCATTACGCCAAGCCACTATCTTATTTTCACCAGTTCTGAGCACAGGTACACCCTTCATAGTGAAACGACAGTTACGGATAATGATGTTATCAACCGACTGCATCACGAAAGTGATATGAGAGAAGAGAGGAGCCTCGCCTGTTGTTGGGTTCACCACACCTATCAAGGTCTTGTTAGGAGCTATCATAATGCGCTCGCCATAGACAGACTCCACGCCAGACTTACCACTCTGGTCGTCAAGCAAACGACCAGTACTCAGATCATCCACATAGCACTTGATGCCTGTAGTAATATCATGATCTACGATAACAATATATGGGTCAGTTGCCTGGAGATAGGCCTGCAGTTGAGAGAAGTTATCAGCCTTTACCACCTTGCCACCAGCGCCACCAGTAGTACCACCTGCACGATACCAGTTAGAACCAGGAACACCTTCGTAGGCAGCAAAGCCATCCATTGAGAAGTCACGACCATCCTGAATCTGTGCATTTGCCATCATTGAGAAGCCACAAAATAAAGCAGCAGCCAAGATGGTTTTACGGCAAGTTACCTTGAATGGTACTGAAAGAATAGGGTTTATATGTTTCATTGCAAAGTTTAGTTTTGTTTGTTGTTTTGAGAAAAAAAGGCTGTCCTCATCAGGAAAAGACAGCCCTTAGTTTGTTTCACGTTATATTTCCTTCCCTCATTAGGAAAAACATGTTTATTATTCAGTTACAGGTACAAGTTTGATGAGAGCGATTGCGGAACTATCACCCTTTGTAATCTTATGGGCGCCAGCCTCAAGCACAACTGTTGTAGGAGCACCAGACTGCTTTACGCCATCCACCTTTACATTAGTATTTGTACCAGAAAGACCATAATATACATACAGAGTCATCTTCTTAGATGTGGTGAAAGAAACTTCAGTTTTAGTTTCCATCTTAAGACTTGCTGTATAAGTTGTACCTTCAATAACTGTTTCTTCCTTTCTAACATTCTTGGCTTCACCTGTCAAAGTAAATGCTGTATTAGAAGGAACAGCCTCTTTTCCGTTTGCTGTAAAGCTGCAAGTTACTGTACCCTCAATAACTGGAGCATCTGGACCTGGAGTAGGATCTGGAGTAGGATCTGGGGTAGGATTTACTGTGCCACCATCGCCAGAAGCATTGCTTTCACCGAACACTTTAACAACACCAGAAGTATAAACGTCAAGAATGCTTGCCAAAGCAGGCCATGGCTGCTGGTGACCATTTGTTACGAC
>OLGA01001565.1_pt1 | contig 17745 bp, 13 predicted proteins | sample 1604881 | NCBI WGS metagenome assembly OLGA01 (sample SAMEA3888896, study PRJEB22519) | human gut metagenome | biome: human gut; feature: human-associated habitat; material: faeces | place: Denmark | collected 2009 | reverse complement strand
AGATGCGGATCTTCTTGCCCTTGCCGTTCTTCACGATCTTGGCCTCCACGGAAGCACCCTCCACAACGGGAGCGCCGAACGTAGCCTTCTCACCATCGATGATAGCCAGGACCTGCTCGAACTTTACGGTATCGCCAGCCTCGTTGTCCAGCTTCTCGATGTAGATCACATCACCCTCGGACACCTTGTACTGCTTGCCGCCAGTCACGATAATTGCGTTCATTCTTTTCAACTCCTTCATTTACGGGCTCGCTGTCGGGGGCGATTTCCGAAGAAATACTTATAACCCATTCAAAGCGGCTCTATTATTATATCTGTGCACAGTCAATTTGTCAACGGTTTTTCCTAAGAAAAACAAGCAAATTCATTTGCAAAAGTAAATGCAACCCCACCATTGCATTTAGTCTTACAAATCTCAGTGTTGCATTTACTCGTACAAACGCAGGTGTAGGTTTCATCACACACTGAAAAATAAGAACTCCAGAATCTAAATTTGATTCTGGAGTTCTCGTTTTTATCCGAACAGCTCGTCCAATTTTTCTTGGAGCGTCCCTTCCTTTGCGTAGGGCAGGGCATCAAGCTGCCGGAAATTATGCTTGATGTCCTACATACCCTCATTAAAGCCGAAGATATAGGATAACGCAATATGATAGATGATTTCTGTTGGAGCCAATCCATAGACCTGTTTCTCAAAAATATGGCGAAGGCGTTCTTTCGGGTCAGGGAACTGTTCCTTCATTCGCTCACTCTGATACAGGCGCTTGACGATTTCCGTGATGTACAGACCCGACTTCATATAGAGGTCGATAAAGGTCTTGTCCGGGTCATCGAAGCATCCTGGATTCTCCTTTTCCAGCATATCCACCATCTTCTTGACCATTGTCTTCGGGGTGAAGATTTGGTTGGTCTTCTGCGGGGGGATATAGTCGAAGATGTCCTCGATACTCTTTTCATCAAAGTAATCCGCCAACTTTTTCTTGAGCCGAAGGAATTCCTTCACAGAGTCATCGAATACGACCGGGTCAAAGAGATTGCCCGCAAACTCCTTTTCTTCCCCTGTCTCAGCGTCCTTGTACTTACCGCCGTCACGAAGGAACCGGAACTGGTCAAGGGTGATGCTTGTCACCTCAAGGAACACAGGATTCGGGATAACGGCATCGAAGGTTGCCAGCGTAACGGTATCATTGCCATAGGCCATCAGGAATGACGGTATCGTGCGGGAGAAGCCCCTCAGGTGGTCCCTGACGGAATCTTCTATACCCGTCTTTTCCCGTTCCTTGATTTTCTTCTCAACCGTCTCAACAACATCCTGCGTAGATGTTTCAATGAAAGTCTTTACGGTATTGGAAAGCTGGTCCTGTAAATTGGCTTGCAAGTCCTGCTTTTTCTGTTCAAATTCTTCTTCGATTTCCGCCTCGGTCTTTCCTGTCTCATGACGGGAGCGCATCGCCTCCAAACGGTCTTTCTCTGCAATTTTCTGCTCGATTTGATAGTTGTTATATACCTTTTCCGCCGTGCGCTCAAATTGACCGCTTAATCCTTTTTCAAGGCTTTTCGCATCAGCCGCTTTTATGTTCCCCTGATACTTTTCCTTGGCGATGTCGATGATGCCCTTGACCGTTTCCTCCTTAAATTTCTCCTTGAACTCGTCAAAGGCTGTCCGGGTCTCCTCGGGTGTTTTTGTGGACGCATTCTCGAAAGCGTCCTTTATCTGTGTATCGAAAGTCCCATCTTCCACCGCACCGTAAATTTTATCCCCGAATATATCTGTGGCAGTCCCAATGATATGTTCCTGTGGGATTTCCACTTCACCCGTTTCCGGGTCGATATTCAGTTCGTCCTTCGTTTCCGGCGTGATGGGGATTTCTTTCGATTTCGGTTCCTCCACAGGTGTGAACTGAGAAATGATGTCGATGACTTCCGGCGGCGCGTTGAAAATACCGCTGATATTTTGGAACAGATAATTGGACATGAAACCCCGGCGCACCACTTCCTGCGAACGAATCTTCCGAGGAATGGAAAGCACCTTCTCCGCATCCAGCGCAATCATCTCGCCCTGCTCGTCCTCACCGATGACCGGGAAGAAGTTCAGCAGTTCTCGGACGTGCTGCTTGCGGGCGTCCATGTCACCCTTCCCGTTGGCTGTATCGGAGGAGAGGTCGTTGGCAAATTCCTCAAAGATGGTCAGCGTTCTGGCGGGGTCGAAATCGAATACATAGGCATTCTCCTTCCGGTAGAAATTACCGTTCTCCCGGAACATACAGGGGTTCTGTGCTCGGAACGCCGCCTGCATATAGAGGGCAGGGCTTTTCACATTACTGAGCATCAGGACTGCCGTCCACTCCGGGATGGTAACGCCCGTAGTCAGCTGCCCCACCGACAGGGTGATTGTCTTTTCGTGGTTTGCGATAGCCTCTCGCACCTTATCGTAGGATTTCTGCGTCTCCTCACTGTCGTCCAGCTTGCCATCTCCGGCTGCGAGGACGATTTTGTAGTTGGAGAACACGGGGTGCTCCTCCAGCTTTTTTGCAAGCGCCTTGGCACTGTCCACACGGTTCAGCAGCCAGAATGTGTGCTTCAGTTCATTTCGCAGCTCTTCTGTAGAGAAGGGGAACTTCGTCTGGGTGGTCAGTGCGTCAAGAAATTTGCTGACGCTCTCATCGTGGACGAATCTGCCGTTTTTTGTCTCGAAAAACTCATTGAGGTCGAAGGCGTATTCCTCCGTTTCCCCGTCGATTTCGATTCCACGGCTCATTTCGTCCTTCACGATTTCGGACATCTGATAGGTGTACAGATTCAGTCTGGGCAGATTTGCGTATGGATTGTTTTCGCCGTCTTCGCTGGTCCACTCCCGTTTTGCCTTCTGCTCGTCGGCATAGGTCCAGTTGAAGATAGCTCCGTCATGGAACTTCTCATTTGCCAATGCCTTGAACGGCGTACCAGACAGGTGCAGAGTGAACTTCCGCTTGATATGGTCGAAGGCGGTATCCGTTTTCAGCGTATCCACGCCTTCATGTGCTTCATCGATGACCAATACGGACCACTCATTATCCCGGACCTCCTTGAGCTTATCGAAGTGTCCACCGAAATACACAGACCCCTTCAGGTCTTGCAGGCTGACAAATTCGATATAGCCCTTCACGCCGGTCTTATCACAGGCCAGCCACTCCCCACGGCTGAGTACATACGGCTTTCCCTTCAGAGAATCCGTCTCACTGACAAATCGGTAGCCGGACTGCTCTCCCATGAACTGAGCATAGTCCGAATACCACGAATTCGCAATAGCAGGGCGGTTCGTAACGATAAGGACGCTGGTCGCCCCAACACGTTTGCAGAAGTCATAAACGGAAAGCGTCTTGCCAAAGCGGGGCTTTGCGTTCCATAGGAACTCTCCACCCTGGCTGGAATGATAATATTTGGCAGTCTGCTCCACCGCCGCAGCCTGTTCCTTGCGAAGGGTGTAGGGGATAGTCCCCAATGCCTTCAAAATGCCTCTGTCGGTCTTAAAGTCATAAAACTTGGAACGTCCCGCAGGGCCGTCAACGTGAAACCACTCTGTCTTTTTCTTGTTTTCCACGCCAGACTTGCGAAGATATGCGTGGAAATCGTGGTCGGTGAAGCGGTCAAAGGAGCCGTCATCAAAGATAGCGGTGCCCTTCCACTCCAGCCTTGCTTCCGTATCCGAGGTATGGGTCTGCTGCTTGATACGGGTCTCGACGTCTTGGTCCTCGGTATAGCCGATTTTCGTCCAGCCTTCGTGGGCGGCGATTTGCGGCGTGGAGTAGGCATAAATCATAGGGTATGCCTGCTTTGCAGTATTCAGTTTGATACCCATTATACCATCTCCTTTACATGAGTTTCGATGAAGTCGATTTCCTCTTGGGAAAGGCCGTACTTCTTATAGAGCTGCTTATCAATGTTGGCGATAGAGGTGTTCCAGTTGATGTCGGATTTATCGGTAAAGTCTTGGAGGGGGACATATTTCCAAACATCACGATTATTGTCTTGCGTGACTTTTAAGACATGTAGAAGCGCTCTTGCAAATTTGGTTTTTACATATTTCAGTGCATTTTCAGCATTTTCTTTTGTGTCAAAAGCTCCAATGCCAATAAACGTCTGAGTATATCCACAATGAGGCCCTATCACCAGCGGGCTGCTCAACACCTCGTCAATAGTTCCCGCCCCATTCACTCTCGCCACTAACACTTTCCATGTATCAATATTCTCATGTGTTTTATCAACATATTTCTCCGATATATACCGCCAAACACGCTTATTCTTGATAACCCCTAAAACCGATATATCAGCAGCTCGATTCTTGCTTTCTAAAAAAACATCAACTTTTTCAAAAATATTATTTCTAAATCGCTTGTCTTTTCCTTCACTGCCAATTACTGACTTTATTTTGGGAAAGTCATCATACAAAGCCTGCAAATTAAACTTGTTCTGCAAGTAAATTATGCTCATCAAGCTATCATCCTCTGTGGTGACATTTACCTTTTTCATAATGGAATTTAACTCTGGATACTTAGTAAAAACAATAATCCCTCCAAAGTCCTTGCCTGTATCGTGATATGTAATTGCCACACCGCCTTTAATATCGGTATTGCTAAAAACCTTTGAAGCATCTTCCTCATACTCTAAAACCTTAAAATGCGGGTCATTCAACATTTTTTCATTCCATGCTTTCGGCGTACTGCCCGCATTAAACAGGAACCGTGCAGGGTGAATCATTTCCACCTTATTCGCAATCTCACAGGCAGCATCAATGAACTTATCATAGATAGGCGGAGCAAATCCCTTGTTATCCCCCAAAGTCTGGTCCTGGTAGGCGGGATTCCCAATGGCATAGTCCCACTTCATTTTCCTTTCCCTCCCCTGATTTCGTCATAAGATACGGAGCAGTCTTTTCGCCAATCCATAATGCGGCAAATCGGCATGATGGGAAGCTGCACCTCATCCACCACTTCATCGAAGAAACCGCCGAATGCTATCTGTTCCTCATCCTGCTGCTTTGGGAGGCTGAACGGTATCGTCCCGGTCAGCCCGTCCATTTGCCAGAAGTTCCAACAGATGATGTTGACCATTTTCCGCAGGAGCCGAATGTCCGGCTGTGCTTGGAATCGAGCCTTATAGTGCTCGACCATCGTGTCCAGCACATTCACCCTCGCAATCAGCAGGTTGTCCCCCTGAAACTCATAGCCATAGGAGCTTTGGAGCGCCCGCAGCACCCATTTGAGCCATTCTCCGTCATCGGCGGCGTTCTCATTCACTACCCGCAGCTTGCGGTCCAGAATGCCGATGCGGTCCTCGATGGGGATGATTTCGCCCGTGGTGGCATCATAGCGGGAGACCACATAAGGTGCCTCGCCGCAGGTGATTTCAAGCCGTTTGGAATCCACATAGGCTTTCCATGAGGTCTTGCCTTCAAAGGCGATAGGGGTGGTATTTGTGACCCAGCCGGTGCCATCTTCGGTGTTGAACACATTGGGTCTGCCGAACCATTCCTCGTCGCAATGATTGTTCATTTTGTTGATAATCCAAGACGGCGTAAAAACTTCCGCCTTCTTCCGGGTACGGGCAAGCTGTTCGTCCGCCGCTTTTTCCACGCGGGGCTGAATTCTGATTTTCTTGAAACCCAGCAGCTTCTCCACCGTAATTGAGGAGGTTTCCGCGAAATCCTCGCCGTTCTCCGAATAGGCATCGGTAGCGAAGATAATGTTTTGCTTTGTGGTTTTGTCTTGGAGCAGTCGGTCGAGCACAAGCTGGACCGGATATGATTCAAGGTCGATAAGTCTTTTCAAACGGGTCTCCCGCCTTCGCTGCGTCATTTCGGAGGCAGGCAATTACCACCCAGCCAGCCGACACAGCGCTTCCCCACCTCTATGCAGAGGGGTATCATGGTCTGCGTGTAGCAGACCATGGAAAAAGGCGCCTTTTTCGGCGTTTTCCGATTGTTTTGATTATATCGCTTTTTACTTAAACTTTCAAGTTTTCAGTTCATTTCTATGCCGATATAGTATTGATTTATAAAATGACTGCACACATCCCGTTACACTGTGTACTTCTAAAAATTCTTTTCTATCGAACAAATGTATGCTATAATGACCTTATTCTGAAGTGACGCTGAATGTCTGTTTGCAATGTGGCAGGCAGGATGCGTTCCTTCCCGCGAAAGGGGTGAGGTCAATGGTGCGATGTCATCTGAAGTAAGGGGAATCTCATAGAATGGAGAATTCGCCTATGCCCAAACATTCGCATCTCACATTGCAAGACCGCAGCATTATCTGCGTCAGAATCAATCAAGGTATGTCGTTTGCTCAAATTGCCGAGGAGCTTGAAAAAGCTCCCAGCACCATTTCCCGTGAAGTGAGGCTACATAGAATTCCTGTTGCAAAAGGTTCCTACGGGCGTAGCTTCAATCCGTGCGTCCATCGCAACGACTGCAAGAAAACACATGTCTGCGATACCTGCTTGTGCGGAGGAAAACGCTGCCGCAACTGCAAGGACTGCTATAAGCACTGCCCTGACTTCGTTGAAGAAGTGTGCCCAAAGCTCTCCAAACCGCCCTATGTCTGCGCTGACTGCAAGGACAAGCAAAAATGCACGCTGAGGAAATATGAATACCAGCCGAACCACGCGGACGCTTCCTACAAGGATACCCTCTCTGAGAGCCGGAAGGGGCTTGCAATCGACCCGCTGGAGCTGGAGCGCATCAATCAAATTATTTCGCCGCTCGTCAAGAACGGACAGTCTATCCACCATGTCCTTATGAATAACGCGGATGAGCTGATGGTCAGTGAAAAGACCGCCTACAATTATCTGAACGCCGGTCTGTTCGACGCTGACAAGATGGATTGTCCCCGCATCGTCAGGATGCGTCCGAGACGGGCTGCGCCGAAGCTGAAAATCGATAGAAACTGCTATGAAGGGCGCACCTACGAGGATTTCACGGCGTTTATGGCAGACAATCCCGATGTCCCCGTTGTCCAGATGGACTCTGTCATTGGCAGCAAAAGCGGCAAGGTCCTTCTGACCATGTTCTTCCAGAACTGCAATCTGCTTCTCGCTTTCCTGCGTGACCGCAACACCGCCCGTTCTGTTTTGGAGGTGTTCAACGACCTCTATGCCACGCTTGGACGGGAAACCTATTGTAAACTCTTTCCCGTGATTTTGACGGACCGTGGCAGTGAGTTCAGCAACCCAGTCCCTATCGAGCAGGATGAAAACGGTGAGCTTCGTAGCCTTGTTTTCTACTGCAATCCCAGCGCTCCCTATCAAAAGGGCGGCATTGAAGTCGCTCATGAACTGATTCGACGCATTTTGCCGAAAGGCAAGTCCTTTGATGACCTTCAGCAGGAGGATATTGACCTGATGCTTTCTCATATCAACTCGTATAAAAGAGGAAAGCTGAACAGTCGGTCTGCATACCAACTGTTCAACTTCATCTACGGGGATGATATTTTGCCGAAGCTCAATATCCGCGAAATCGAGGCAAACGACATTGTTCTGTCTCCGAAGCTGCTGAAGAAGTAACCCTCAGCATTTCAGATGTCAAACAGAGAACTTTCAGGGGTGCGATTTACCTTTACAAAAAAGTAAACGGCAATCGGACCTCTGGGAGTTTTTTGCCTTTTTCCCGATTTCTTGTTTTATGTTATTGATTTTAACACGTTTTCTGTCTTTGTAAAGAGGTTTTTGCCATGTTTGTAAGAGTAAATCGAAGTTTTTGCACTTTGCTATTGCGTTTACTCTTACAAACTTGCATTTACTTTTACAATCGAGCAAAAAAATGTGCATTAGGAAAAGCGAAGCGCGGAGGAAATTCCTCCGCGCTTCCTTCATCGCATATCGGTAATGATATTGTCCACGGCGTGATCCACGGCGATACCCAACTTTTGAATACTCTTTCCAACCTGTGTTTTCATGGGATCCCGTCCGTAGGGCGACATCATGCCCATTGCGGCGCCAGTCAGCAAGCCGGCGCCCATGCCGATCCAAAACCCGGCACAACCTTTCATTCTCAGTCACTCCTTTTCCGGCACGGCAATAGTATGCCCGCGCGGGAGCAGAACATGATGGAACTTTCTTCTATTTTTCAATGACGCCGCCGCCGACAACGTTCTCCCCATCGTAAAGCACGGCGAACTGTCCCGGCGTCACGGCCCGCTGCGCCTCCCGAAACCTGAGACGCACCCGCCCATCGGCGAGCGGTTCCGCAGTGGCGGGGGACTCCTTCTGGCTGTAACGGAGCTTCACGGTAAACTCCATCGGGGCGGCAAGCGCCGGAATGGAGATCCAGTTCCAGTCTCCGGCGACGGCCTCCATGGTAAACAGCTCCTCATTGTGTCCCAGCCGGATCGCGCAGGCGGCTGGATCCTTTTCCAGAACGTACAGCGGCGGCTCAATGGCCAATCCCAGCCCCTTGTGCTGCCCCTTTGTATAGCGCACGAAGCCCCTGTGCTGGCCGAGCACGCGCCCGTCCGGCCCCAGAAACGGTCCCACCGGGGAATCGTGTCCCACACAGCGGGCGATCAGGCCCGCATAATCCCCGTCCGGGACAAAGCAGATGTCCTGACTGTCCCGCTTCCGGGCAGTCGGCAGGCCGCGGGCTTCCGCCAGTTCCCGCACCTGAGGCTTGGTCAGGCCGCCCAGCGGGAACAGCGTATGGGATAGCTGCTCCTGCGTCAATCGGCAGAGGAAGTAGCTCTGATCCTTCGCCCGGTCAGCCCCCCGGCGTAGCAGATACCGGCCCGACACCGGGTCGCGGGCGACGTTGGCATAGTGGCCGGTGGCCAGATAGTCTGCCCCCAGCGCCTGCGCGGCGTCCCACATGGCGCCGAATTTGATTTCCCGGTTGCAGAATACGCAGGGGTTCGGCGTCCGCCCCGCCTCGTACTCCCGGATGAAGTACGCCGCAACCGTTTGACGGAACCGTTCCGACAAATCCAGATCGTGAAAGGGCAGCTCCAGCGCCTGTGCCACGGCTCTGGCGTCAGATCCATCCTCCGGCGGACAGTTCTCCGGCAGGGGAAGGGTATTCAGCAGGGAGAGATGCAGGCCGTGAACGCAGTATCCGCGCTCCAACAGCAGTACCGCGGCGGCAGAGCTGTCCACTCCGCCGCTCATGCCCAAGAACACCTGCGCCATAGACGTCTCCTTTTCAGCACAAAATTGATGGTGTATTTTATAAAAACAGGAAGCGGCGGAAAGTCGCTTCCTGTTCAATCCTGATTTCGGATGGTGTAAGCAGCGGCAGGGAGAGCGTCCGCAAGCCCCATCAGCGGGCGGTTGAAGCCGCTGGCGTAAAGCGGCGTCACATCGGACACCTGCGTGCCGGACTGCCGGTCCGGCAGAAATACGGTGAAGCAGCTGCCCTGTCCGGGAACGGATTTCACGGCGATGCCGCCGCCGTGCCGCTCTGCAATGGCGCGGCATAGGGGCAGTCCCAGACCCAGACCGCGGCGCGGTACGGCCTGCGTATGCAGATAGCCGTCAAAGAGATGCTCCATCTGCTCCGGCGAAATTCCACAGCCGGTATCCGCCACGCTGAGCAACAGCTCGCCGCCGCTTTTTTTCAGTTCCACCGTGACCGTGCCGCCGGCAGGCGTAAATTTCAGCGCATTGGACAGCAGATGATACAGGAGCTGCTCCACGGCGCCGGCGTGAACCGCGCAGATGCGGCGCTCCATGGCGCAGATGAATTTCAGGTGGATCCCCAGCATCTCCGCCAGATCGCCGGCGCTTTCGCAGACCTCGCCAATCAGCTTTACCAGATCTGCGTCCCGCAGCGCGGCCGGCTGCGCTGCAGCCAGATATTCAGCGGAGGAAAGGCTGTTCACCAGCCGCAGCAGCCGGTAAAAGCTCTGATCCAGCACTGCGGCCTTGGCATCCAGCACGGGATCCTGTTCCCGCGCTTCCGCCGGAATGGCCTGAGACGCGGCAAGGTAGAGGTTGCTGAGCAAACCGCGCATCTGATTGGCAAGATTGGGGAACAGCGCGGCCAGATCTTCCTGAACCTGACCCACGGGAAACACCTTCTTTCTTCGCAGATGGCATAAAACTATCATAGGCAGTCCGCCCGGATCTACCCATGGCAAATTTTTGCAAGTAATAAGCACGTAATAAGATGGTATCAGAAAACGGCGCGGAATACAAGAAATTTGTCAGATTATGCAGAAATTTCACGGAGCGGTTCGTCTCCTCCCGCCCCGGCAATCTCCGCCTGCGGTGTGTCCGCCGCGTAAACGGTGTGTTATGCAAAGAGAACAAGACACGGCAAAATCCGACGACGTATTTTTACGTACCAGTCACTATTTTGTTTCGGAAAATAAGTTTATAATGAAGCCAAACAAATCGGCGGACACGATTTGACAGGAGGAGATTTCGATATGGCAATTAAAGTTGGTATCAACGGCTTCGGCCGCATCGGCCGCGTGGCTCTGCGGATCATGGTAGAGCGGGGCAGCAGCAGTTATCAGATCTGCGGCATCAACCTGCGGAATGCGGATCTGGATTATATGGTATATCAGGTGAAGTACGACTCCGTGTTCCGTACGTTCCGTGACACTGTGGAGCATGACGACCGCCACCTCATCATCAACGGCAAGAAGATCCGGGTCTACAGTGAAAGCGACATTACGCAGATCCCCTGGGATGACTGCGGCGCAGAATACATCATTGAGTCCACCGGCGCGTTCAACACCGTGGAAAAGGCCAGCGCCCATTTGCAGAACGGCGCGAAGAAGGTCATTATCTCCGCCCCCTCCAAGGACGATGTGATGCCCACCTTTGTCATGGGCGTCAACCATCTGAAATACACCCCGGATATGGACGTGGTATCCAACGCCTCCTGCACCACCAACTGCCTTGCCCCCATGACCAAGGTCATCAACGATACCTTCGGCATCAAGCAGGCGCTGATGAGTACCATCCACTCCGCCACCGCCAAGCAGAAGGCCGTGGACGCCCGTGCGGGCCGCGACTGGCGGACGGGCCGCAGTGTGCTGGGCAACATCATCCCCTCCACCACCGGCGCTGCCAAGGCTGTGGGACAGGTGATTCCGGAGCTGAAGGGCAAAATGACCGGCATGAGCTTCCGGGTTCCCACCAACGACGTGTCCGTGGTGGATCTCACCGCCCGGCTGATCCATCCCGCCAGCTACCACGACGTGTGCGTGGCCATGCGGAACGCCGCCAAGAACAGCATGAAGGGCATCATCACCTGCACCACCGATCAGGTGGTCTCCTCCGACCTGACGGGCTTCTCTGAAACCTGCATTTTCGACGAGACTGCCGGCATCATGCTGGACGACGATTTCGTGAAGCTCATTGCGTGGTACGACAACGAATGGGGCTACACCAGCAAGCTGCTGGATCTGATGGCCCATATGTACAAGGTGGATCACGAGGCCTGAGAGGCGTTTGCAGACCTTCCCAGCATATTCCGTGCATCCAAAAACGGTTCCGGGAACAATGCGCCGGGATTCGGATCATAACAGCTGCGCTCCACTGCCGAAATGGCAGTGGAGCGTTTTTTTGCCTCCAGCGCTGCGCTAATCCGCGTTTTGCGAAAACGTATACGTTTGCAGAACGAATTTTCTCCATCGCACATCGGTAATACCGTCAAAAAAACGCCAGCCAGTATTGTATATTTTGCACATCATCCGTGAAAATAGATAAAAAAATCATGGGAAAATAGCCATAATCCTCCTTGACAACTCCCATCCAAATTCACTATAATATGCTCAAGGAAGCGCAAACGTTTGCGATTAGGGGCTGTTTAGAAACGCCAACCCCTGCTTGCAGAATGCGCCGAACCGCTCCCAGCGTTTCCCCGGCAGTATTCAGAAAGAGGTGTTATCGTGTCGAAGAATGGCTTACCCAGAAAACCCCTGACCAAGCGGCGCCTGAAAAACCTGATCCTGAACGTGCTGAAAAATCCCTTTAACATGGTGGTGCTGGTCAGCCTTGTGATCCTGTTCTGTCTTATCATCATCCCTCTGCTGACCATGATCGCCAATACCTTCACGCTGGCGCAGGGTGAGCTGCGCCGGGTACAGGGTCATGTGGGAGACTTCACCCTGTACTACTGGAAGTACATCCTTGCCAGTACCCTGTCCGGCGCCGTGCTGTGGGGGCCGCTGAAAAACTCCTTTATCTGCGGTCTTTTCACCGTGCTGGTTTCGGTGCCTCTTGGCTCCGTTCTGGCATGGCTGATGATCCGCACCGACATTCCCGGCAAGAAGATCCTGGGCCTGCTGGTCACTGTCCCCTACATGATCCCCTCCTGGACCAAGGCACTGGCGTGGCTGGCCATGTTCCGCAACTCCACCTCCGGCGCTGACGGCTTTCTGGCCGGCATGGGCATCCCGATCCCCGACTGGCTGGCCTACGGCCCCATCGCCATCGTCCTGTGTATGTCCATGCACTATTACGCATTTTCCTATATTATGGTCTCCGGCGCGCTCCGCTCCATCAACTCCGAGCTGGAGGAAATGGGCGAGATTCAGGGGGCCAGCAAGGCGCAGATCCTGCGGCACATCACCCTGCCCTTGATCCTGCCCTCCGTGCTCTCCGCCACCGTCATGACCATCAGCAAATCCATCGGTACATACGGTGTCCCTGCCAACCTCGGCAACCGCATCGGTTACTACACGCTGGCCACCAAAATGCGCAACTTCATCGATCAGGGGCCGCAGGCCGTCGGTTACGCCATGTCCATCGTGCTGGTGCTGCTGGCAGCTCTCATCATCTTCTCCAACCAGCGGATCGTGGGCGTCCGCAAGTCCTACGCCACCGTCAGCGGCAAGGGCGGCCGCGCCACGCTGATGCCTCTGGGCAAGGCCAAGAAGCCTCTGATGGCGTTTTTGATGGTATTCCTCTTCCTGGCCATGGTGGTGCCCTTCTTCGTGCTGATTATGGAAACCTTCCAGATCACCACCGGCGCCGGCTACGGGCTGGATAACCTGACCCTCTACAACTGGATCGGCAAGTCCGGCCAGATTGCCAAGTACACCAACTACGAAGGCATCTTCCGGGATCCCAAGTTCTTCAGTGCCTTCTGGAACACCATCCGCCTGACTCTCATCGGCTCCATCATCACCGCCATCTGCGGCCAGTTTCTGGGCTACATCAGCTCCCGCGGCCGCGGCAAGTGGTACGGCGACCTGACGGAGCAGATGGTGTTCGTGCCCTACCTGATGAGCGGCATTGCTTTCTCCACCATGTATTTCTCCATGTTCTCCCGGCCTCATCTGGGGGGACTGCTCCCCTCGCTGTACGGCACCTTCACCCTCATTGTCCTCACCTCGGTGGTAAAGCACTTCCCCTTCGCCAGCAAATCCGGCACAGCCAATATGCTTTCCATCAGCAGAGAGCTGGAAGAAGCGGCAGATATTGCCGGCGCCAGCTTCTGGAAGCGGATGTCCTCCATCATCGTCCCGCTGGCGAAGAACGGCTTTATCTCCGGATTCATGCTGACCTTCATCTCCATTGCCAAGGAGCTGGATCTGATCATCATCATGATGACGCCCACCACCCAGACCATGTCCTATCTGGCTTTCACCTACTCTCAGGAGGGCTACAACCAGATGTCCGACGCAGTGTCCGTCTGCGTGCTGGCCTTTATTCTGGTGTGCTACATCGTGGCCAACCGCTTTGGCGCAGACCTCAACAAGAGTATGTAAGCTCCCAGAGCAAGGGCAGAACAGAAAGGAAGAATGAAATGAGCCGTATTGAGTTAAAGCACATTGATAAATTCTATGGAAGCAATCACGTCCTCCGGGATATCAACCTCACCATTGAGGACGGCGACTTCATGACCCTGCTTGGCCCCTCCGGCTGCGGCAAGACCACCACCCTGCGCGTGGTCTCCGGTCTGGAAAAGCCCCAGAACGGCACCATGACCATCGACGGCGTGGAGATGATCAACGCGGACGATGCCTACTATGCCGAGCCCAGCAAGCGCGGGCTGAATCTGGTGTTCCAGTCCTACGCCCTGTGGCCCCACATGACGGTGTACAACAACATCGCCTTCGGCCTGAAGATTCAGAAGATGAGCAAGGCGGAGATCGACCGCCGGGTTATGGATTCCCTGAAAATGATGCGGATCGATATGTACAAGGACCGCTATCCCACCGAGTTGTCCGGCGGTCAGCAGCAGCGGGTAGCCATCGCCCGCGCCGTAGCCTCCAGTCCCAAGCTGCTGCTGCTTGACGAGCCGCTGTCCAATCTGGACGCAAAACTCCGCATCGATATGCGGGCGGAGCTTCAGCGGCTTCACCGGGAGCTTGGCACCACCATCATCTACGTCACCCACGATCAGACTGAGGCGCTGACCATGTCCACCAAGATCGCCCTGTTCAAAGCCGGCGAGCTGAATCAGGTAGCCACGCCGACTGAGCTGTACAACAACCCCATTGATCTGGAAGCTGCCGACTTCATCGGCAACCCCCGCATCAACCTGTTGGATGGCAAGGCGGAGGTCGTCAACGGCCAGCTGGTAGTCAAGAGCGATCTGGGCGGCCATACCTTCCCCGCCGAGCATCTCACTACCGAAGAATTCCCCAGAAGCGGCGAATTCGACTGCGTGCTGGCTATCCGCCCCGAACAGATCGCCATTTCCACCGAGCCGGTGGAGGGTGCCATCCCCGTCAGCATCTACTCCAACCAGCCTGCCGGTTCCGAAACCATCACCACCCTGAAGGCCGGTACCGACGAATTTCTGGCCAAGGACATCGGCCAGGTCCAGTATGATCTGGATCAGAAGGTCTGGGCCATCATCGATCAGAATAAGATCAACATCTACAACAAGGAGACCACCCGTCTGATCAAACGCGCGGTGTAAGCCGTGTCTTGATATGCGTCCCTATTCAGGCCCCGCCTGCGGCGCGGCCAAAACGTGAAAGGAGTCCCCGATGAAAATGAAGAAGTTTTTTGCACTGCTTCTCTCCCTCTCCATGGCGCTGAGTCTGGCCGCCTGCGGCAGCAAGGGCGCCGATGAATCCAGCGACTCCCAATCCGGCAGCGATGCCGCCAGCGACCTGCATCTTGGCTACGATCTCAACACCGGCGAAAGCTTTTACGGCCCCTACTATGACGAATGGAGCGACAAGACCGACGAAGAGCTTTACGAAGAAGCTCTGAAGGAAGAGACCACCATCAATGTCTACGCCACCTCCTCCAAGATGATGAAGGTGGAGGAGAGCTTTGAGGAAACCTATCCCGGTCTGGATCTGGTGGTTTCCGATCTGGACAACGACGAGGTTCTCTCCAAGGCCAAAATCGAGCATGAGACCGGCAACATCACCGCCGACGTGCTCCAGACCAAGGACGTCAACGGCAACGTCTTCCACGAGTGGTACAATCAGGATATTCTGGAGCCCTATTATCCCAAGGACATCTGCTCTCACATCGACAAGGAAAACCTGAAATATGGCTATCCTCTGTACGCCTCCCAGTCCATGTGGTTCTACAACACCGCCGCCTTCCCCTATGGGCAGCCCATCCACAGCTGGTGGGAGATCATTGAGAAGAAGGACGACGGCACCCAGAAATATCGTCTGTTCACCAAGGAGATCGGTCAGGAGACCGCTTACCTGTCTCTGTTCGCCAGCTTCATCAACAACGCCGACGAGATGGAACAGTCCTACAAGGATATCTACGGCAAGGATCTGGAATACACCTATGACGCTTCCTCTTTCGGCTTTGAGGTTCCCGAAAACAACGCCGGCGTGGAGTACCTGTGGCGCTTCTCTCAGGCCGAGATGACCTTCATCGGCGACGGTGATGAGCTGGTGCTGGCCGTCCATAATTCCACCGCTGACGATCCCGCCCTGTGCCTGGCTTCCGCCGGCAAGATCGGCAACCGGGATGAATCCGGCTATGACATTGCCTGGTGCCTGAATCTGGAGCCTTACACCGCCCTGCTGAATCTGGAGTGCCTGTTTATCGCCAAGGGCACCAACAGCCCCGCCGGCGCCCGCCTGTTTGTCCGTTACATCACCGGCGGTGCCGACGGCCAGAGCGAAGGCATGAAGCCCTTCAAGAAAGAGGGCAACTGGCCCGTCCGTGACGACGTGGAGGATAAGAAGAACCCTGCCAAGCTCAGCGAGCTGGGCGCCCGCGCCAACGATCTCAGCGCGATCTATGATATCTATCCCGACGTGCAGGATATGTGGACCTATTGGCTGGCCCAGAATCCCAAGATGAAGTAAATACCGGCCCATGTGCCGGTATCCCGATCTCCGGGCGGTAAATGCCGCCCGGAGCCGAACCCCATGAAGCTGCCCCCGGCGGGGTCAGACGCAGAAGAGACAGGAGACGCTATGAATCAGGATTTTGAAAAGGAACTGCAACGGGCAGAGCGGGAAAAGGCACGCGCACAGCGGGCCGACTCCTTCTGGAACGCCTTTCAGCTGACGGAAAATGGCCATGTGAAAAGCACGCTGCTGCTGAATTCCTTCTGCCTGTCCATCGTGTTTCTGGCGGTTTATTTCGCCGCCTTCTACCTGCTCGCCGACCCGATCCATGCGCTGCTCTCCCCTGCTCCGCTGGCCGTTGAGAATCTGGCAAGCGCGCTGCTTCCCGCCGCTGCCGGTACGGCAGTCTGCGGCCTGACGCATCTGCTCTGCCGTCCTCAGACGGTGCTGGCTTCCTACCTGTGGCTGCTGGCATTGGCAGCTGCCATTCTGGTCGTCATGCTGCTGATGCTGCACGGTGGGGCGGGAACGGCTCTGTTTCTGAGCTTTTACGCCATATTGGTGCCTGCGCCGCTGATTTCAGGCATTGCCGCTTCCCTGTGGGTTCTGCGCCGGAAGGGCAACCATTCACTACGTATATAACAGAAAAGGCTGTGAAACTATGATCGACACCGTACTGTTTGATATGGGCGGAACTCTGGAAGATATCCATGTAGACGATGAGAGCCGCCACGCCTCCATACAGGGGGTACTGGATATTCTCCGCGCCCACGGTATTGACCCCGACAAGGATTTTGAAACCGCTGCCAGCGCGATCAACGCCGGCTGGGAACGTTACGGCGCTTACCGGGATCCCCGGCAGAGGGAGCTGAAGCCGGAGGAGATCTGGGGCAGCTTTGTCCTGACGGATTTTGGTCTGGACGAGGAATCGGTGCGTTCCTATGCGGAGGAGCTGGCCCATATGTGGGAAGTCACCCACTACCACCGTGCGCTTCGTCCCCATGTTCGGGAAATGCTGGAGGGGCTGAAGGATCTGGGGATGAAGCTGGGCGTTATCAGCAACACCGCCAGTCTTTATCAGGTCTTTGACATTTTGAAGGAATACGGCATCCGGGATTACTTTCAGGATGTGACTCTTTCCTCCGTCACCGGGTATCGCAAGCCCAACCCCAATATTTTCATGGTCTCTCTCCATCAGGTGCAGTCCGATCCCGCCCATTGCGCCTATGTGGGCGATACCATCTCGCGGGATGTGATCGGCCCCATTCGGATGGGCTTCGGCGCAACCTTCCATATCGACTCGTATCTTACCCGATTGAAGGACACCCATGTTTCTCCGGATGTGAAAGCCACCTACAACATTCAGGATATCTATGAGGTATATACTATCCTGAAAGAATCCCATTGATTTGTTTCTCCACCTACCTTTTCATGCCAACGGAGCGGAACCGCCGAAAGGCGGTTTCGCTCCGTTTATACGCTATTCTGTGCCGACGTCCCGTATGCTGGTCCTGCGCCGCCGCCTTGGCTTTCCCATCCCTCA
>OLGA01001563.1_pt1 | contig 17763 bp, 13 predicted proteins | sample 1604881 | NCBI WGS metagenome assembly OLGA01 (sample SAMEA3888896, study PRJEB22519) | human gut metagenome | biome: human gut; feature: human-associated habitat; material: faeces | place: Denmark | collected 2009 | reverse complement strand
GTTCTGATGAACAGCGTCGGATTCTCCGACCTTCCTAACCCCCTGCACCCCCTTCCATGGGGACAAACGGCCTTCCGGCCGGTCGGCAGAAGCCGCCTTGTCGCTTCGCTCCGGAAGTTCTGATGAGCGGCTCTGCACGAACCTCCAGACACGTACGTCGTGCCGCCATATTCATAAAAGCCAGTCACTGGAGTGGCGACGGCTTCCCCGTTTTCGCCACACCATAGGAACTGCCGCCACAATTTTATGTTTTTTATGAATAATTACGTTTTTGTGAGCGATCTTCGTGAACCGTCATATTCAAGTAAACCAGGGACTTGAGACGAGTGTGGCTGCCGGTGGGTGATGTTTGCAGAACTCGCCAAGCCTGAATGAAAGTAGTTGACTAAAACAGCGGACTTGAGCGAAGTGACCGAGAATGTAAACCCATTCACTATGCATCTTCGGATCTGGTACAAAGTGACTGAAGGCAGCGAATATTACAATGTGACTGGCGGTAACTAATATCACAAAGTGATTGGATGTGGCGAATGTAAAGGTCACCCTCTTTATAAAAGTGTGATTAACAATACATAAAAAACAAGGGTCCTATATAGGAGTTGGCTAACATTTCTCTTATAACGCTGATATTTAAATAATTGCGCACCGTTGATAGTCCTGCGCAAGAATCTGTATGTAAAGGACCTAATCTCCATCGTTGTCATATAAGACAATGTGTGGCGGAAGATCCCGGACTTATGCATCGGGTGAAAAAAGTGGCTTTCCGCACCCGACTCCAATCAGTGATGTCTCCCCGGGTGTATAACCACTATTTTTTCACCCGGAATAATAGTTGTTTGGATCTGAAACGACAATGCCGCACCTAAGGTTGATGGATGTGAATCAGGAATGACACCTACTGTTCTGCCACAGTTTCCTTCCACTGGCCCGACACTGATGTCCTGTCCTTGTTGGTACACCAGAAGCGCGTCTCCTTCCTGTACCAACGGCATCTTTTTGTCCATTTGGTACACCAGAAGCGCGCTTCCTGTACCAATGGTGCGCCCCAGTATATTCGGTGCATACAAAGGCCTCATCACGTACATTTTCTGTTCTATGGAACAATAAGAGACCCGTTCTTCCAGGTATGAAAAGTTATGCGCACCTAAAACAGCATTCGCTTGATAATTAGTAAGTTGATGTTCCAGGTGTGAGAATATTCGCACACCTAAAAGTCGGCGCCCCCGGTACAGAACGTTCTATTGGTGCTCCGGGCTTCCAGGCGCGAGAAACCATACTCACCTAAAACAGCATTCACTTGATAATTAGTAAGTTGATGTTCCAGGTGTGAGTATATTCGCACACCTAAAAGTCGGCGCCCCCGGTACGGAACGTTCTGTTGGTGTTCCGGGCTTCCAGGTGCGAGAAACCATACTCACCTAAAACAGCATTCACTTGATAGCTAATGAGTTGGTGTTTCAGGTGTGAATATATTCGCGCACCTGAGAGTTATGGCATATTATAGTATATCAAGGTATGCCGAGCCTTATTAGATCCACACAATATTATGTCTGGTTAGACTTGAAGGCGCTATATACCATTAACAAACAGAGTTTGCGTATATCCGCAATCACTTGGATGTCAGTAAGATACAGAGAAAAGTAGTCAACTCGTATATATTTCCCATTATTTTTGTGGAGGAGACCACAAGCATTTCAACAAGAGAGCCGAGGATGTCAATAAAGGATTCGTTGATTATACGTCCAAACTAAAGCCGAACAAGGCGGTACTTGCACTATACAACGAGATTCTTAACGATGTCCGAGGGGATGCGATTAAAGAGAATCAGAAGCAAGCAGACAATCTCGAACTTGAACTCAACAACATCAACAGTAGGATAGACCGTGTTAATGACCTTTATTTCGATGGAGAAATTTCCAAAGCCGAAAAGACAAGGAACATCGAACGCTACGAGGCAGACAAGACTAGGCTTGAAAATCAGATTAAAGCGTTGAGGCTCAACGAAGAAATGAAAATCAAAGACAAGTTGGACTACTCGTTCAACATCATAGGAAATCTTGGAGAGTTCTTCCGTTCAGCCCCTACCGATGTGAAGATTATGCTCCTTGGTTCGATTTTTCCCGAAAAAATCCAATTTGACGGCAAAAATTATCGAACCGACCACTACAACAAGATGCTTGACATTATCTTTCAGGGAACCAACACATTACGAGGGAATAAAAAAAATTGGAATCCTCCTCAAACGAAGAAGATTCCAACTCAGTACCCCCGTTGGGAATCGAACCCAAATCGTCGGAACCGGAATCCGAAATTCTATCCATTAGACTACAGGGGCATCATTCTTGCGGTTTCACGCAATCAGATTACAAAAATAACAAATAAATGGCAAAACAAGAATTTTTGACAAATCTTTGGCAAATCTTTCGCGGAAAGATATTTTTTGTGCGGAAAAATATGTTTTTTAAGGCCATAAAAGAGCCTTTAATATTCGGATAATCCAATAATAAATCTTATTTTTGCGTATTATGAAAAAAGCATACGTATTTCCCGGTCAGGGTTCCCAGTTCCCAGGTATGGCGAAAGCGCTTTACGAGGGAAACGCCAAAGGCAAGGAATTGCTCGAGAAGGCGAATGACATACTTGGATTCAGAATCACTGACATAATGTTTGAGGGCACGCCGGATGACCTCAAGGCAACACGCGTCACACAACCGGCAATATTCCTGCACTCCGTCGTTCTGGCGAAGTGCTACGAAGGATTCAGACCTGATATGGTCGCAGGGCATTCTCTTGGTGAATTTTCCGCACTTGCCGCCGCGGAAGCCATCAGTTTCGAGGATGCCCTTCGTCTTGTCTATATCCGTGCCACCCAGATGCAGCTCTGCTGCGAGAAGGTGCCGGGGACGATGGCCGCCATCGTCGGGCTGCCGGACGAGAAGGTCGAGGAGATCTGCTCCTCATGCGAGGGCATCGTGATCCCGGCCAACTACAACTGCGGAGGCCAGGTCGTGATCTCCGGCGAGAAGACCGCCGTGGAGCAGGCCTGTGAGAAAGCCAAGGCCGAAGGTGCGAAGAGAGCTCTTCCTCTCGCCGTCAGCGGAGCGTTCCACTCCCCTCTTATGGAGCCGGCGCGCGTCGAGCTCGGAAAGGCGATCGAGGAGACCAGGATCGTGGAACCTATCTGCCCGATCTACCAGAACGTCAGCGCACAGGCCGTCACAGACCCGCAGACCATCAAGAAGAATCTGCTCGCCCAGCTCACCTCACCAGTGAGATGGACCCAGTCTGTCAGGAATATGCTCGCGGACGGAGCGGACTACTTCATGGAGATCGGCCCGGGTACTGTCCTGCAAGGCTTGGTGAAGAGAATTTCGGCCGGAACCGAAGGAATCACCATCGAAGGTTTGACTACAATCTAATATATTAACATAACGTTAACGATATGGCTAAAGAAAAGAAATTCATCACTTGTGATGGTAACACTGCCGTGGCGAACGTCGCTTATCTTTTCAGCGAGAACGCCTGCATCTATCCTATCACACCATCCTCTCCGATGGCAGAGAACATTGACGAATGGGCTGCCCACGGGAAAAAGAACCTCTGGGGCGAGACAGTAAGTGTCACAGAGTTGGAAAGTGAGGCCGGTGCCTCCGGAGCAGTGCACGGCTCCCTCCAGGCCGGTGTCCTCACCACGACCTACACAGCTTCACAGGGTCTTCTCCTTATGATCCCTAACATGTACAAGATCGCCGGAGAAATGCTTCCGGCTGTCTTCCATGTCTCAGCCCGCGCGCTTGCATCACATGCCCTCTCCATCTTCGGAGACCATCAGGACGTGATGGCCTGCCGCCAGACAGGCTTCGCACTCCTCGCTTCCGGTTCAGTTCAGGAGGCTCAGGACCTCGCCGCCGTGGCTCACCTCTCAGCGATCAAGTCCAGCATTCCTTTCCTCCACTTCTTCGACGGATTCCGCACATCGCACGAGATCCAGAAGATCGAGGCTCTCGACGAGGAAGAGCTCAAGAATATGGTCAGCAAGAAGTCCCTCAAGGCTTTCCGTGACAGGGCACTCAATCCTGACGCTCCTGTCACCCGTGGTACCGCCCAGAACGGAGACGTTTACTTCCAAGCCGTGGAGTCAAGGAACAACTACTACAACGCCGTTCCGGACATCGTCGCCCGCTACATGGGTGAGATCAGCGAGATGACCGGCCGCGAGTACCGTCCGTTCACCTACTACGGAGCCGCGGACGCCGAGAACATCATCGTCGCCATGGGTTCCGTGACCGAGACCATCAAGGAGACAATCGACTACCTCGCGAAGAAGGGCAGAAAGTACGGTCTTGTCACCGTTCACCTCTACAGGCCTTTCGCTGAGAAATATTTCCTGAAAGTCCTTCCTAAGACTGTCAAGAGAATCGCTGTCCTTGACAGGACAAAGGAGCCGGGAGCTCTCGGAGAGCCTCTCTACCTTGACGTGAAGGCCCTGTTCCAGGGACAGAGCACCTCTCCGCTGATCATCGGCGGACGCTACGGACTGTCCTCAAAGGACACCACTCCTGCCCAGATCGTCGCCGTTTACGACAACCTTGAGCTCAACGAGCCTAAGAACGACTTCACCATCGGCATCGTCGATGACGTGACATTCAAGTCCCTCTCGATCAAGAGCGAGGTTTCCATCGTGAAGCCAGGCACCACAGAGTGCAAGTTCTACGGACTCGGATCCGACGGCACCGTCGGCGCCAACAAGAACACCATCAAGATCATCGGAAGCCACACGCAGAAATATTGCCAGGCCTACTTCGACTATGACTCGAAGAAGTCCGGCGGCTACACCTGCTCTCACCTCCGCTTCGGAGACAAGCCGATCAAGGCTCCATATCTTGTCAGCACCCCTGACTTCGTGGCCTGCCACGTTCCTTCCTACCTGAGCAAGTATGACGTGCTCAAGGGTATCAAGGAGAAAGGAACCCTCCTCCTCAACTCACTCTGGGACGAGGAAGAGACCGTCAAGAGGATCCCTGACAACGTGAAGGCTGTCATCGGCAAGAAGAAGATCAAGCTCTACATCATCAACGCCACCAAGATCGCCGCTGAGATCGGACTCGGCAACAGGACCAACACGATCCTCCAGTCCGCTTTCTTCAAGATCACCGGCATCATCCCTTACGAGGACGCCGTCAAGTACATGAAGGACGCGATCGTGAAGAGCTACGGCAACAAGGGCGAGAATGTGGTGAACATGAACTTCGCCGCCGTTGACCGTGGCGGTGAATATACCGAAGTGGCCATCCCTGCCGAGTGGGCGAAGATCTCGGCCAGGTTCGAGACTCCTAACAAGGATCGCCTCGCTCCTGCGTTCGTCAAGGACATCGCCGACGTTGTGAACTCCCAGAACGGAGACTCCCTCCCTGTCAGCGCGTTCCTGCCTTACGCCGACGGCACGATGCCGGCCGGCACTTCAGCCTACGAGAAGCGCGGAGTCGCCGTCATGGTTCCAAGCTGGGATCCAGACAAGTGTATCCAGTGCAACTCCTGCGCGTTCGTCTGCCCTCACGCCGCCATCCGTCCGTTCCTGCTCACAGCCGAAGAGGCCGAGAAGGCTCCTGCCGGACTCAAGAAGGCACAGGGCAAGGCTGTTCTGAAGGAATATTCATTCGCCCTTTCAGTCTCAGTGGATGACTGTACAGGTTGCGGCAACTGCGTGGATGTCTGCCCTGCGAAGGAGAAGGCCCTCACAATGGTTTCCGCCCTCGACCAGCACTCTGAGCAGGACAACTTCAACTGGCTCGCCACCAAGGTAGGCTACAAGGACACTGTTGTCAACAAGGCAGCCAATGTCAAGAACTCCCAGTTCGCACAGCCTCTGTTCGAGTTCAGCGGTGCCTGCGCCGGTTGCGGTGAGACCCCTTACATCAAGAACATCACACAGCTCTTCGGTGACAGGATGATGATCGCCAACGCCACAGGTTGCTCTTCAATCTACGGAGCGTCATTCCCTGCTTCTCCTTATTGCACCAACGCCCAAGGTCATGGCCCGGCTTGGCAGAACTCCCTGTTCGAGGACAACGCCGAGTTCGGCCTCGGAATGAAGATCGGCTCCGACCGCGCCCGCGAGACGGTGGCCAACCTCATGACCGCCGCCCTCGACTGCGACAAGTGCCCGGATGAAGTAAAGGCACTGTTCAGGCAGTGGCTTGAGAACAAGGAGAACGGTGAGATCACCCGCGAGGTGGCTGACAAGGTCATTCCTCTCATGGAGAAGACCGACTGCCCTCACTGCAAGAAACTTCTTGACTACAAGCACTTCATCCCTGCCCGCAGCCAGTGGATCTTCGGTGGTGACGGCTGGGCCTACGACATCGGCTACGGCGGACTCGACCACGTCCTCGCCTCCGGCAAGAATGTGAACGTGCTCGTTCTCGACACCGAGGTTTACTCCAACACCGGTGGACAGAGCTCCAAGTCAACCCCTGCCGGCGCGATCGCCAAGTTCGCCGCCTCAGGCAAGAAGATCCGCAAGAAGGATCTCGGCATGATGGCCATCAGCTATGGCTATGTCTATGTCGCACAGGTGGCCATGGGTGCAAGCCCTGCACAGTACCTCAACGCCATAAAGGAGGCTGAGGCCTACGACGGCCCGTCCCTGATCATCGCCTACGCTCCGTGCATCAACCACGGCCTGAAGGCTGGTATGGGTCTGAGCCAGAAGGAGGAGAAGCTTGCCGTTGACTGCGGTTACTGGCACCTCTACAGGTACAACCCAACCCTCGAGGCCGAAGGAAAGAATCCGTTCACTCTCGACTCCAAGGAGCCAGACTGGACCAAGTTCCAGGACTTCCTCAAGGGAGAGGTTCGTTTCGCATCCCTTTACAAGCTGTTCCCTGACAGAGCCCAGGAGCTCCTGAGCCTCACCGAGGAATTCGCCAAAGTACGTTACGGCACCTACACCCGCCTCGCCGGCAAGTAGTGTACCGCTGACATATTCAAAGAAAGAGTGGCTGGTCATTCCGGTCACTCTTTTATTTTTTGCTGTGCCAATGAATATCCCCGCTCCGCGACAAGTCCTCACTTCGCCGGAAATCGGTACACCAAAACCCTATTCCCTGTACCAACCCACCGTTTCACCACCGTTGGTACACCAGAAACCCCTCTCCTGTACAAAGTTCTCTCCGCAAAATCAATTTCTTATGAATATCACGAGAGATCCGCTTTTCGCTCCGGACCAACTCGAAATGTAAAACCGTTATAGTGAATCGAGGGAAATATCAACTCCATCCATACTGTATTCATATTCACAGACTCTTGCTCTCAGCTCATCAGAAAGAATGGAGGCGAAATCGGCTTTTTCATCTTTATGGATGGGGATTATGACTTTTGGGTTGACCTGCTCGCAGAGTCGTACCAAATCCTGTTTGGAGGCATGACCGGATGTGTGAAGGTCTTCTTTGACAAAGCATCCTCTTTCCCGGAACTGTTCTACAAAGTCATACAGCTTCTGGTTAAAAGCTGTATTTCCTTCACGCTTATCTATGTACCCGTGATATTGGGAATATACCAGACACGTTTCTTCCGGCTTGCACCAAGGCAGAATCTTCTCCAGATAAGACTGGAACTTTTCGCTGCATCTCAATAGCATCACAAAGCCATGGCAACGCATCATATTGTCCATCTTTTCAACTGAAGGGCTATAGCTACATATATCGTCTATATTGAAATGATATAACAGCTTTTCGTTTTCGGCATATTTGTCAATGAGGCAGAGGATGTCTTTCTGGTAAGTGTCCACGATAAAGGGCCGTCGCACAGACTCTTTGTTAGCGCTGTAAATGGACTCAAGGCGGTCTGCATCCGTGGAAGAGCAGATGATTAATGTGTTCTTATATTGCCGGAAAACCTCCTTGAATTCTTTCTTCAGGACGTATTCCAGGAGAATGGATTTGGTGTTATTATCCACGTTGGTACCTTCGGTAATGAGAATATCGACATTTCCGGCAATATGAAATTTATCTATGACCTTGTAGATGCCGTTTCCCATATATCCGTGCCCTCGAAAGTCTCCTGTGTGAAGAATCGTCTTTCCGTCACATTTGATTTTGAGCATATACGAATCGGCGGAAGAATGACTGACCTGAAAAGGCGTGACTGTGATGTCATCAATTGTAATGGGACGCCCTTTCCGGTATTCCTTGACTAGTTCCAGCTTTTTCAGACATTTCAGGCAGTTTTCCTTCAATTCAGTGGCATTGGACATATGGCGGTACTTGGTCATTATTATCTCGTGTGCAAGCGGACCGATGTACTGGTCTATCCAATCCGGCACATAACGAAACAACTCAAAGTGATCGCCGTGAATATGGGTATAGAAGATAGCCCTTGCATCTCCAATCAGGTCAGTGATGGCTTTCTCTGAGGCATATTCATCCTCGGACTCCTGATCACCTTTCGGGAGATTGTGTCCCAGATCGACGAAAATCCTCGTACCTTTAGACGAAACTATTTCAGTGATGCAACCGCCGATTTGATTGGGGCGATGAAGGGTTATTCGCATGAGAGAACTAGCTTTTGGGTTTCACTATTATAGGCAAAGGTTGTTTTCCCAAACATCAATTGAACACCTTCTTTACCAGAAAGGTTGTTATTAAGGATATCCAAGACTGCCCGATTTTCGAGAAGTGGGTGATATTCATCCGCAAGCATTTCTGCGTGGAAAACAGTTGTACTCTTGATATTTGTAAAAAGTAGCCGTTCATGTTCGAGTTTGCAAGCAGAAGGAGTTTCAATGTTTCCTTTCGCAAGGTCTATGACTACACAGACATATAGAAACAGTTCAGATATAATTCCAACTCATGATGGGCGGTGTCATGCAAATATCGCTGATTAATAGCATAATATTTCCCCAAAGCATTATATTTGCATTGTTTTAGAAATATATTGCCATGGTAGGTTATTTGGAGTTTAGGAAAAAGTTGTTGCCTGAGGGATGTTTTTCCGTTCATCAGGCAATGGTGTTTTTACCTTCATTTGACAGGAATAATCTTACCAGATGGGCACGGAAAGGGATGTTGGTAAAATTACGGCAGAGTCAAGAAACAATTAAGAATACTTGCATCATATTCTTTTAAGCAGTATCTATTGACAATAGCAATTCAATCACTGATTAAAATTACTAATTATATTATGGAAAGTGTGGTCTCAATACTTGCCCAAAAGCCCGAAGAGATACCTCAATGGCTCAGAGACTTCAAGCGCGGAGACAAGGTCCCATTCAATGATTTCATGGCTTCAAGAATAGGATACTATCCAGGCAGCGGGTATGATGGCTGCCTTGTAAAGACCTGTAACCAAGCCCACTGCGTTCACAGTTTTATTCAAGTTGACTACGGCATTTCCGAACGCGAATTGAAGTTAGAAGCAGAAAAATTCAATGCCTTTAATGGCTACCATGTCATCGGAAGAGTGGATTGGAAGGAACAGGATCTCGCCCCACACGGGCAGTATGCCCCCAATTTCAGAATGACGGAAAGAGAGATGGAGAAAGCTATGTCATTCGTACTAAAAGACGCAGATCCATATTGCTTTATGGAAGTCTATGAGCGTAATGATGATAAAGGTGATGATTGGGGCGCAAAACGCTTCGCCGTAACATTTCTCTTCGCCGATGGCATAATGACCTACTACCAGTTATTTTGCCAGAGGTATTGCAAAGCTCCGTGGATTTTCCTTCTTCAGGATCATGGCTTTGGTGGCAATGATGCCGGGTTCGGTCACGGAAGACTAATGGAGAAGGTGATGGAGGCCAATGATTGCTGGCCTGAAAATGTGATATGCGCAGAGAATACGAATATATGGAACCACTATGAAAGAGTAAATACCGCCCCCGTAATCGGTGGCATGCACCACAGCTTACGGTTTCTTTACAAGCGTTGTGCTCTTTTAGAATATCAAACACGGATGATTTGAAAAAAGCCATCACGGACAAGTTAGCCACAATTGACCTGAATGTGAAAAAGCGTGATTTCGAGCACCTGCTGTTCAACACACATTCCGCTGACAGGATACTCCTTTTTTCGTGAGTTCATAGAAGGCAATTTGTGAACAATGCGTCACATTTTACCCAGAACCACCACCGTCATATCATCCACATCCAGAACGCCCCGCAACGGAAGCCCTCCTCCACCAACGGATCCTTGCAGCTCACAAGCATCGGCGGCCTGCTGAAATCCGCCAGTCTCGTGAAACTATGCTCCAGCGATTTGCTTTTCCGGTTGTAATGGAACACGACGCTGTCACCATAAGCCACCCAACGGCACTCCTCATCCGACACCCTCCAAGCGGCGGCGACCGTCGCGCACGCACCCTCATTATAGAACTTATTCAGGAATATTCCATCCCCCGCCTTCGCCACAGCCTCATATTCATTGTAGAAAGCCTCCCAAATGCCGTCAACCCACTTGTCAAACTCAGCGAAACAAGTGATCACCCGCTTTTTAGGAATATGCCGGAGCAGGTACTTTGACCACTCTCTCGCAAAGAGGCCGCAACCGCCCGCACCGTCCGACACAGCGATCAGATTGTCCGACTTGCAGAACGAGTCCTCGTTGGGAATATTATCATTCAACTTCGGGATGCTGACTCCGTAACTCATTGTATCAGGGAGCTGCTCCCCCCCCCAGGCGTTGCAGATTGTTGGTCTCGGACAGCATTCCTATGGAGATTTCACGTAGGGTGCCAAAGTGCATCAGCGCTCCACAAAGAAGTGCGACCAAATGTGTGTAGCAGTCCAGTTTCTTTACGTACCTGTCATACCCGCCTTCACGGCTTATCCGTTCAATTTTCGCACTGTCTGCCAAGTTTAACAGATGAGAGTTTATATCGGCTGTCTGGTAAAATTAGTATTTTTGCCCATCCTTACTGCGTTTGTTTCGTAGCAACAAAGTAAGGCATACGGGCTGATTCCTACAAATAGGTTCAGCCCTTCTTTTTTTGTCCTCAAAAGTCTGTTTTACCGGACACCAATATTATAAAAAGCAATTGTGATGAGTCAGACGCAGAGACTATGGGAGTGTTCGTGGCTTCACTCAAATTGAAAAGACAAACGACTATCCCTATTTATAGTATTCGTCAAATATAAAACTTCCAAACTTTACAGCAAGTTCTTTTTTAACACTTTCCGGCAAATTACAGCCATAGTATCTATAACCGATTGTATATCAACACTTTTAATGTTAAACGGTGGAAAAGATAAGATATAGATTCTATGAGCGATAAAAACGTCGAAGATTTAACACTTTTAACTTTACTAAACCATAAAAAATACTAAAATGTGCAGAATTTGAGTTATTATTATGACTTAAAGTGGATGATTCCTTCGATGGAGATTTTAAACTGCGACGGTCTGTCGCAGTTTTACTTTGAACAACCTACTGGCTTTGGGGTATAAGTTTGAGGACGATGATAATACCATATTGTATTGCGCGCGTGAGAATACGTCAAGAGGGGAATCGCGAACTATTACCAATTCAGTCGTGTTGCTGAAGTGAAAGAGAAGGAATGAGCTGTCGGATAACTACTTCGGAGCATAAACTGGTGCTAATTTGCTATCTCGGCATCTATTTTATAGTTAAATATACATAAAAACGTATCGTAATTACGAAAATGAATGATAGATGTGGTGTCTATTTCAAAAATTATTTGTATTTTTGTAGTAAAATTACGATAATAGATAAAATATTGCAATATGATACGAGATTTTTGGGTAAAGAACTATCTTTCCATTCGCGACAAGCAGGAATTAAGCTTTGTGGCCAAGGGACCATCTTCGGAACTTGTCACCGAGGTCGCTGATGGCGTGTTCTTGTACAAGTTAGGCATCCTATATGGTTCAAACGCTTCGGGCAAGTCAAATATGCTGATTGCCATGAACGAGGTGTTCCGTCTGTTAGTCATGCCTAAATCGGATGCGACAGTCGAGATTGGCGGTTGCATACCATTTGTGCTCACCAAAGATGAACCAACGGAAATGCACGTGTCATTCTATGCCGATGGTACCCGATATGACTACGATGTCACATTCAACGGTAAGCACATCCTGAGTGAAGCCTTGTACTATTACCCCAATAAATCGAAATCGCTGTTCTATGAGCGTAGTTTTGCGGGCGAGAATGTACAGGCCGGCATCAAATTTGGTGCGAGCCTCAAGCTGCAAGTCAAGACGCAGGAGAGCATCCGCGAAAACACACTGAACAATCACAGTGTGCTGTCTGTTTGCCGAAAGGCAGCCTTGAAAGAAGATATAGCTCCATTCAACACGCTTCACGCTTGGATTATGTCCAATTATCACGATGTAGATGGTGATGTAGAAAAGGGACTTGTTGAAATCTTGAAGGATGCTTACAGCAATCCTAAGAAGCGTAAGTTCTATAACACGATGCTCCAGAAGGCCGACTTGAACATTCTGGAATATCGTCCTGTTGTTGAAGACCGCATTGTGCCCAATGATTTCCGCGAACGTATCCAGAAGGAGAATATCCCAGAGGAGATGAAAGATGTTCTGTTGAAGCCCACAACAGATTCTATCACATTCTTGAACCATTCCGACAATGGCGACTTTGACATTCCACTCAGATGGCAGTCAAAGGGCACTCAGAAATACATCCGCATATTGGATGCCTTGTACGACCTGATAACGAGTCCTCACGTGTACTATCTTGATGAACTGGGCGAGGATCTGCACAATGACCTGCTGTACTACTATCTCAACGTCTTCATCTTCAACTCCGATAAGTCGCAGCTGGTTATCACGAGTCAGGAGACTACCCTCCTGTCGCAGGATATGATTAACGAGAACAGAGGTGTGGTTTGGTTCGTTGAGAAGAACAAGGAGACAGCTTCGTCCGAATATGCTCGTGGCGACTCCTTTGGCTTGCACAAGAACCTCTCGCTTTACAATTCATACCGCATAGGCCGATTGGGTGCCAAACCAGAACTGGGTAGTATCTTTATAAATCTGGAGGGCTGATATGGGAAAGCTACGACAAACAGCACTCATCCTGGGTGAGGGGCCAACGGAGTTCTTCTACTTCAAGTCCCTATGCGACGTGTTCAAGCGTCTGACCATCAAGCCAGACTATCCGAAGCATACCAACATCAAGGAACAGGATGCTAAGATAGCAGAGGGTGTGGCAATGGGTTACAACCATATCTTCTGTATCATCGATATGGACACGAAGGACAAGGAGCCTGAGCGTTCACAATACCAAAAACTAAAGGCAAAGTATGCCAAGCCCATCAACAAGCCCAAGAAAGGCATTTACTGCGAGGTGGAGTTCTTCGAAACTCACCGCTGCACAGAACTGTTCTTCCTCTACTATTTCCGTTACACCTCACGTCCATACGAAACACAAGAGCCATTGCTCAAAGACCTCAACCAATGTGTGGAGTATCGGAAGACGATAGAGTTTTTCATCAAGACCAAAGGACTACACAATTACTTTGAGCACAATGGCGGTAGTCTTGAAAAAGCTATGGCCAATGCCAATCGGTCTATGGATGAGAAGTTGAAGAGTGACAGAGATTATACCTACTCCGAACTGGGAAGACTGATTAAGATTTTGGAGAGCATAAAATAGTCAATTGTTACATCATTTATATGTAATAAATAATAATATTTATGAGGTAGACCAGAGTATGAATATAATTTTATTCTAATATCACAAACTTATGTATCTAAGCAAGATTTATATAAAGAACTTTCGGGGAATTAAAGAACTATTGGTTGAATTCGATAAGAATTTGAATGTGATTATCGGAGCCAATGGGCAGCTGAAAACATCTTTGATGGATGCGATTCGCCTTTTCTATTCATGGGGTGAACCTAATCGAGATATAGAAATAACAAAAGAGGATTTCTTTGTTGAGATTACACAAAATGTAAATGGCACCATAATGGTGACTCCATCAACGAGAATTGACATATGTTATCTATTTGAAGGATTATCATTAGAACAAGAAGGTGCATTCTATCAATATTTGTATAGAAAAGATGATGGCACTATGGTTGCTAGAGTCCATTTGAGTTTTGAAATAAAAGAGCAAGGTAGAATTTATTCATCCTATATCACAGGAAAAGAAGAGAATGGCCTCCGTGCAGATTGGGACACTTTCCATTATTTTCATCCTTATTATTTGGGGGCATTGCGTGACTGCACTCGTGACTTGATGAGCACTCGAAATAATTTGCTAGGAAGAGTGATTAAAAGAAAGATAGACAGGGCTGGTTCGGAAGAAGACGTAAAAGGAATAGTAAATACTGCAAATGATCAGCTGTTGCAAAGACAAGAGGTTAAAGAAACTCAAACTGGCATAAACGATAACCTGAACCAAATAAACAGGTCAGACCTTAAGGATGTTGAGTTGCATATAGAGCAGAATCGAATAGAGTATATCGTTAATATAATAAAACCTTTCTTGCCCTTTTCTAAAGATGACAAGAATGGATTTGTGCTGAGTCAAAATAGCCTTGGATATAACAACTTGATATATATAGCTTCGGTATTGAGTGACATTAAAGATTGTCATACGGGTGACAATGTAAGTATATATGCATTACTGATTGAAGAACCAGAAGCCCATCTTCACCCACAGTTGCAGGTGAATCTATATAACTTTCTTAAAAACGCAGATACCAGTGATAACAGTCAGACATTTATCACTACCCATTCGCCAACTTTAACATCAAAGATACCATTGGAGAATCTCATACTGCTAAAGAATAATGCAGCATATCATGTTGGGAAATGCTTTGAAGATAGACATTCTGAGGATATTGTTCGCGACGCAGCTAATAACAGGCTGTTGAAGAATGTTGAGGTTAAAAACTACCGTAATATGATAGCACGGTATTTTGATGTGACTCGCTCGCAATTGCTTTTTTCTAATGGATGCCTGTTTATTGAAGGTATATCAGAATGTCAATTGGTTGAAACATTTTCTAAGTTAATAGGCAAATCACTCATTGAACATCAGATAGAGATTGTTGATACAGACGGAACGGCATTTTACCAGTTCCTGATGCTATTCAATTCATCAGAAGATAAGAAACGGTTGCCAATTCGGGCAGCTTTTGTGACAGATGAAGACCAGTTTACAGAATCTAAGGATAAAGAGTTTAATCTTGATGCTCTCTTAGTGGATAATTATACACAATTGAATGCTTTAAGGAATGGTATTAACAACGGGCATAAAAATGGCAGGGTCAACAATATGCTAGCAATGGCTAACGGGCAAGCAGGAATAAAGATATGCTCTGGAAAGAAAACGCTGGAATACCAAATATGTAAGGCTAATGTAACAGGAAATAAGGATGTCATCAAAGCTAATTGGCTTTATGAACTTATAAAACGAGAAAATGCAGATGACATTGGTAAGGTTGAAGCTTATATTGATAGTATAGCTGAACGTGATTTGAATGATATGGAACAGCAGAATGTTGCGTTACTCATGTGGAAATGTTTACCGGGAAAGGCGGAGTTTGCCCAAACATTGAATTCTTTCTTGATAGATAAGATAGAGACTGGTGATGATGTGAAGTTCACTGTACCCACATATATTCAAGAAGCAATATCTCATCTGGTACTGTAATTATGGAATACGATTTAACGCCACAACGACAGGCATATCTAGACGCAAGAGGGTATACCATATTGACGGCTTGCCCTGGAAGCGGAAAAACCACAAGTATTGTTAAGAAACTACGTGTGGTGTCGCAATATTGTGCAGAACGTTATGGAAAACATACCGGTTTTGCTTGTCTTTCGTTTACTAATAAAGCCTGTGCAGAGTTAAAGCAGAAATATAGGGAAATGCATGATGAAAAGTTAACTTTTCCCAATGAAGTGTTGACTATTGATAGTTTTATCATGCAATATGTAGTACTTCCATTTTGGTATCTTTGCGATGCTTGTAAGAAGAAACCAATTGTCGTGAATGAGGAAGATATTCTGGATCATATATATTATAACAATGTCCAAATTGCAGGAAAATGGCAGCGATATCCTGTAATGGAACTTCGACAATACTCAAAAATAATGTATAGCAAGAAGCCATCGATAGTCTCTATTGACAAGGCGGCATTTAAATGGAATCATAAAGTAGTGACCGATGCAAATGAAAAGTCATATTGCCGAGCTGCGATTCTTTATCGCCTGAGTAAAGGATATGTAACGAGTAGCGATGCCTTGTGGATGGCTTGTTATATTTTGAAGCATCATCAAGAAGTATCGAGAGCTCTTATTTCCAGATTCCCATATATAATAGTTGACGAGGCACAGGATAATTCAGAATTACATTTTGAGTTCTTCAATTTACTGAAATCTGCAGGTTTGCAAAACTTAGAATATGTGGGGGATGTTTGCCAATCAATTTATGGCTTCAATAATGCGAGGCCTGAGTTGCTTCAAGCTATGATGGCGGAGCAGGGATGGAACGTTCTACCAATGTCAGAGTGTAGAAGGTCAAATCAAAGGATAATAGACCTGTATAGTAAGTTGAAGTCGAGCGATGTCCCTACAATTACGTCTCATGGTGTAATTGACAAAGGCATTCCCATCGTAGTGTATAAGTATGATGAAGGAAATGTTAGGGATATTATTCGAGATTTTTATCAAGTTTGTGATGATAATGAGTTATCAAAAAGGATTATTTTGGCCCGTGGAGTCAATAAATGCAAGACGTTAGCTGGCGTTAAAGATGTGGACTTCAAATATTGGAAATCCGATTTGCCATATTTGCTGATTGATGCCGTATTTGCATTGGAGGCTAGTGATATGGATTATGCCTTCCGAAAAATACGTTTAGTCTTGTCAAGATTAATCGCTAAAGATAGCCCTGATGCAAAGCGACAGTTTATCCATGAAATAGAACATAATAAAGACTGGAATGCAAAGATATTTAGATTTCTGAAACAAATACCATCTTTCTCCTTAAGCTTTAAGGAGTGGTCTGAACAAACATGTGTATTATTGCATGATTTCTGGGAACTTGATGAACAACCTATGTTTGTGCCTTATCAGAGACAGGTGGGCTATAAGATGAAAGAAATGGAAAATGTGCCAGTTGAGCGGTTTCATCAATCAAGGGATGAAGGCAGTGACTATCATAAGAGCATTGATACAATACATGCAGTTAAGGGTGCTACATTAGATGCAGTACTATTGTTCTTATCAGCTAATAGTAAGGGGCAGGGTATTTCATTAAATGATTTTCCACGAAGATCTGTAAGATATATGACTGAGAGCCAGCGCATGATTTATGTAGCTTGTTCAAGAGCTGTAAATTTCCTAGCATTAGCAGTTCCGAAGTCCATAGCTGATGAAAATATTAAGAGGACCTTGGCTGGGGTGGATATAGATATACGTTATATCAACCTACAAGGCGAATTGACGTTTACTGATTAACGTGTATATGTTTTTGGGCGGAAATTGCATTATTTCACTAGTTTCCGCCCGAAATGACAGTGATTGAATGTTGTAGCAAAATTACTCTATAACACACACCAAGTTTGTAACCATCATATTATTTCTGATTGTAATTTAAAGGCATCTGCATCTATATACAGCCGCCGTATTTGCAAGTCTCTTTCAATCAGATATTTACATTTTAAACGGTAGAAAAGCGGTGACGTAGATTCTACAGAAAACAGAAAAATGGGGTAAGCATTCGATAAAGTACGACTGTCAGTTTGATTAAGTGGTATATAACTTT
>OLGA01001551.1_pt1 | contig 17912 bp, 18 predicted proteins | sample 1604881 | NCBI WGS metagenome assembly OLGA01 (sample SAMEA3888896, study PRJEB22519) | human gut metagenome | biome: human gut; feature: human-associated habitat; material: faeces | place: Denmark | collected 2009 | reverse complement strand
TATTATTTTTAATATTTATTCTGTGCGGCTCGCCCGTAAACGTGGGCAGCGGGTCGCCGTTGCGGTTATAGGTGTGTATAAAGTGCCCAAGCCCCGCAACCGACGGATAAGAATATGTGTAGCGGCAGCAGTCCGAGCCGTTTTCGTCTATACTTTTTAAAATGCTCATTTCGTATTTAAAGCCGTTTTCAAAATAAAGTATACCGCTTATTCTGGGGGTGAAATTCGGCGCGTCGGGCTCAAATTCACGGGTCTCGAGCGATTCTTTAAAGCTTTTGCCCTCGCTCATTAAATTATATACCGTGTCGGTTTGGTCGCCGTTCGTAACAATAAGGCTGTTTTCCGTTTTGCGAACGGCATTGTAAATTATAAGCGAAGGGTCGCTCACCTTTGAAACGTCAAAAGGTTCGGTTTTAAGCGTTTCGCCTGTCTTTACAAACACGCGGTTGCGGCTGTTTTCGCTTCTGCCCATAATAAAATACGCGCACACCGCATTTTTCTTATCGGGTGATGTTCCAATAACTATTCCGCGCCCCGCATACTCGTTGTCTTTTAAAAGGGTAGATATATCGTAGGATTTATATACGTTCATTTTTCCGCTCCTTAATTTCTTTGCAAACTTTTTCGGCAGCCGCAGGAAGTATTATCCATTCGGCATTTTCCATAACCCGCTTTTGCAGAGCTTCGGGCGTGTCGTTTTCTTCAATATCAACCGCCTTTTGCATTATAATTCTGCCGCCGTCGGGTATTTCGTTAACAAAATGCACCGTGGCGCCCGTCACCTTAACGCCGTAATCAAGCGCCGCTTTGTGAACTCTAAGCCCGTAAAAACCCTCTCCGCAAAACGACGGTATAAGCGACGGATGCACGTTTATTATCCTCTCTGGGTAGCGCTTTACAAAATCCGCACTTAAAATGCTCATAAAGCCCGCAAGCACAATAACCTCGATTTTTTCTTTTTCAAGCGCGTTTAAAATGCTTTCTTCAAATTCCTTTTCCACCGACCGGCCCTTTTCCAGAATCCGCAAACCGCAGTTTTAATTTCCGCGTTTTCAGCCCTTTTAAGGGCATAGGCGTTTTTATTGCTTGAAACCACAAGTTTTATTTCGCCGCTTGTTATAATTCCGCTTTTTTGGGCGTTTATCAGCGCCTGCAAATTCGTTCCGCCGCCCGATACCAGCACCGCAATGTTTACTTTATTATTCAATTATAACACCCTCGTCGGATTTAATAACCGAGCCTATAATATAAGCGTCCTCGCCGTTTGCTTTGAGAATTTCCACAGCTTTTTCCTTATCCTCATCCGCTACGGTCACGCTCATACCGACACCCATATTAAAGGTGTTGAACATATCTCGCTCGGGAATATTCCCCTTTTCCTCAATAAGTTGGAATATCGGCGGAATTTTAAGAGATGCCTTATCGACCTTGACCGAATAGCCGCCCGGCAGTGCACGCGGGATATTTTCGTAAAAGCCGCCGCCCGTTATATGCGAAACTGCTTTTACGTTCACTTTTTCAAAAAGTGCAAGCATTGATTTAACATAGATTTTGGTAGGCTCTAAAAGCGTATCGCCGAGCGTTTTGCCGCCAAGCTCTTTAAGCGGAGAAGTTAGGTCGCAGTTTTCAATATCAAACACCCGCCGCACAAGCGAAAAGCCGTTTGAATGTACTCCTGAGGAAGCCAGTGCAATTACCGCGTCGTCCTCTTTAACCGTGTTTTTTTGCAGCATTTTCTTTTTATCAACTATTCCCGTGCAGTAGCCTGCAAGGTCGTAATCGTCTTCGGGCATAAGCCCGGGGTGCTCGGCAGTCTCGCCGCCTATAAGCGCGCAGCCTGCCCTCACGCAGCCCTCAGCCACGCCGCTTACTATTTCGGCTATTTTTTCGGGGTGATTTTTTCCGCAGGCAATATAATCAAGAAAGAAAAGCGGCTTTGCCCCGCAGCAGATTATATCGTTAACGCACATTGCAACGCAGTCTATGCCTATGGTATTGTGGCGGTCAAGCAGCATTGCAAGCTTTATCTTTGTGCCTACGCCGTCGGTGCCCGAAACCAAAACGGGCTCTTCAATGCCTTTAAGGTCAAGCCCGAAGCAACCCCCAAAGCCGCCCACATCGTCAAGGCAGCCGGATGTTTTTGTTCTTGCAATGTGGCTTTTCATAAGCTCAACCGATTTATAGCCCGCGGTTATATCAACGCCGGCGGCGGCGTATGATTTTGACTGTGAATTATTCATTGCCGTTCTCCTTGTTTTCGGAAATTTTAGTTTCAAATCTGTTTTTCATGGGCGCCGACGGTATTTCGGTCGGGTATTTTCCGTCAAAACAGGCGGTGCAGTAGCCCGTGCCGTGAACGCCCTTTGCAATCTGTTTTACGCTTTCAACGCTTAAATATCCGAGCGAATCAACGCCGATAAGCTTTGCTATTTCATCAACCGAGTGCTTGCAGGCTATCAGGTTTTCTCTGGAGTCAATATCCGTTCCGTAATAGCAGGGATTCATAAACGGCGGAGCGGACACACGCATATGTATTTCCTTAGCGCCCGCCTCGCGCAGAAGCTTTACTATTCTGGCGCTCGTGGTGCCGCGCACAATTGAATCGTCTATCATAACGATTCGCTTGCCGCGCGCCACCTCGGCTATGGGGTTCAGTTTAATTTTAACCTTGTCCTCGCGGCTTTTCTGCCCCGGGGCTATAAAGGTTCTGCCTATGTATTTATTCTTTATAAAGCCTATTTCATAGGGTATGCCCGATTGCTTTGAATAACCGAGCGCCGCGTCCAGTCCGGAATCCGGCACGCCTATTACCACATCCGCCTGCACGGGGTGCTCAAGTGCCAAAAACGCGCCCGCCCTTTGCCTTGCGGTATGCACTGAGCAGCCGTCTATTACCGAATCGGGGCGCGCAAAATAAATATACTCAAAAACGCAGAGGGAGCAGGGCGCTTTTTTGCAGTGGTCTTCAATGGTTCTGACCCCGTTTTTGTCAAACACAACTATCTCGCCGGGCTTTATATCGCGTATAAATTCCGCCCCCACCGCGTCAAGCGCGCAGCTTTCGGAGGCTACGATATATCTTCCGTCCCCCGTTTTGCCGTAGCACAGCGGGCGGAATCCGTTTTCATCACGCACGGCAATAAGCTTTGAAGGCGACATTATAACCAGCGAATAGGCGCCCTTAATGCGGTTCATTGCGGCGTTTACCGCCTGCTCTATTGAGGGGGCGGTAAGGCGCTCCTTTGTTATAATATAGGATATTACTTCCGTATCGCTTGTGGTGTGGAAAATCGAGCCTTCAAGCTCCAATTCGCGGCGAAGCTCACCTGAATTTATCAAATTGCCGTTGTGAGCCAGCGCCATTTTTCCCTTTATGTGATTAACCACAATTGGCTGCGCATTGCTGCGGTCATTTGAGCCGGTAGTGCCGTAGCGCGCATGACCTACCGCAATATTGCCCTCGCCCAAGCGCTCTATTATTTCGGGCGTGAAAACGTCGTTTACAAGCCCTGTGTCTTTATAATCCTTAAAAACGCCGTCGTCGTTTACCACAATCCCGCAGGATTCCTGCCCGCGGTGCTGGAGTGCGAACAAGCCGTAATACGCAGTGCTTGCAACGTCGCTGGTCTCACCCGAGTATACTCCGAATACTCCGCATTCTTCTCTTAAACTGCTCATTTATGCCTCCAAGTATCAGTTGCCGAAAACTCTTTTCATCATTTCGTTGTATGCGTCTTCAACTCCGCCCATATCGCGGCGGAAACGGTCTTTATCAAGCTTTTCGTTTGTGTCGGCGTCCCAAAAGCGGCAGGTGTCGGGCGATATTTCATCAGCTAAAACAATCGTGCCGTCCTTCAGTCTGCCGAACTCAAGCTTAAAGTCCACAAGCTTTACATTAAGCGATGAAAAATATTCTTTAAGAATATCATTGACCTTAAAAGCCATAGCCTTTATTTCTTCAATTTCCTTTTTGGTCGCAAGCCCCAAAGCCAAAGCGTGGTAAGAATTTATAAGCGGGTCGTGCAGATCATCGTTTTTATAAGAAAACTCAATGGTAGGCTCCGCGAAAACAATTCCCTCCTCCACGCCGTAGCGCTTTGCAAACGAGCCTGCCGAAATATTGCGGATTATAACCTCAAGCGGAACGATTGATACCTTTTTAACCACCGTTTCGCGGTCGTTAAGCTCCTCTACATAGTGGGTGGGAACACCGTGCTTTTCAAGCAGGCGGCAAAGATAATTTGACATTCTGTTATTAATAACACCCTTGCCCGATATTGTGCCTTTTTTAAGCCCGTCAAGCGCGGTGGCATCGTCTTTATAAGATACTATCACCAAATCCGGGTCATTTGTAGCAAAAACCTTTTTTGCCTTGCCCTCATACAGCTGTGTTGTTTTTTCCATTTTGAATTCCTCCGTTAATTAAATTCTTTTTCTATTGCCGCATTTTTTTCAAGCACCTTTTCTGCATCGGCTTTGCGCTTTGCGGCAAGTTTTTCGGCAAGAGCACTGTCAGATATGCTTAAAATTTCTATGCATAACAAAGCGGCATTGACCGCGCCGTCGATTGCAACCGTGGCTACGGGAATACCCGAAGGCATCTGCACGGTTGAAAGCAGTGCATCAATACCGCCTAAATTACCCGATTTTATGGGTATGCCTATTACCGGCAGTGTAGTATTTGCGGCAATAGCCCCTGCCAAATGCGCTGCCATACCCGCTGCAGCTATAACGGCACCGAAGCCGTTTTCGCGCGCTGCCTTGCTGAAGTGTGCCGCCTCCTCGGGCGTGCGGTGAGCCGAGAAAACGTGTATTTCAAACGGCACCCCGAATGAGGAAAGTGTGTCCGCCGCTTTTTTTACGATCGGCAGATCGCTGTCGCTTCCCATGATTATTGCTATTTTTTTCATTTTATCCCCTCCGGAATCAAAAAGGGCATACTTGTCCTTTAAAAAAGGATAAGTATGCCCAGACGGTCGGCGTTTAAGCTTTTCGGTCCACGTGGTGCTCCACTTATCCGTCAGTCCCGAAAACCTTTTCGTATGTTTGAATTATACCATAGCCGCGGCGGTTCTGTCAAGCGGCATTTTGAAGATCTGACACAAACAAAAGGCACAGTGAAACACTGCGCCTTAAGCTAATTAAAATTAATCCTTTTTGAAGAAATTGATTACATCGCTGTAGCTCTCGTCATCATCGGCAGAGCTGTTGCCGAGGAGAGAAGCCAAATCGTTGTTCTTTTCCTCTTTCTTATCGTCACCGAGACCTGTTGCAACAACGGTAACACGGATAGTATCCTCCAGTGTATCGTCAAGCTGCGCGCCCCAGATAATGGTAGCGTCCGGGTGAGCCATATCGGAAATGATGGAAGAAGCAAGCTCAACCTCTTCAAGACCGATATCATCGGAACCGGTAATGCTGATGATTACGCCGCGCGCATTTTCCATAGAGGTTTCGATAAGCGGGCTGCTGATAGCCGCGCGTGCTGCCTGCTCCGCCTTATCGCGGCCGGTGGCAACGCCGACGCCCATGTGAGCATAGCCGGCATCCGACATAATTGACTTAACATCCGCAAAGTCAAGGTTAACAAGCGCGGTAACGTTAATAAGCTCGGAAATGCTCTGAACGCCCTGACGGAGAACATCATCGGCAATGTCAAAAGCATTCTTAAAGGTAATCTTCTGCTCGGAAACGAATTTAAGGCGCTCATTCGGGATAACTACCAAGCTGTCAACACATTCCCTTAAAGCGGCAATGCCGGATTCGGCCTGTGTCATGCGCTTTTTGCCCTCAAATCCGAAAGGCTTTGTTACGATACCTACGGTCAGTATTCCGAGCTCCTTGGCAATGGAAGCCACAACGGGAGCAGCTCCCGTACCTGTTCCGCCGCCCATGCCTGCGGTTATGAATATCATATCAGCGGTGCGAATAGCCGCGGTGATTTCATCGCGGGATTCTTCAGCAGCAGCTCTGCCGTTATCGGGGTTGCCGCCTGCACCCATGCCGGATGTGGTTTTTTCACCTATCTGAATTTTCTGATTGGCTTTTGATTTAATAAGAGCGGCTTTATCGGTATTTATAGCGATAAACTCAACGCCGCGAACGCCTGCGTCTACCATGCGGTTTACTGCGTTTCCGCCGCCGCCGCCTACGCCTACAACTTTAATTTGAACTACGTTCTCTTGATCTTCTGCTACTTCAAATGGCATTTTGAATTCCTCCGTATTTATGTAAATTGGATATTATACTTACTCACTTAAAGATAATAACATATCTGATTTCAAATTTCAACACTTTTTATTACATTCCTGTAATTTTTTTTAATTTGTTCAAAATTATCCTCCCGAAGCCGACGAAACAAAGCTTCCCTCGGTGTTTGACGGCGTCCACATGCTCAAATTTATTTTGCCCGCAGCCGAAGCGTCCATATTTTTCATCATGCCCGATAAATGCGCGAATTTTTTATCTATGTAATTCGATGTTCCGAGATTTACGGTAAACCTTCCGTCAACGCCTAATGTAATAGCAAGCTCGTCCGTAATATCGACCCGTGTGATGCGGATCTCTGTCTTTTCGGCGTTTTCAAATATTTCGTTTAATGTATTTTCGGTTTTTTCCTTGGCAAAGGCAAGCTTTCTGCCGACCTTTAAGGTAAGCCCGCCCGCGCTGATCTCGGGTATTCCCTCGGGCTTTTCATCGGTTTTCGAAAGCACCCGTCCCGATCTGCTCACGGGGTAATATTTATTTCCCGATAAATAGCAGACATATTCCTCTGCGTCGGTCACCTTTATTGTGAATGTCGCAGGCAGGCTGCGCTTTACGGTTATTTTTTCGATATACGGCAGCTTGCGTTTAAGCTTTTCATCGTTAACGGAGGAAACAAACAGATTATCGCCCTTTTTTATACCGGACGCGGCGATTATCTCCTCTGCGGAATATTTACTGCTGCCGGAGGCGGAAATACTTTCTATTTTGAAGAAAACGGTAAGCGAAAGTATAACTCCTGCTCCGACAGCCAAAAGCAGCAATAAAACAAGAAAAATCTTAATTCTGCGCCTTCGTATTTTTCTTTGCCGTGCTTTTCTTTTTCTTAAAAATTCATCGTCCCTGTTATTGGTATTCAAAAAAATTTCACCTCTTATAGCTTATATCCGCCCCGAGTGATGACAAACGCTCGGTGATTTTTTCATATCCGCGCTCAATGTGGTGCGTATTTCCTATTTCGGATGCTCCGTGCGCTTTAAGCGCCGCCACCACAAGCGCAGCTCCCCCGCGCAGATCCGTTGCCTTGGCATGCGCTCCCGAAAGCTCGCCTACGCCCTCTATTACGGCGGTCTTGCCCTCTGTCTTGATTTTTGTGCCGAAGCGGTTTAACTCATCTATATATCTGTAACGGTTTTCAAAAATGTTCTCCACGAAAACCGATGTGCCCTCGGCAGAAGCCAGCATTGCGACCGCAACAGGGCCTGCATCGGTCGGAAATCCGGGATAGACAAGGCTTCTCAGGGTAGGAATTCTGTGAAGGCGTTCGGGGGCAGATAAGCGCAAGCCCTTTCCGCTCACCGAAATATCGCACCCGCACTCGCGAAAGCTCCAAAGCAGCGACACCATATGCGGCGGCATGACATTTTCAAGCTCTATTTCCCCGCCGGTCACCGCGGCGCACGCCATATATGTTGCGGCGACTATGCGGTCCGGTATTATAATATGCTCTGTGCCGCCGAGCCGCTTTACACCCTCTATCCGCACAGTATCCGACCCGCAGCCGCAAATCCGCGCGCCCGCACTGTTTAGAAAATCGGCAAGGTCGCTTATCTCCGGCTCCTTTGCGGCGTTGTGGATAACTGTAACGCCCGCTGCCACAGCGGCGGCGAGAATTATATTTTCGGTCGCCCCAACGCTCGGGAATCCCAAATGTATTTCCGCGCCGTGCAATCCGTTTTCGGCGGTGCACTTTAAATAGCCATGTTCTTCGGTTATTGTAACACCCATTCTTTCCAGTGCCGACAGGTGCAGATCAATAGGTCTCGGTCCCAATTCACAGCCGCCCGGGCTGCTTATTACCGCCCTGCCCATTCTGCCTATGACCGCGCCCAAAAACACAACGGACGAGCGCATTTCACGCATAAGGCTGTCGGGAATATCATACTCTGAAATACCGGAGCTATCAACAATAACGGCGCCGCCCTCTCTTCGGCATTTACACCCCAAATGCTCAAGAATTTTAAGCGAGGTTTCAACATCCGACAGTATCGGGCAGTTATGTACTACGCTTTCCCCACCGCAGAGCACCGTGCCCGCAAGCACCGGCAAAACGCTGTTTTTCGCACCCTGAACACTCACCCTGCCGGAAAGCCTTTTTCCGCCGTTTATTATTATTTCTGACATCCCGTCACCCTCTCGCAATAAAAACTGTTCTCACAGTTCATACTATGCGAAAGTGCGAAAAGTGTCACGCCTCAGTGTATAGGCTGATGAGAGCCAAATTCATTACAGTTTCGCTCGCTGTCTTTTACCGCCTTGCTCGCGCTTATTTTTGTAAGGTATATAAGTCCATTAAAACCTCATAAATTCGCTTGTTTGCGTCGGGAATTGCGTGTTTCAGTGCAGCCTCTCCCATTTTTTCAAGCAGCGGCTTGTTGCATATAAGCCCCTCGACCGCATTTATAAGGTTTTCTCCGCTTAAATCCTTTTCTTCAAGCAGCTGCGCAGCACCCGCCTTTTTAAGGGTCATTGCGTTGTGGTACTGGTGATTTTCGGCAACATAGGGTGAAGGTATCAGCACCGAGGGCTTTCCGCAGCAGCAAAGCTCGCTCAAGGTTATAGCCCCCGCACGGCAGATAACAAGATCGGCCGCCGCCATACATACATCCATATTGTTTATATATTCGCGGACATCGGTATATTCGGAAAGCTTTGTATCGCCGAGCGCTTCAAGCATTGACTTGTATCCGGCGCTGCCCGCGGCGTGTATATGGTAAAAATCACCCGATGAGCCCAACCTCTTTATAAGCTCCGTTACCGCCTCGTTTATGCGGCGCGCGCCCAGTGACCCGCCGAACGATAAAAGCAGCGGCTTATCCCCTATACCGAGCCTTGCGCGAGCCTCTTCCCTGCTCATTTTAAGCAGCTCGCCGCGCACGGGATTGCCGGTTATGATAGGTTTCTTACCGCATTTTAAGTATTTTTCAGCCTCCGGCATGGCAAGCATTACACGATCGGCTTTAGGCGCCAGCATTTTGGTTGTAACACCCGGGTATGCGTTTTGCTCGTGAATGGCGGTTTTAAAGCCCAAACGCTGCGCCTCTTTAAGCACCGGGCCGCTCACATAGCCGCCGGTGCCGACAACCAAATCGGGCTGCAGCTGCCTTAAAAGCTTTTTGGAGTCGATGGAAGCCGTTACCGCAAGCCTTGCCGCTTTGATATTTTTAATCGCGCTTTTAAAGGAAATTTTGCGCTGAAAGCCGGCAACCTCAATTGTATGAAAATCATATCCCGCCGCCGGCACAAGCTTCGCTTCAAGCTTTTCGGCGGTGCCGATATATGATATTTCCGCGTCGGGGCGGTGCTCCTTAATATAACCCGCAACCGCAAGCGCGGGATTTATATGCCCCGCGGTGCCGCCGCCCGCAAACAGTATTTTCACAGTAATTATCCCCCTTAGATTTTATCAACAGTAATACTCTGATACATCTATTGCACCAGTAAAAATAACAATCCCTCACCCGCTCCGCGGGAGCTCCCTTTACACAAGGGAGCCAGAATAATAAAATCAAGATTTCTCTATATTTGCGCTGCGCGAAACCGAAAGCACAATACCCATTTCGGCAAGCAGTATTAAAAGCGAGGTTCCGCCGTAGCTGAAAAACGGAAGGCTGATGCCCGTATTCGGTATTGTGTTGGTAACAACCCATATATTGAGCATTGCCTGAAGACCTACCTGAAAAGTAAGACCCAGCGCCAAAAGTGAGCCGAATTTATCCTGCGCGCGCATAGCTATTGTAAACCCGCGCCACACCAGCAGGCAGAAAAGGATTATTATAATAACCGCGCCTATAAGACCTAATTCCTCGCAGACTATTGCGAAAATAAAATCGTTATGGGGTTCGGGCAGCCACAGATATTTCTGCCTTGACTGACCTATACCGCGGCCTAAAATTCCGCCCGAGCCGATTGCTAACAGCGACTGTATTGTCTGAAAGCCCTTGCCCTTGGCGTCCGCCCACGGGTCGAGCCAGTATTTTATTCGGTCGGAGCCGTAGCCTATAATTCCCGTAGCGACCGCCAAAACGCCGCCGCCCACTCCTAAAAGTCCGCCGCCGATAATGTATCGCTTGGGAAGTCCGCCTACAATGAGCAGCACTATGCCTATGGTAAAAATAAGTATAGTCGCGGAAAAATGCGGCTCAAGCACCACAAGCCCGCAAGTAAGACCCAAAAGCACCACAAGGAAAAATATAAATTTAAAGCTTTTCATTTGCTTTGAATTGCCGGCAATAAGCGAAGAAAACAGCAGTATAATTGCAAATTTTGCAACCTCGGACGGCTGAAAGTTTATAGGGCCTAAAACTATCCACCGCTTAACGTCCATACCCTTTACCATGGGCGGGAGCGCAAGCAGCACCGCCAGCATACCGATTGCGAGAACATATACTATCCATGCAAATCTGCGCCAAAAATGATAATCGATTTTTGAAATTATCAGCATAAGAGCAACGCCCGCCGCGGCAAACGCTGCCTGGCGGGTTATAAATTTATAGCTGTTGCCGTAATATTCGTAGGAATAAGCGTAGCTTGCCGAAAACAGCATTACAAGCCCGGTAGTAAGCAATATTAATACAAAGGATAAAAAGGTCAAATCAAGCCTTTTACCTGCCTCGGGCTTCTTTTTAGCTGCCGCCATTATTTATTCCTCCGGTTGAATTATTTGTTGAAGATTATGGGCAGCAGCGCAAGCAGTGAGCCGAGCGCCGCAACGCCTGAAAACACAAGAACTATTTTTTGCTCTGACCAACCGCACATCTCAAAGTGATGATGTAAGGGAGCCATTTTGAATAGGCGCTTTTTGGTGCGCTTATAATGCGCAACCTGCAATATATCCGAAAGCGCCTCGGCAAAATAGGTGATTCCCGCAAGCAGCAGAAGCACGGGTCTCTCCGTGCCGAACGAGATCGCCACCACCGCTCCGCCCAAGAACATTGAGCCGGTGTCGCCCATAAACACCTTTGCGGGCTTTGCATTCCACACAATAAAGCCGCAGCAGGCGCCCGCAAGCGCGGCGGAGAAAGCGTTTATGCCGAATTGATAAAGAAATCCGGAAGCCAGCATAAACGCGCATGCCACCACAAGCGTAACAGAAGAGGCAAGCCCGTCAATGCCGTCGGTAAGGTTCACCGCATTTGTAAAGCCGTAAATAAACATAAGGGCAATCGGCCAGAAAAGCAAACCCGCACCCTTTACTATGTTGATATCTCCGATAAAGGGTATCGTGGTAGTCTTCATCCCCGAAAGGCAGAGTGAAATCAAATACGCCGCGGCAACAAGCAGCTGCAAAAAGGTCTTCTGCCGTGCGGTAAGTCCCAGATTGCGCTTTTTAACAACCTTTATATAGTCGTCCATAAACCCTATGGCGGACATTCCGAGCGCCAAAAAAATTCCCGAAAGAAAGACCGATAAGCGATAACTGTCATGCAGCTCGGACGCAAACCGACCCGAAACCGCCGCAGAATAGCCGAATGCCACCAAAAGCGATAAAAGCACGCCGGCGATTATCATAACCCCGCCCATTGTGGGTGTTCCCTGCTTGCCCTTGTGCCACTTGGGCCCTATATCCAATATAGTTTGCCCGAATTTAAGCTTTTTTAAATACGGAATTACAAAATATCCCGAGCCCGCAGTAACCGCAAATGCAACCGCCGCCGCTATAACAGATGTTAAATCTTTCATTTTCCCCGTCTCCGCCTGTTATTATTTTATACTTTTAAGCGCCTCTGCCACGACCTCGCGCTCATCAAGGTGAATCGTGCCGTTCTTCAGTATCTGATAGGTCTCATGCCCCTTGCCTGCCAAAACGATTATATCCCCCGGCTGTGCAATCGATACCGCATATTTAATAGCTTCGATTCGGTTTTCTATGACCTTATACGGCGTTCTGCTGTCGCGCATGCCCTCAAGTATATCGTCTATTATCGCGCGCGGGTCTTCGCTGCGCGGATTATCGCTTGTGACTATAACGAAATCGGCAAAATGCTCGGCTATGCTGCCCATAATCGGACGTTTTGTCTTATCCCTGTCTCCCCCGCAGCCGAACACCGCAATAAGCCTGTTCTTTTCGCACTCGCGGAAGGTGGAAAGTATGTTTTTAAGTCCGTCGGGCGTGTGGGCGTAGTCGATTATAATATGGAAATCTCTGCCCGTAGGTACGGTCTCCGCCCTGCCCTTAACGCCGTTCATTTCGGACAATGCCGCTGCGACCGTTGTTATCGGTATACCTATTTCCACCGCGCAGACTGCGGCGCAAAGCGAATTGTAGACCGTAAAGTGCCCGCCGGTATTGACCTTGATATGGCTGATAACGCTGTCGCTCAAAAATTCATACTCAACCGACGCAGGCTTGAAGTTTATGCCCTTTGCGCTGTAGGTTGAGTTGTCTCCCGTCGAGTATGTTACAACCCTACAGTCAAGCCCCTTCATTATCTCATCGGCGTAGCTGTCGTCCTTATTTATAATAGCTGTTTTGCACATCTTGAAAAGCTTTTTCTTCGCCGCAAGATAATTCTCCATTGTCTTATGATAATCAAGATGATCCTGTGTTAAATTGGTGAACATTGCCGCGTCGAAATTAAGCCTGTAAACACGGCACTGATCGAGTGCGTGGGAGGAAACCTCCATAATGACATGTGTGCAGCCCTTTGCCTTCATGAGAGCAAAAAGGGAATTCAGCTCATAGGCGTTCGGTGTTGTGTTGTGCGCGGCAATTATTTCATCGCCTATCATGTTCTGTATCGTGCCGATAAGCCCAACCTTATAGCCGGCCTTTTCAAGTATGCATTTAAGCATATAGGTTACAGAGGTCTTGCCGTTTGTGCCGGTTACGCCGAGCAGGTGCAGACTGTCCGCCGGGTTTCCGAACCATTTAGCGCATATATCGGCATATGCCGCGTGGGTGTTCTCTACCAAAATCTGATTTTTTTCACCCGTATCACGCTCGGCTACAACCGCCGCCGCACCATTTTCCACAGCCGCAGCCGCATAATCGTGGCCGTCTGAAGCGGCGCCCTTTATGCAGACAAACAGATATCCCGGCTTTACCTGTCTTGAATCGCAGGTAATACCCGTAATTTCCGTATTTGCCAAGTCTCCGTCTACCTTTGTCAGATATTTAAGCTTCATTTTTTCTCCTATCCGTCAACTACATTGTCATCGCTGAAATATACCGTTACAACCGTACCGGCGTCAACCTCTTTTCCCGCCTCAACACTTTGCCTGTAAGCCTTTAGGCCTCCGGTGGTTGTGTTGCCCGAGAATTCAACATTAACGCCCGCTCTTGCCGCGGCGGAATTGACCTCCGTAGCGCTGAGTCCCTTAAAGTTCGGCACCGTTGCTTTGCTTGCCGCGCCGTCCTCGGTATAAAGTATAACCACACCGCCGGTCATCACCTTACTTCCCGCCGCAGGCAGCTGCTTTACAACCTTTTCGCCGCTGCCCACAACCTTGTATTCAAGCTTTTGGGTGGTAAGCTTTCCCTTGGCGTCCGCAACCGTGCTTCCCACGGTATCGGGAACGGTTATTGAAAGCTTCTTCAATTCATCGTCGGTGTAGCTCGGCTCATAGCCGAGATAAGGCAGAATATCCGCCATTATCTTTGAGTTTACGGGGGCTGAAATAGCGCCGCCGTAGTATTTTTCGCCCTTCGGCTCATCAAGCATAACAAGAATCGCAATTTCGGGCTTTTCTATCGGAGCGACCGTGGCGCATGAGCCGATATACAGCCGCTTATCCCCCGTTTGCTGTATTTTCGAGAGCTTTTGCGAGGTTCCGGTTTTAGCCCCTATATTATAACCCGCAACAAGCGCGTTCTTTGCACCGTTTTCGGCAACGAAGTTCAAAAGCTCACGCATTGTGGCAGAGGTGCTTTCAGAAATAACCTGCCGCTTTGTTGAGGTCACAACGGTTTTTTTAACCTTGTTGTTTTCATCGAGAATCTTTTCAACCATATGCGGCTGAACAAGATAGCCGCCGTTCACCGTTGCGGCAATAGCGCATATAAGCTGCATGGGCGTTACGTTAAAGCTCTGCCCGAAGGAAGATGACGCAAGCTCAACGGGCCCCATTTTTTCTTCCTTATGATAGGTAGAAGAGGCCTCGCCCGGCAAATCTATCCCGGTTTTTTCGGTAAATCCGAAGGCCTTGAAATATTTTGAAAAGGTGCTTACGCCCACTAGCTGACCTATCGTTATAAACGCAGGGTTGCAGGAATTCGATATTGCCTGCATAAGGGTCTGCGAGCCGTGACCTGTCGTTTTGTGGCAGTGGTATGACTGCCCCGCCACCGTTGCATGGCCGGCAGCGGGTCCTCCCAGACAAAGGGAGGCAGCAGCTGCACCGCGCAGACAGCGCGGGAACACTCCTCGGTGAGCAGCAGGGCGGCGGGGGAGCCATCCGGCTCCACATGCAGGCTGCTGTAAAGCAGCTGGAGGTTCCGGGGAGCAGAGAGCAGAACAGCACCCTCATCCGCCGTTTCGCTGACCTTTTTCTGATCGGCAGACGACAGTGTGAACGGCTCGTTCGGGTCAAAATCGCCCTTGACCGACATTGCAAGTATAGCGCCGGTGTTAACATTCATAACCACCGCCGCGCCGCGCTCGGCAATCTGATATTCCTCAATCGCCGATTCAAGGTATTTATCCGCCGTGTACTGAACATAGTTATCGAGTGTCAGCACAAGCGAGCCGCCCTTTACCGCATTTTCAACCTTCTCATAGGAAAAGGGCATATTCGTTCCCATGGCGTTCTTCGCCGCAACAACGCGCCCGGCAGTGCCGGTAAGCTCGTTATCGTAGTAGCTTTCAAGCCCCGAAAGTCCCTGATCGTCAGAACCCACAAAGCCCAAAACCACCGACGCCAGGTTTCCGTTCGGGTAATACCTTTTGGTGGTTGAATCAAGCCCGATATACTGTGAAAGCTCAAGATCCTTATTATCGAGTATAAATTGCCGCACCTTATCGGCAACTGTCTTTTCAACCTTCTTTTTAACGATAACATAGTATGACTTCTTGCCTGTATAATCATACACCGTATTGTAATCCATTTCAAGTATTTCGGAGAGTCCTTCGGCAATTTTTTTTCTTACCGCCTCGGCATCACTCTCTTTTTTCAGACTTTTTATTCCGTTCGGGGTAATATATACCGTCCATGCAGGCGAGCTTGTGGCAAGCTTCTGCATATTGCGGTCGTAAATATCTCCGCGCGGTGCGGTCACAAGGCTGTCGTAAAGCTGCTGCTCCGACGCATCTTTCTGATATTTTTCGCCCTTTATGATCATAATGTTGACAAGACTTCCCGTAGATACGACCGAAAGTGCGATTATAAGCACCAGCATCACCGCTAAAATTCTTGTAAGCATCATTTTATTCGGCTTTACAGTCATAACCGTCACCTCGTTTCCGATAATATCCGAATACGAGAGTCGGCAAAAACAACTCTCGTATCTCACACTGATAATATATTACTGTTACCCTCGATTTTATTACTTCGCGGTTACTTCGCTTCCGTCGGCCCTGACCGCCTTATCCTTATCGTTGACCCTTATATACTTAACATTGCTTTTTTCCATCTTCCTCATTCCGAGCTGGGTCGCTTCAAGCTCTAAATTCGCAAACGAAATTCTGCGCTGCATTTCAACCTCAAGGCTTGTCTTTTCACTCTCAAGCTCGGTTATGGCGGCTCTTACCTCGCCTATTTCGGAATTTACCTCGTTTATTTTAATTCGCATCATAATATTTCCGCAAAGACCCGCCAAAATAAAGGTTGCCGCCAAAATAAAGGCTGCGGGTGACGAAAGGCTTTTAGCCGCGGCACGTCTGCGATTTTTTGTGCGCTCCGCCATTCTCGGCATTGCAACTATATTATCGCGCCTTTTCTCTGTTTCGGCGGTTTTCGGCATAAACATTTCAAAATCGTATGCTAAGCTGTCATTATAATATTTTATGTTATTCATAACGCGTATCCCCTGTTAATTCTTTATAATTACCCTCAGCTTTGCGCTTCTGCTGCGCGGATTTTCGTTTAATTCCTCTTCACTCGGCTCTATCGGCTTTTTAGTGAGCAAATGCCCTGCCGGGGTCTTGCCGCAAACGCACACCGGGAAATCCGGCGGGCAGGTGCAGCCCGTACAATATTCACGGAATTTCTGCTTCACCATTCTGTCCTCAAGCGAATGGAAGGTTATTATTGCCAAAGCGCCGTCCTTATTAAGCAGTCCGAAAGCCTTATCTAAAGCAGCGGCAAGCTCGTCCAGCTCACCGTTAACGGCAATTCTTATCGCCTGAAAGCATTTTCTCGCGGGGTGACCGTCGCGCCGCGCCTTTGCGGGTACGGCGGAGGCGATTATATCCGCCAACTGCAAGGTGCTCATGATCGGCTGCTTTTCACGCTCGTCAGCAATTCGCAGCGCGATTTTATAGGCGAATTTTTCCTCGCCGTAGTCTCTGAAAATTCTTGTAAGCTCTGCTGCGGAATAGCTTGCCACTATATCCGCAGCGGTTAGCCCGCTTTTGCTCATCCGCATATCGAGCGGTGCGTCCTTATGGTAGGAAAAGCCCCTGTCGGCATTATCAAGCTGGAAAGACGAAACGCCCAAATCCAAAAGTATGCCGTCAACACCCTGTACGCCTTCGCTTTGCATTACATCGTCCATTCGGCTGAAACAGGACTGTATCACCTTGGCGTTATAGCCCGTTAGCCTGTCCGTCGCGGTTTTAACGGCATCCGGATCGCGGTCAAGCGCATACAGCATGCCGCCCTTAAGCCTTTTCGCAATTTCAAGTGAATGCCCCGCGCCGCCTGCGGTTCCGTCAATATAAATGCCGTCGGGTTTTATATTCAGCGCCGACACAGCTTCGTCGAGCAATACCGATTTATGAAGAAATTCCATCAGAAATTAAGCTCCTCCATAATCGCAGCAACCGATTCCGGAGTGTACTGCGCGTTTTCCTCGTTCCAAAGCTCGGTGTTCCATATTTCAAGATTGGTGTCCATTCCTATTATGTGCGCTTCGCCCTCAAGATTTGCATATTCGCGCAAAACCGGCGGAATAAGTATTCTGCCCTGCGAATCAAAATCAACACTGAAGGCACCGTCGTAAAGAAAGCGCTTTACGGCGCTCGATTTGGTGCTCGGGAGCGTGCCGATCTTTTCAACCAGCTTGTCCCATTCCTCGGCGGAGTAAACGCATAAGCAGCGCTTGCCGTAAATTCCGCGGCATATCATAAAGCCGCTGCCGAGCTCTTCGCGGAGCTTTGCCGGAATGAAAACCCTGCCCTTTTTATCTATATTGTGTTGATAGCCTCCGAAAAGCATGATTTTCACCTCCGTTTTCTCCACTTTGATGCACTTTAATGGATTTTCACTCCACTTTGCACCACTATGATTGTATTATAAAGCCTTTTTGAGTAAAAATCAAGTGTTTTTTCGCGTTTACAATAATTTTTTTTGCCGTTTTCCATATATTGTGTCTTATAAAAAATCCGCATACAAAAGGTGTTGATTTTAAGCCTGCCTTTACGGCGGCTTAACAAAAAGAAATCCCGCCGCTGTCGTTCAAGCCGACAGCGGCGGGATTTCAAATTTAAAATTGTTAATTAATGCCTGCCGAACAATTCAAAAGTACCTTAACCCGAGCATGTTGGTGT
>OLGA01001543.1_pt1 | contig 17987 bp, 17 predicted proteins | sample 1604881 | NCBI WGS metagenome assembly OLGA01 (sample SAMEA3888896, study PRJEB22519) | human gut metagenome | biome: human gut; feature: human-associated habitat; material: faeces | place: Denmark | collected 2009 | reverse complement strand
TCGATTTTATATAATTGCATTTGCTAATGCAATTATTCAGTAGACATTATTTTATGCTCTTAATATCATACGGTGTGGTCTGGTAAACGAAGTAGTTAAGCCAGTTTGAGTAAAGCAGATTTGCATGCGCGCGCCACGAAACGAGGGGCTGATTTTCGGGGTTGTCACCCCTAAAATAATTTTTCGGTATTTCTATTTTTTCGCCCAGCTTTAAATCGCGGAAATACTCATCTGCCAGTGTGTTCGAGTCATATTCGGAATGACCCGTTATAAATATCTGCTTCCCTTTTTCAGAGGATACGGCGTACACTCCCGTTTCCTTGGAGGAGGCTAAAATTTTAAGCTGCGGCACTGCCCTTATGTCCTCTGTTTTAAAGGTTGTGTAGCGCGACTGGGGCACCATAAAGGTATCGTCAAACCCGCGGAATAGAATTGAATTTTTATAATCCACGGTATGCGGAAAAACGCCGAACAGCTTTTTTTCAAGCATATATTTTTTTATGCCGTAATGGTAGTAAAGCCCCGCCTGCGCACCCCAGCAAATATGAAAGGTGCTGTGTACATGGGTCTTGCTCCATTCCATAATTTCGCAAAGCTCCGCCCAATACTCAACCTCCTCAAACGGCAGCCTTTCAACCGGCGCGCCGGTTATTATCATACCGTCAAATGTGCGGTCGCGAACATCCTCAAAGGTTTTGTAAAATGTAAAAAGGTGCTCTGCCGAGGTATTTTTTGAAACATGGCTTTTTGTATGCAGAAACTCAAGATCGACCTGCAGCGGGGAGTTTCCGAGCAGACGGGAAATCTGTGTTTCGGTTTCAATCTTTTTCGGCATCAGGTTTAAAAGCAGTATTTTAAGCGGGCGGATATCCTGCGTTATAGCTCTTGTTTCGGTCATAACGAAGATGTTCTCATTATTCAGCGTTTTGACCGCCGGCAGATCGTTTGGAATTTTAATCGGCATTTTTTACCTGCTTTCGGCACTGTCGAGCGCCTGCTTAATATCGTTTATAAGATCCTCCGAGCTTTCAAGCCCGCAGGACATACGGATAAGGTCTGCGGGTACGCCCGCGGCGGCAAGCTCGTCATCAGTCATTTGGCGATGTGTGCTGCTTGCGGGGTGCAGGCAGCAGGTGCGTGCGTCGGCGACATGGGTCTCGATCGCGGCTATCTTAAGCCCCTTCATAAAGCCCTCCGCAGCGGCTCTCCCGCCCTTCAAGCCGAAGCTAACAACGCCGGTAGTGCCGTTCGGCATATATTTTTTTGCAAGGTCATGGTATTTATCGCCTTCAAGTCCCGGGTAAATTACATAAGCCACGCGGTCATCGTTTTTAAGCGCACGCGCCACAGCAAGGGCGTTTTCGCAGTGCCGCGCCATTCTGACGTGTAAGCTTTCAAGCCCCAAATTTAAAATAAACGCGCTTTGCGGCGACTGAACCGAGCCGAAATCGCGCATCAGCTGCGCGGTAGCCTTAGTGATATATGCGCCGCCTATACCGAAGCGTTCTGTATAGGTTATGCCGTGGTAGCTGTCATCAGGCGTGCAAAGCCCGGAAAATTTGTCGGGGTAGCGCGTCCAGTCAAATTTACCCGAATCCACAATGCAGCCGCCTACCGCCGCGCCGTGGCCGTCCATATATTTTGTGGTGGAATGGGTCACAATATCCGCTCCCCACTCAAAGGGGCGGCAGTTGACGGGCGTTGCAAAGGTGTTGTCTACTATAAGCGGAACGCCGTGGCTGTGCGCAGCGCTGGCAAACTTTTCAAAATCAAGCACCGTAAGCGCCGGGTTTGCAACAGTCTCGCCGAAGACTGCCTTTGTGTTCGGGCGGAAAGCCGCGTCAAGCTCCTCCCTTGTACAGTCGGGCGATACAAAGGTAAAGTCAATTCCCATTCTTTTCATTGTAACGGCGAAAAGATTGTATGTCCCGCCGTAAATAGAGGATGAGGAAACAATATGGTCGCCGCAGGATGCTATGTTGAATACGGCGTAAAACGAAGCCGCCTGACCGGACGAGGTAAGCATAGCGGCAGAGCCGCCCTCAAGCTCGCAAATTTTGGCGGCTACGGTATCGCAGGTGGGGTTTTGCAGGCGCGAATAGAAATATCCGCTTGCTTCCAAATCGAAAAGCCTGCCCATATCCTCACTCGTGTTATATTTAAAGGTCGTGCTTTGAATTATAGGTATCTGTCGCGGCTCGCCGTTACCGGGTCTGTAGCCGCCCTGCACGCAAACGGTATCTCTGTTCAAGGAAATCACTCCAAATTAAAAATTTTACAAGCGTTTATATTAAGTATACTCTTTATTTCGTTTTCGTCAAGGTCTAATGATAAAAGATAATTAAGCTCGTTTTCGGGCGACCACATCGGGTAGTCGCTGCCGAAGAGCACCCTGTCCGCTCCGTAGCGGCGGATTATCTCCTTTGCGGTCTCCTTTTTAAGGTAAGGAAAAGCAGAGGAACAGTCAACATACAAATTGGGTGTGCCGCAAAGCTTTTTGCTTGCCTCCTCCCAAATAGACCAGCCGCCGAAATGCGCGCCTATAACGGTAAGCTCGGTATAAATTTTAAGAACGGGCAAAAGGCGGTTGGGGTTTGAATAATCGTAGCGGCTGTCTCCCGTGTGCATAAGTATGGGCAGGCGATTTTCTTCGCACAGCTCATAAATTTTAAGGCAGCGGTAATCGTCTATTTTAAACGCCTGAATATCGGGATGCATCTTAACACCGCGAAGGCCTAAGGACATTAAATGCTTAATATCACCCTTAATATCCTCGCTGTCGGGGTGCAGAGTGCCAAGCCCCACAAGCTTATGCGGGTGCTTTTTAACCTCGCCTGCAATAAATTCATTAATGCTTTTAACCTGGTGCGGCGTTGTGGCTACCGACTGGACGATATATCGGTCTATTCCCGCCTTATCGCCCATCTCAATAAGATCCTCAACGGTGCCTGAGCCTACCGAATGCTCATGATAAAAATTATCGGTTCCCGCAACCGCGCGCGAGGCTATTTTTTCGGGGTAGATGTGGCAGTGCGCGTCGGTTACAAAGTATTTATTTTCCACCATTATGCCGTCACCACCTTATCCGCCTTTTGCAGACCTAATTTTTTAACCGCATCCTCGCGCATTTTGTATTTTAATATTTTGCCCGCGACATTCATCGGGAAGCTATCCACAAAATCAATGTATTTCGGCACCTTATGCCGCGCCATATGAGCGTTTATAAACTCTTTCATTTCAGCCTCGGTCATAGTTTCCCCATCTTTTAAAATAACGCAGGCCATTATTTCCTCGCCGTACTGCTCGTCCGGCACACCTATTACCTGAACGTCCTTAACCTTCGGGTGGGTGTAAATAAATTCCTCAATTTCTTTCGGGTAAATATTTTCGCCGCCTCTTATTATCATATCCTTAAGTCTGCCCGTAATTCTGAAATAACCGTCGGGCGTGCGGCAGGCAAGGTCGCCCGTGTGCAGCCAGCCGTCCTTATCAATGGCGTTTGCGGTGGCTTTGGGCATTTTGTAGTAGCCCTTCATTATGTTATAGCCGCGCGCCACAAACTCGCCGTTTTCGCCGTCGGGGCACTCCTCGCCAGTTTCGGGGTTTATAATTTTGCACTCAATTTCGGGCAGAGCCTTACCGACAGTGCCCACGCGCTGCTCAATAGTATCGTAAATAGAGCTCATTGTGCAACCGGGCGACGCCTCTGTCTGACCGTAGGTTATAACAATCTCCTTCATATTCATTTTGTCCACAACGTCCTGCATTACCGAAATGGGGCAGGGGCTGCCCGCCATAATGCCTGTGCGCATATATGAAAAATCGGTCTTTGCAAAATCGGGGTTTTCAAGCATTGCAATAAACATTGTGGGAACGCCGTGAAATGCGGTTATATGCTCGGAATTTATGCAGGCAAGCGCGGGCTTGGGTGAGAAATAGGGGAGAGGATAAACGGTTGTGCCGTGGGTCATGCTTGCGGTCATTGCAAGCACCATTCCGAAGCAGTGGAACATAGGCACTTGAATCATAAGCCTGTCGGCGGTGGATAATTCCATACAGTCGCCTATGCACTTGCCGTTGTTGACAACATTGTAGTGCGTGAGCATAACGCCTTTCGGGAAACCGGTTGTACCCGATGTATACTGCATATTGCAAACGTCGTCCTTATCGACTGCCGCCGCCATACGGTAAACCTCGCTTACGGGTACGGTCTTTCCGCGTTCAATAGCGTCCTCCCAGGTAAGACAGCCCTTTTGCTTAAATCCTACGGTTATAATATTGCGCAAAAACGGCAGGCGCTTTGCGTGCAGCGGTTCGCCTGCTTTTTTGCTTTCAAGCTCGGGGCACAGCTCTGTCATGGTCTCTGAATAATTTGAATCGCGGTAACCGTCTATCATAATAAGGGTGTGGGTATCGGATTGCTTTAAAAGATACTCTGCCTCGTGAATTTTATAAGCTGTGTTCATTGAAACCAGCACCGCGCCTATTTTGGTGACCGCCCAGAAAGCAATATACCACTGCGGAATATTGGTAGCCCAAACCGCCACATGCGAGCCTGCCTTTACCCCCAAGGCTATGAGCGAGCGGCAGAATTCGTCCACATCGTCGCGGAACTCGCTGTAGGTCCTTGTGTAATCAAGAGTGGTGTATTTAAAGGCGTATTGGTCGGGAAATTCCTCCACCATTCTGTCAAGCACCTGCGAAAAGGTTTCGTCTATAAGCAAGTTTTTCTTCCAAACGTATTTTCCTGTGTGGGCGCGGTTGTAGTAAAGGGCTGATTCCGCCTTTGAGGTGTCCCCGAACTGGCTTATAAAGTTTACAAAGTGGGAGAATATTATCTCGCTGTCGTCAAGCCCCTCGCACCACGCGGGGTCCCATTCAAGCGAAATAAAGCCGTCGTAATTAACAGAACGCAGGGCAGACATCATGTCCCCCACGGGCAGCTTGCCCTCGCCTATAAGGCAAAAGCCCTCGCCGTCAAAGTCCTTTATATGAACGTGCTTTACATACGCGCCCAAATTTTTAATGGTTTCTTCGGGCTGCTCGCCCGCCTTGAAGAAGGTTGAATACATATCCCAAAGAGCGGCTAAATTATCGCTTGCAAAGCTGTCGAGAAGCTCGCGGAGTACGGCGGTATTGCTGAACGCACCCGAGGTCTCGATAACCAGCGTAACGCCCGCTTTTTCCGCCTTCGGCAAAACCGCGGTTATAAATTTCTTTGCTGTGTCACTGTCGCACTCGGCGGATTTTATGCGGATATTCGGTGCGTGCAGATCTTCTGCAATTTTAATGCAGCTTTCGGTTTCCGCAATTGCGCCTTCCTCGCATATATCGGAAATCACATCTATGCACGGCAGTTCCAGTTTCATTTCATAAAGCCGCCTGACGGTCGCCGCAGCGGCATAGCCGTGGAATGCGCCGTCCTTATTTTTAAATAATTCTCCGTTTATATTGTGCAGCTCTATGCCGCCGAATTTCAGTTCTCTTGCAATATTGCAAAATTCATCAAAGCTTTTATTATGCCAGCCTTTGGTCGAAAATGATAACTTCATATTATTTAAGCCTCCTCGTAAGCTATCTTATTAACGGCGTTTATGTACGCCCTTATGCTCGCGCCTATAATATCGGTTGAAATGCCGTTGCCCGAATAAAGTTTACCCGAAAAGCGGAGCTTAACAAGCGCGCTGCCTATCGACTCTTTACCCTCGGTTACGGTCTCAATTTTAAAATCCTCAAGCTCATAGCGGCTGCCTATAATCTGCTCCAGCGCCAAAAACGCCGCATCAATAGGCCCGTCACCGATGCTGATGCCGGTGGTCTTTTCACCATCGCGCTCAAGCGTTACCTGCGCCGAGGCGGAAATTATATTACCGTTGTTTATAACATAATTCACAAGCGTGTATGTAGGCGGCACCTGCATGGCGGAGCTTGTAATAATAACTTCAAGCTCTTTTGCGCCGACCCGCTTTTTGGCGGCAACCCGGCGGAATTCGGCGTAAACCTTTTCGGCGTCCTCGTCCGATAAATCGTATCCAAGAGATGCCGCGGCAGAAACAACCGCGTCCTTTCCGTCGCTGCCGTCAAGTGTAATTCCGCTCTGCTCTGCCGCTGTGGGGGCTGCGGTGTCGGTTTTACCGCCGGTAATTCTTACGATCTGCTTTACAATCCTGTTAAGCTCGGTATTTTTAATGCTCGAAGAAAAGCCGCAGGTATCGCCGCAGTTCTTTATCATTGCGGCAAAGCCCTCAAGCGAGGTAATATCGCCCGAAACGGCGGATTTAACACTGCCTGCGCCCTGCTTTACCGCCATAACCGACGCGGCGGAAGCCAGCCCGTTTTTATCGCTGCACATAACCGAAATTTCGGCGTTGCCGCCTGTATGCGCGGCAATTTCCGAAATAAATGCGGCGAATTCATCGGGCATTTTTTCTGCCGCATCATCGCTTATTGTGATAATGCCTGCGCCCGCCGCAATTGCGGTATCGATCATTTCATAAAGAAAAGCCCTGTCTGCACGGGTCGCGTCCATAGCGCAAAATTCGGTATCGCCGCACTTTTCCTTTGCGTAGCCAACAAGCTCGGTTATAAATTCGCCCATTTTAGGCGCTTTTTTATGGCAGATATATTCCATTCCCACGGTAGAAAGCGGCAGCTCAATGCGAATACGCGGCTTTGCGGCGGTGCGCAGCGCGTCGGCGGCCAAATCAATGCTCTCGCGCGTTTTACCGCCGCAAACCGATAACACGCTGTTTTTAACAAACGACGCCACCGTGCGCACAAGCAGGGTGTCGGTCTTGGCGTTTTCAATTTCGGGCAGCTCTACTGCATTAACGCTGAGCCTTTCAAGCTGGCGCGCGATTTCGATTTTTTCCTTGAAACTGAAATGCGCCCCTGCCGTGCAGAGCGTTCTGTCACAGATTTTAATGTTTTTCATAACCTATCACTCTTTCTTGCTTTTTGTGTTGGAAATTAGGGTATAAAAAAGCCCCGAGATTGCTTTGCCGCAATCTCAGGGACGAAATATCATTCGCGGTACCACCCTGATTACCGTTTTTACAAAACGGTCACTCCGTAAGGCTCCAACAAGCCTTCTGCCCTGATAACGGTGCACTTCCGTAGCGGCATACTAAAGGTTCCGCCGCTCTGCTCGGGAACGAGACTTTTTTACCCTGCCGTATCGGCTTGCACCAACCGCCGACTCTCTTAAAACCGCTTAAAGTAAAAAATAATTCCTTCGTAGCATTTATTGTATATCGGTATTTTAACACTGTTTTCTCAATTTGTCAAGAGCGGGAAATGAAAATTTCGGCTTTATAATTTTCCCGTTTTTAATTGACAAGCAATCGGAATTTGTGAAAAATAAAGCTCCCGTATTTTTATATGGGAGCTTTGGTGAAGACAGGTGGACTTGAACCACCGACCCCCTGCATGTCAAGCAGGTACTCTAACCAACTGAGCTACACCTTCATTTACTGGTGGAGACGAAGGGATTCGAACCCTCGACTTCTTGCATGCGAAGCAAGCACTCTCCCAACTGAGCTACGCCCCCGTACGTCTCATTGCACCGTCGTGATCGTTCATTGCGGTCAACGTTGATTATTATAGCACAACAGAACAGGTTTGTCCAGCCTTTTTTGAAAAAAAATTCAATTTTTTTCAAAAAACCAGCCGAGAGACATTTCTCTCGGCTGGTTTTCCAATTCACTCTGCCTTTTTGCACTTTCTCTGCAGCAGTTTTACCAATTCCACCAGCGGGATCACCAAAACCGCCAGCCCCAACGCCACCGCATACTCCGCAAAAGAGATCTGCGTGAACCCAAAGGCCGCTGAAAGTCCCGGAATGTAGATGACTGCCGTAGTCGCCAGAAGCGACAGCGCCATGGCTCCCCATAGGAACCAGTTCTGGTTCTTCAGGGTGAACACCGACCCCTTCTGGGAGCGCATGTTGAAGGAGTGGAAAATCTCCGCCATGGACATGGTCAGGAAGGCCATCGTCGTGCCGTCGGCGCTGTTGGTTATCTCCCATACACCGGTCTCAATGAAGTGGCCGACGAAGTAGTATTGTTGGATATCAAAGAAGGCGTAGCAGAAGGTAAGGCATTGGACATGATGCAGACAGCAACCTTGCTCGGTTTTGATACTCGTATCACAGGAGTTACCAACGATTATACAAAAACCGCAGGTTCTGACGTTGTTGTCATTACATCTGGTATTCCTCGTAAACCAGGTATGACTCGCGAAGAACTGATCGGTGTTAACGCTGGTATCGTTAAGAGTGTTGCTCAGAACATCCTGAAATATTCTCCGAACGCAATCCTGGTAGTGATCTCCAACCCGATGGATACAATGACTTACCTGTCATTGAAGTCTCTGGGTCTGCCGAAAAACCGTATCATCGGTATGGGCGGTGCTCTGGATAGCTCCCGTTTCAAATATTTCTTGTCTCAGGCTTTAGGTTGCAATGCTAACGAAGTCGAAGGTATGGTAATCGGCGGTCACGGTGACACGACTATGATCCCGTTGGCTCGTCTGGCTACTTACAAAGGTATTCCCGTAAGTAAGTTGTTGAGCGCTGAAAAACTGCAGGAAGTTGTCGCTTCCACTATGGTCGGCGGTGCTACACTGACTAAGCTGTTAGGTACTTCCGCATGGTATGCACCGGGTGCAGCAGGAGCTTATGTTGTCGAGTCTATCATCCACAACCAGAAGAAGATGATTCCTTGTTCCGTTTACCTGGAAGGTGAATACGGAGAATCCGATCTTTGCATCGGCGTTCCTGTTATCCTGGGTAAGAACGGTATCGAAAAGATCGTTGAACTGGAATTGACAGCTGAAGAAAAAGAACTCTTCGCCAAGAGTGCAGCAGCCGTTCACAAAACAAACGAAGCGTTGAAAGAAGTCGGCGCTCTTTAATAATCGGAAAAAAGGTTTGATAATATAGAAAAGAGGATAGTCCTTCGGGGTTATCCTCTTTTTGTCTATACACCTTCTCCATCTTATAGTTCATATTAAATGATATAAGTTCATTTTTAGGCAGATATGAATCATTTCAACTTCACCCACCCTTTGACACTTTTCGATTATCATGTCATACAAGGGTGAAGGCAGATAACCGGACTGCCTTCACCTCAAAAATTTGCCTTCACCCTGTCTCGTCCTGATTTGGGTTGACCATGCCTCCCCGGTTTCACATCCACACATTTAAGTAAAAAACAAGGAGGCTACAATATCAATTAATCAACAAATACACAGGCATTAACAGCTATTACTACCACTCCTTACCTTTTCGACTAAGGGCGAAAAGGTTTTCGACACTGGTCGAAAAGGTATTCGACTAAAGGCAAAAGGTCTATGACCAGGCTGTTTGACAACAGAAACATACCCATTGTCACTTAATATAGAATCTTCCGAGGCCGACCTGGTCTCTGATGAAGGCAAACATAAGCGGTGAAGGCAATTCGCGGATGATGGCGAAACGCCATAGTCCTTGAAGAACTACGATAAAAATACTCTTTTGTGAAAGGTGCATATAGAAAAATGCAAGGTTCCGGTTTTGGAGGATGAGAATTATAATGTGGCAGGAAACACCTTAAATTTCCGCTTTTGGACAATCCGTGCACATGAATTGGATGAATATGTCTCTTTCTCATAGAGGGGACCTCTATTTTTGCGATATTGAAAAATAATACCTATGAGAACACAACGATTCATCACAATCGTGTGCCTGTTGCTTTGGACAGTCGCACACTTGCACGCGTATGAAAAACGCGACTTGTTGCAGAAAGAGGCCGATTTTGAGAAAGTCAAATCCGCGTTGATAATGGAGCAGAAGTGGGTGCCGTATCCTGATTATTCTGACCGGGCCGGTTGGGATAAACTCCTCGGTGATTATAAAGAAAAGTATATCCGGAAAGGAGAAAGTTATCTGGATTATGAGTGGAAGGTTGTGAAAGCGACCGATTATCTGGAGTTCGGACGAAGTGGTGACCGGGCGATTATGGAGAGTCCGTTCGGTAAAAACAATTCCGCACTCGGAAGTCTGTTCATGGCAGAGATGGCTGAAGGGAAGGGACGCTTTGTCGATCAGATTATCAATGGTGTTTTTGCAAGTTGTGAAATGACGAGCTGGGCATTGTCCGCCCATTTGGGACTGCAGAAGGTCGGAGGGTGTTTCCCGAGCTATGAAGAACATGTGATTGATTTGGGTTCAGGAAATCTTGCTTCCCAGTTGTCTTGGATTTATTATTACCTGAAACCTTCGTTCGATAAGGTAAATCCTTTGATTTCAAAAAGGCTGCGGCATGAATTACAGGTCCGCATCCTCGATACCTATATGAATGAAGATCATTTCTGGTGGATGGCGTTCAACCTGAAGCCTGGCGGATTGGTGAATAACTGGAATCCGTGGTGTAACTTCAATGTGCTGCAATGTTTCTTCCTGCTTGAGAATGATCGGGATAAATTGGCAAAAGCGGTTTACCGGACGATGACTTCCGTGGATCATTTCATCAATTATACGCATGGAGACGGAGGTTGCGAGGAAGGCCCTTCTTATTGGGGACATGCTGCTGGAAAGATGTACGATTATCTGCAGATGCTTTCTGACGGGACAGGTGGTAAAGTCTCCGTATTCGATCAGCCTATCATTAAGAATATGGGTATATTGCCCGCTCTTATGTGGGGAACGGCTGGGTGGTCAACTTTGCCGATGCTTCTGCCAAAGGAGGAGGGGATGCCGATCTCATTTTCAGGTATGGGAAAGCAGTCGAAAGCCCTCTTATGATGAACTATGCTGCTTATCTCAAGAGTCTTTCTGATAAGGACGGTATTCCTTCCGGTGACCCTTTCCGTCTGTTCCAAACCTTGCTCTCCCGTGAAGAACTGGAAGGAATGAGTGCAGATTATCAGGCTCCCGGCTATTCCTGGTATCCGGAAACCGAATTTTGCTATATGACCAACAAGAATGGCTTTTTCGTGGCAACGAAAGGAGGCTATAATAATGAAAGCCATAATCATAACGATGCAGGGACCTTCTCCCTTTACTTGAATACGACGCCTATTTTTATCGATGCCGGAGTCGGGACCTATACCCGTCAGACCTTCAGTTCCGAACGCTATTCAATCTGGACAATGCAGAGTAATTATCACAACCTGCCTATGGTGAACGGTGTGCCACAGCAGTTCGGTTCGGAATTTAGGGCTACGGATGTGCACTTTGATTCGAGACGTATGTATTTCTCTGCAAATATTGCGACAGCTTATCCGGCAGAGGCAAATGTAAAAAAATGGGTCCGTTCGTACCAGTTGGGAAAGAACTCCCTGAAAATAGAAGATTCGTTCTCTTTGGACAAGGCGGATAAACCGAATCAAGTCAATTTCCTCACTTGGGGGAAGGTGGATGTGTCGGTTCCGGGAGTAGTCACGGTTGAAGTGAATGGCGAGAAAGTCCGGATGACGTATAATAAGAGCGCCTTTACACCGACTGTCGAAACGATCCGCCTGGACGATCCTCGCTTGTCGAATGTTTGGGGCGAACAGGTCTGCCGGATATCGTTGAACGCCAATAAGCAGCTGCTTTCCGGCTCCTATACTTATACAATAACAACAATAAAATAATTGGTACATGATGAAAAATTTGATTGCATTTGCTTTTTCGGCATTTCTGCTATCTTGTGCAGGTGCCCCTAAAACAGAGGAAAAAAGTTTTATTGACGAGAATATCGATTTTGCCCGTGCACAAATAGGGAATGAGATCGGTGTGATCGAAGCGAGTGGGAAATGCTTGAATCCGGTGACGCTTAAGACAGACAGTTCTGTCTATTATTGTGGTTATGCGGATTGGCGGAGCGGCTTTTTCCCCGGATCTGTCTGGTATTTGTATGAACTGACGGGCGACAGCACGTTGCTGCCGTTGGCCGCCAAATATACGGATGCCATAGAGGAAGCCAAACAGGTGCTTTCGGAAGAAGGCGGGCGCATTGCTCTTACAAAGACCAATACCATTCTGGATGAAAACAACCCCGGCGTCACTTATGCCAGTCAGTATCAGGGCAGCGGCTATGAACATGCTGCAGAGGATCTGTTCCGGATTTTAAACGATGTGGCTGCCAAAAAGGTGCAGGAAGACTGTCAGACGGAACTGACCGAGGAACTGCAGAAAACAGCCAATGACATTCATTACGGTAATGCCCATGCAGGCATCCATGTTACCATCCATCGCCTGACCAGTGTTTCCGATTACCTGAAGAATGAATACCAGACAGTTGCTCCCCCGCTCCTGCGCGCTTCCAAAAAGCTGCAAAGCACCATCCTACCGCTTTTGAAAGAAGAACAGCAGGGCGGAAAGCAAAAGAATCTCCTATTTGGAAAACGTCTGGACTCCCATGCTCTCTATAAGACAGACGGAACCATCTTTACCAGAACCAGACTTCCAGGAGAGGAAAAACGTCTGGCTGTTGCCCTCCTGATTGACGAGAGTGGTTCGATGGGTTGGGGTGACCGGATGACACATGCAAGAAAGACTGCCATTGTCCTTTATGATTTCTGTAAAAGCCTCGGTATCCCTATCACCATTTACGGACATTCCACGGATGCAGGCGGCGTTGCTCTTTACTCCTATGCAGAATTTGATTCTGTGGACAATGAGGACTGTTACCGGCTGATGGATATGTGCGACCGCAACGGGAACCGGGACGGCGCAGCTCTCCGCTTCGTAGCAGAGCATTTGTGCACACGCCCGGAGCTTCAGAAGCTGCTAATCCTGATTTCTGACGGTCAGCCAGCCGATTACGGCTACAGCGGAACGGAAGCAGAGGCAGATCTGCGGGGCATCAAGAAAGAATACGAAAAACGGGATGTCATCCTGTTTGCGGCTGCCATTGGTGACGATAAGGAAAATATCCGCCGGATTTACAAGGACGGATTCCTGGATATCACGAAACTGGAAGAGCTTCCAAAGAATATGGCACAGCTTGTCAAACAGCATCTCAAATAAAGGAAGGTGAACACTCATGAATGAAACTTATCAAAACCGGATTACCGACCAGATCTGCAAGATCCAGAATGACCGGGCACTCATTGCCTTTTATGACCGGCTCCGCTACGCACCACTCGGCAGCTATGCACAGCTACATGCCAAAGGGGAATATCAGGAAAACGGGCATAAAGTACATTCTTTAATCTGCATCACCATTCAGGATTATTCCAACGGTACCGGAGACCGGAATATCATCACCCGTTTCAACCTGGCACCGGAACAGATCCAGTTCCTCTTAACCCGGATCACTTCCGGTTTTCAGGAATTTGAATGGAGCCAGAGCAAGATCTACGGCAATCCCGATCAGAACGGTTATTCCACAGCCCAGATGTTTTATATCTCCAGACATCCCTATGATTCCAAAGGGCAGCCTATGAAAAGCCCATGGAAAATCCAGATTGTAAATGGGAAAGGCATCAAAGCACAGAATAAGAACGGTGGTTCCTACATGCAGCCACGCAGCTTCCAGTCCGAAAAGACGACAGCCATCCAGCTTACCGACATGGATCTGTTCACGCTTCTGAAGCGGACGGATTCCTATATTTCCAACTGGGAAACGGTGATTGCTGCATCACTGATCAATAACGGAAAACGGATGCTGGCAGACCAGCAGAACAGTCAAATGCAACAGACAGCACAGGCTCCGCCTTACGCTGCCTAAATTTTCAGAAGAGAAGCGGTACTTTACTGCTTCTCCTCTTTTTAAGAAAGGAGACTTTAGTTATGAATATTGCACTCATCCGGACCATGGACTCTCAGGGGCGTATCGTCATCCCTGCAGAAATCCGGAAACAAATGAAGCTCTCAGACGGAGATGCACTGGAACTGGAAAATGTGGGAATGGAGCTGCTTTTACGCAAATGCCCTACCCACTTAAACGGAAAAGAGGAAATGGCTTCCTATCTTTCCGTCCTCTACAGTGTCATCCACTGTGGTATCGCAATTTGCAGTGAGGCTCACATACTCGTATCTGCGGGCATCTATCTTCCGGAAGGCACTCCCGTTACAGAAGAACTCGCCAAATTGGTTGCGGACGGCCAGGAACTGATCTCTGCTGAGAACTGCCCTGTCTACCCGGTATCCAACACCCGTCAACCGGTTTGTGCTTTTTTCCCGATTTTAAGGGAAGACAGAGAGCCGCTGGCACTTCTTCTCTGTTCCAGAACCGGACAGCATTTATCCGAGATGGAATTGGGATGCGCTAAACTGGTCGCTGCCGTAATTGCAAACAAAATTAAGTAAGGAAAGGAGCGTGAAATCAATGAAGAATACAAATATAACCTTACACACCACCCAAAAGAAAGAATATGTCCTCACCGGAATCCTGTCCCTGCCCCTCCATCTGGGAGAACGGGCGTGGATCTATAGTTATAACCAGACCTTTGCTACCAGTCCGGTGCAGAGTATTCTGGAAGTATCCGAAAACGGTGTGGTATTTGAGACCTGCAACAGTATTTACCGTCTCAGCTACACCCGTGTTCCGATGGAAATGGAGGCGATGTGTGCTTGACAAGAATGGAAGAACTGGAGAGCTGCCTTTCGGGGCTCCTCTCCACCTTAAAGAAAAACCGGGAACATGTGCCTCTGGAAGTGCTGAAGACACAGTATAAGCAGCCGTATGAAGAACTGGTCAGAAACATCAACCTGACCGCTTCTGCCTATGCGAAATCTGTACTGCTCCACCGGCTGGTCCTGAATCCGGATGCGGATGTAGAGGAACAATGTGCCGTCATCAACCAGATGATACAAACTTCCGGGATGCTGAAGAAAATCAGCTCCTGCATGTCCAAAACCTATGATGTAGGACAGATATATCCTCTGATACTGGAACTACGCCATATGGTCGAACAGGCACTCTGGCCCTACGTAAATCAAGCTACCTGTCTGGTCGCAGATCTGGATGATATAGAAAAAGAACCGATTCTTTATAACCTTTTGACACACGCAGTTTATGAAAATGATACCTGGATTCATCGGGAAATCGACCTGCGCTGGAAACTACTGGTACATCTTACTCCCGAACAAAGAGAATCCGTACCACCAGCCAATCATAGTATGAATGGAGGAATTTACCATGAAAGAACAATCATCTAATCCTTGCGAAAAAGTCTCATTTATTTTGACTTATGACCAGTTTGAAGCTGCCTATAACATCTACCGGGAACAATTTATTTCCTGTGACTTCATCCGCCGCACCTTGGAACGTCTGGAGGAAGGAATCGGACTTTGCAACCTTCCATATGAAACGCTGCATGATAATCCAAACCTTCTTCATGAAGCATACCTGCAGTTTCTCCGACTGGAAGACTGCAATGTAGCTTACAATGACACGCTGGAGCAGGTGATTGATGCAATCGAACAACGGCTTGCCACTGGCACCTTATCCCCTGTAAACCTTACGGTTTCCAACCAGAATATGGGTGAAACTTTTGGAACGGAGGTGGATGTGTAATGGCAAATATCTGCTGTGATGATGTGATCTTTTATACAGAAGGAAATCCGGAAGGACTATATGACTTGTGGGAGGATCTGGAAACCCACATCATTCTGAACCAGAATCCTGATTTATGCTGGATTGGCAATTTATTTTCCCACAAGAAAATAGATTCCACCGGAATATCTCTTCGTGGAAATGTCAGCTACATGGAATGGAATGATACGTATATTCTACTTTCTTTAGAGACAGCATGGGCTCCACTTTATGAAGCATACCAGGCGATAGCCGCTGCATATCATGTTCCCTTTGTGATGCAAAGCATAGAACCTGGAGAACGAATTTATTATAACACGGATGAAGCACACCTATTTTTCCCTGACCGATATTGTGTCCGCTTATATGAAGAAAGCCTGGTAACTCCATCCGGTATCACCATCGGGGAAAAGCTGGAAGACGGAGAACCGTTTGCATCCGAACAGGATGTAATAAATCGGTTTCGGGACTGCGGATATCCGGCAGACACACTAAAAGAATTACGACTTATGCTGGATGAGGATGACATCACCATATTTGAATTTACAAATCCTTATCTTAGCAAGCATACAGAAATCGGAGGAAAATGTGCATGAAACTTTATATCTTAACCAGTTACAACATTATCAGATTTAAAGGAGGAACACCATGACTGATTTGGAACTGGATGTCTGGGATGCATGGCTCAGGGAACGTCAGGAACATCTGGAAGAAACCCTGTCCAATATCTCACCATCGGAAGAACCCTGCAGATATTACCTGCTAACCGGATATATTCAGGGAATGCTAGAAGCTCTTACCATGCTTACGACTGTTGAGGATGGGAAACGCTTCAAGATCAAACTGGAGCAATTTCGCCAGAATCTGCTCCTCTCTGGAGATTACGATGCTACCGGTAACTATAAACAGGCAGTGAAGAAAACTGCTGTTTAAATACTTCGAGCCGCCCAATCGGACGGCTCTTTTTATGCCCGAAAACGGTAGCCTACACCACGTATCGTTTCTATGTAGTGCGGTTCTTCCGGATTTTCTTCTATTTTCTTTCTCAGATTCTTGACTAACCCATAGACACGGTTATCCACTTCTGACTCCACATCCTCATAAATATGCTGGTAAATCTGTTCTTTTGTAAATACCCGATTGGGGGATAAGGCCAGATAAAAAAGCAGGTCATATTCATGTCTGGTAAGTTCCACAACCTTACCATCTTTGATTACGCTCCGCTGAAGCTGGTCTATTTCCAAACCTTGGAATGTCAACTTTTCAGAATTTGTAATCTCCATAACTTCTAACGTACTTTCGCAGGCTAGAACTGATTTAATTTTATTCAGGATTCCCTCTTCGGAATCAGAAATGGTAAGAATCATCACTTTCCCATAACATCACCTGCTTTTCTTAGCATTTAGCTTTCACTCCTCATTAACAATGTTTATCGATTGGTTACATAGATATATGCATCTTCCAAAGTTACGTCACAAGCTATACATCCACTTTCTGACGGCATATTCTCCCCTAACAGTCTTAATCTAATTCCTTCCTCCGTATACTGCTTACTGGAAATATGATATTTTCTTTCTAATTCTCTTGCAAGGCTTTCGTCCTCTGTACAGCATTCCCATACATGCCCTCTTGCCTTATTCAATAATTCCCTCATTGTTCCTGTATAAAGGAATCTACCTTTTTTCATAACCGCAAGCTGATTACAGGTTGCCATCAGATCCTCCACCACATGCGTTGAAAATAATACGGTGCGTTCTTCTGCAAAATCTACCAGTAAATTACGGATACGGATGCGTTCCTCCGGATCGAGCCCTGTTGTTGGTTCATCCACAATTAAAAAATCCGGCTCATGGAGTAATGCCTGCACTAATCCAACTCTTCGCTTCATTCCACCTGAAAGCTGCCGCATTTTCTTTTTCTGATGGTCTGCAAGACTGGTCTTCTCCAGATAGTAATCAATCCTTTTCTTGCTTTCTCTTTTCTCAATTCCAGCCAGATCTCCCATATACTCCAGACATTCTCGAACAGTCAAAGACGGATACAGATCAATTTCCTGTGGCAGATACCCAATCTTTTTCTGTATCTTTTCGTAATTTGCTTCGCAATATAGCGTACCATCTAACAGAACTTTTCCACTTGTGGGTGCAAGCACCGTTGTAAGCACCCGCATCAACGTTGTTTTTCCTGCACCATTTTCACCTAACAGACCAAATATCCCATGTGGGATTTCCAGATCCACATGATCTACCGCTGTCACTCCATTTTTAAATGTTACTGTTAAATCGTCTATTCTTATACTCATAATCTTACCCTCTCTTCTTTAATATCTTAGGAACAAATGCAAGCATCATCCCCGCAAATACCACGCACAGCACCTTCCCGCCAAGCCATCTCCACTCTGTCAGCTTACCGAAATCACAAGTTCCGTAGGAAAATGGTCCCCAGTTTTTCAAAAACTGAGTTGCCTTTCCGGAAATAGAG